>Ga0307515_10014578_pt1 | contig 14551 bp, 12 predicted proteins | sample 17_EM_MG_FD_194513 | JGI IMG/M metagenome (GOLD analysis project Ga0307515, IMG submission 194513) | Populus trichocarpa ectomycorrhiza microbial communities from riparian zone in the Pacific Northwest, United States - 17_EM | ecosystem: Host-associated > Plants > Roots > Unclassified | place... | reverse complement strand
CATAAAGTTTATGTGATGTGTTTTATTTAATAAATGTATCATGAAATATATTTTTCACGAGGCGGGGTGCTTTTGTAAGCAAACCAAGCTTAAGAGTTTAATTGGTATAGTGATACGGATGCTTTTTATTTAAAAAAATATTAAAATAAAATTTATTATTGACATCAAAACGATTAAAATAAAATTAAAATAAAAAAAATTATTTACAAAAAAGCACTTTTAAAATAAAAAACAAACAATATCTAAGTAAACATGTGCAGCCATTGAATTTATAGATTCATAATTACTTGACGTGTGCTGTGTCTACAATTGGTACTTTTTTATTTTATTTACCATGTAAGTTCAGCCTGGCTCCTATCTGATATATATAATAAATTTAATATCAAGATTTGAAACATATTCTAAGTTTTAGTTTTAGGACTTCTACTAAAAAATAACCTAAAAGGAATTAATAATTTTATTTTAAAAAATCTTACCAATATGGATCCTTTTCTTGATTGTATTTGGGGCATATTTGCAATGTAATTCTTTATTCTAGTATAAAAGGGCATGCAAAGCTCGTCTATGAAGAAATATTCAAACTATAAGGAAAATATTATTACTGTATTAAGAATAAAATAATCAAACATAAAAAATTAAGAAGTTTGTGCTTTTATACACAGCCATGAATAATAAAAAAAATATAAGATTTGTGTATAATCTTAATTTTTTAATTTATCATTTGAGATTTGTGTTTCATAATTCTTTTTAAATTTATTTTTTGAAGTCATTCTGATGTGTCGTGAATTTTTTTTTTCATTTTAACCTTTAATATTAAATATGTTGAGAATGAAATTTTATAATTTTTCTTATTTGCTTTTTATAGGGTTATTCCATTTTCATGACTTGAATTATAGGTTTGACAGGTTAACCTAACTTAACCGGAGTAGTTTTTCTTGTTTTTTTTAAATAATATACTTTGTCAATTTTATCATTTAAGATTGGATTGACTAGGAATTCACATTCATAATTTATTTTGATTTACTTTTTATAAGGTTGTTATGATTCCATGATCTCGATCATATATTTGATAGATTAACCTAAATCGATCCAATATACTGCTTTTTAATATTTGAAAAAAATTATCATCTAGTATACTACTGTATCAATATTTTTTAAAAATATCGTCCAATATACATTGCATTTTAAATTTATTATTAAAAATAATTATTAAAAAATATATTTGCAACACTTAATTTTTGTTTTCACGTTAAAAAAAATTATTTTTGACCTGAATATGCCAATGATCCAGTAATTAATATATTTTTTTGTAAGATTCTATCCTCGTACACCCTATATATATACCCCGTTACAGTACAATAATCAAGATAAATCTCCAAAAAGTCTAAGCAAAAAAAGTAAAATCTCCTAAGATTTTAGAAAAATTATCAAAATACTCTACATTTAATATACGCACGGCATATCATCAAACCTTTACAAACATTTTTTCTCAAAAATATCGATGGACCCACCTATAAAAAAAATAAAATCCTCCAACTACATAGATTATCTTAATTCTACCTTCAAAAAAGTTATAACATTAATTTGGTCCTTTAAGTTTCAAAAAATATTCAATTATATATTTTATTTATATTTGATTAAAAATTTCATCTAAATTATACTTTTTTCTCAAGGAAAAACAGCTCAACATTTTATGTGAAGAAATTATACCAAAAGTCTCCAATTCAGGAATAAAGGATAAAATTGATAAACAAATTCACATCCATCTTATTTATTTATTTTTTCTTTAAACAGAACCGCACACACGGCACCGTTTTCCCCGACTTCAACGAAACAAAAGAGCACCTCCCTGATTCTGCAAAACCCTAGAGCCAGAGACTGAAATAGCGGCAAGGGGTTTTTCTTCTCCTCTCTCGCAAAAAGTTCAAATCTTCTCAGTAGCCATGGGAGGATCCAGAGCTCAGCTAAACAAACCTCACAAGTCTCGCTTCTCCACTAAATCTTCCCGCAACCTTCACAAAACTTCCCTTAAAGGTTCTTCGCTCTCAATCTCTCTTACCTTTCTCTGTGATCTTTACTGTTTTTATCGGATTCTAAAACGATCTCGTGTTGTGTTTTTGGTGTGTTAGACAAGAGTAGAATCGCAAAATCGGAGCGCAATGTCGCCAAGGGAGCACGAGCTGCTCGGCTTCAGCGTAACAAGATGGTAATTATATATATATATATATTTTAAAATCCCTTTAATTTATGAAAATTATTATTATTATTTTTTGTTAATTTAATTTTGTGTTTGCAGTTGCGAGAGCAGAAAAAGGCGGCACTTTTGAAAGAAAAAAGAGCTTCGAGTTCTTCCACGAGCGCTCCCCTTGTAATTGTGAGTATCTTCTTCAGTGAGCTTCTTGGTTCGATTTTAATTATGTTTCTTGGGTTTATGTATGATAAGAAATTCTGGGTTTCTTTTTATTTTTCGATCTGGCCAGCTTCTTTTTGGCCTTTCTGCATCTGTAAATGTAGAGTCGCTTGCTGAAGATCTTTTGAGAGTGTTATCCAATGATGGTGCTGGAGATGTTTCTTCAACAGTTGCTTCCTCTGAATACAAAATGAGGATCACAGTAGGTTCCAATGAGACATTCAATTTTCCTTGTGAACTAAGTTTGATGTTACTCTTTTCAATTCCGAAATAAATGGTTGATGTTTTCTGCTTATAGGTATTGAAAGCGCCTCATGGGAATTTGTTGTCCTGTATGGAAATGGCCAAGGTATGAATATTTCGGCAACTATGTGTTTTTTCTCCACAGGTTTTGTAGATTTGCGAATTTTTTTTTAATTGGTTGGAAACTGTCTGAATTGCAGGTTGCTGATCTAATTGCTTTTGTGGCTTCCACTAACTCATTATATGAAGAAAATGCCTCTGATTTCGGATATATTGATTCATTTGGAAGTCAATGCTTGTCTGTGTTCAGGCAACTTGGCCTGCCTAACACTGTTGTATTCCTTCGTGTAAGATCTAAGTTTACATGTTTTTCTTTCTGTGTGTATGACAACTTTATTAAGGAACGATTAGGCTGGACTGTTGCTTAATCTGAAGTGGAAATTTTTTTTCTTTTCCTTGTCTTAGGATCTACCTAGTGATCTGAAAGGGAAAAATGAACTAAAGAAGATGTCTATTTCTAACCTTGCTGGTGAGTTTCCTGAAGATTGTAAGTTCTATCCAGCAGATACAAAAGATGAGTTGCACAAGGTAATAGATGAGTACTATTAACTCTTGTCACACTGTACTCTACACGCAGTTTTAATTATTTCTGGAAAGGTAACAGTGTTTCATATGCCTTCATTTTATGTTGATTGCAGTTTCTTTGGCTATTTAAGGAGCAAAGGCTCACAGTTCCTCACTGGAGAAACCAAAGGCCTTACCTGATGTCTCAAAAGGTGCCTTTTATATTTCCTCTCTCTCTGTGATTAGTTTCTAGGAAATTTCTAGATAGCAATGCCACCAAAAGGAAACAGTAGGACCTAGCAAATCATTTTACCAACCAGTCGGGATTGGTACCTGAATCCTTTCCTCCATCCCACTCTATCCAAGCCTTGTTCTCTACCACAAGGGGAAAAAATAAGGAAAGATTATAAGAACATTTTGCTATGTCCATTGTGGAGCTTTAATCTTAAGAAAAAATAAAGAAATAGAGAATACGAAGGAACATGAGGAAATGATAATTTTCTTTTCTTTTTTCTGATTCTTAAGACTTGAACAAGCACTTGAATGGCTGGTAGCTAGTTCCCTTTACACCCCCGCATTCTATTTCCACACGAGTCTCCACTTTGCTGCCTTTTATGCTACACCTTGTTACTGGTTGTTTTCATACTTCATTTACGGATGCATTATAGGTGGATGTGGTAGCAGATGAATTGAACTCAGGAAAATGCACCCTTCTTCTTACTGGTTATCTACATGCTCACAGTCTCTCAGTTAACCAGCTGGTAAGAAATTCAGCCTTTTACCTGCTTCTGGAGAATTGCTGTTGGCTTTCCTTCTCGTAGGCTGATCTGATGGTTTATCTTATTTTCTTCAACATCAGGTTCATGTTTCTGGTGCGGGAGATTTCCAGCTACAGAAAATTGAAATTCTGAAGGATCCAAATCCATTGAAGTTAAGGAAAGAATCGGATGCAATGGATTCAGATGATGTGATTGATGTGGAGGTATTGGCTTTTACATTCAAATAGAGGATAAATAATGAAATTGACCAAGACTTAGCTTAATTCCATTCTTCTATCTCTTCACCCTCTCCTCCTGGAAATCACTGTGCATTGGAGGCATCACTATATAGAATAGATGTATTTGAGAAATGACACAATTTTTATATTCGCAACCTGTTTTTTATGCTCCCTAACATATCTATTTTGACCGCTTTGCCTATGCAATTAAGTTTTCCATCTGTTTTTCTTTATCATTCCAGGTAGTTCGTTCATTGGATCCTGATTCCATGACACAGGAGCCATTGGTTGTTGAAAATGTTCTGGATCCTCTTGCAGGTGAACAGGTAACTCGAACAAGCATCATAATATTTTTCTGTTGACCATTTATTACAAATTTTAGCGAGAATTGGTTTGAAAATGGTTAGTGTATAATTGTGGAACCATGATTTCACATCTGGCCTGTTATTGTTTGTGTTTGAAGTTTTATCAACATTCTATAGCACACCATTTTTAATACCGCAGGATTCTGAGGAAATAATTGTTTTTCTGTAAAAGACTTGCTATTTATGATGATCTTCCCTTTCAGACCTGGCCAACAGAAGCTGAAATGGATGAGGCTGATAGAAATCAGAAACAAAAGAGGTTAAAGAAGAGGATTCTTCCTCGAGGTACTTCAGAATACCAGGTCTGTGCATGTCTTTATCGATTTCCAAAACCCCTCTGCTCACTGTATCTTGTTCTGTAGAAATTGAGTTGAGGTTTCAGTCCTTGTTTGATAGTATCAAATTCCCTGAATTGCTTGCAGGCTGCTTGGATCTTGGATGAAACAGATGATGAGGGTTCAGCTAGTGGCAGTGATACTGATGATGGGATGGTATTGGATGAAACAGAAGGTTATTTTCGTGGTCCCAAGGAAACAAATAACTCAGACGTTGATGATGATGATCAAGCTTCTCTGGATGATAGGGACGCCGATGAAGAAACTGACACAGATTCAGTGATGATGGTGATTCTCAAACTGTGACAGATAGTTTGATTAGTTACTTATATGTAATCAGAGATTAAACTCTTTTCTTGTCATGCAGGAAGATGATAACTTGACTAAGGAACAGATAGAGGAAGAGATTAAAAAAATCAAAGCAGCGCATGCAGAAGATGAGGGTACCTCCCATTTCCCTGACCCTACAATGATGAGCATATTTTTTTTCAAGTACTGAAAAGATTTGTTTCGTTGCTGATGTTTTTTTTCCCCTTTTGTGTTTCAGAATATCCAGATGAAGTGGATACTCCATTGGACAATCCTGCTAGAAAACGTTTCACCAAATATAGAGGTCTCAAGTCATTCAGGACCTCTTCATGGGACCCAAAGGTAATATGATCATGAAATTGTGATTGCATATTGGTTGTCTCAGACTTTGGGAACATCACTAAAGTAATTTCTAAATTTCAGGAGTCTCTACCTCCAGAATATGCCAGAATTTTTGCATTTGATAAATTTGCAAAAACACAAAAACATGTCATTGCAAAATTCTTAGATATGGAGCAAGAGAACAGGTATGACTGTGTACCAGCGGGCCAATATGCAAGGCTTCATATCAAGGAAGTACCTACTCCTGTTGCTTCCAAGTTATGTTTGCTTGCAAAGACAGTGCCAATAATAGCATCTGGCCTTTTTCAGCATGAATCCAAGATGTCTGTTCTTCATTTTAGGTATGTTCAATGAAGCATTTTGCTGTTTTGTTGCTGTTTACAGTTTTCAGCTCTTCAGTAATCATCTACATTACTTTAATCTCTCACAATATGAGCTATTCAATGTTTTTCAGTATCAAGAAGCATGATACCTATGATGCTCCTATCAAAGCCAAAGAAGAACTAGTATTTCATGTTGGTTTTCGGCAATTTGTTGCTAGGTAATGTTATTAGCCACAAGTGTTGCAATTTTACCATCTGTGTGTCTAGATGCATGCCTTATGCAATTTGACCCTGTTCTTTACTTCTCAGGCCTATATTTTCCACTGATGATATGAATTCTGACAAGCACAAGATGGAGAGGTTCCTTCATGCAGGGCGTTTTTCTGTCGCATCAATTTATGCTCCTATTTCGTTTCCTCCTCTTCCGTTGATAGTCTTGAAGAGTGCAGAAGGAAGTGCTGCCCCCGCTATTGCAGCTGTTGGTTCTTTGAGAAGCATTGACCCAGATAGGATAATCCTGAAGAAGATTGTATTAACTGGGTATGAATTTATTGAGCTTGAGCTTGAGACTGCGATGATCGTTAGAAACATCTTCCATCTCCCTGTTCTCATCCTTGCTTTTGTTACTCTTAAGTGCAGAATGAATAATGGCTAATGTTTTGTGTGAACCTTTCCCCATCACCGAAATAAATATTCTCTGCTTATTGAAATTCCTTTATATTCTTGATGCAGTTACCCTCAACGAGTATCAAAGTTGAAAGCCTCTGTAAGATACATGTTCCATAGCCCAGAAGATGTAAGATGGTTTAAGGTGAGAGAATATCTATAGCATATACTTTTCTTCTTATTATTACTTTTGGATGGTTGAATTGTGAAAGAATTGTTCTCCATTAACCATAATAAAAACCGTTGCTGGTTTTTGCAGCCTGTGGAAGTGTATACGAAATGCGGTCGCCATGGTCGAATTAAGGAACCTGTTGGCACACATGGTATTGTTTTTTTTTTCTATCTACCTAAACTTTTAAGGGATTGGATTCCATTATCATCCCATGCAGGATTCCATTATGGTGCATCAGATGATTTAAATGATGTGTGTATGTGGTATCTTTTTGTTGTTTGGTGGTAACTATTGTGATTTATGTTCAGGGGCTATGAAATGCACTTTTAATGGGGTCCTTCAGCAGCACGACACTGTTTGCATGAGCTTGTACAAACGTGCATATCCCAAGTGGCCAGAACACAGGTTCCCGATTCTTGATACTTGATCATGCAGTGGCCGGTTCTGCATCATGCATTGTTTCTTGTAGAAACAATGACAGCCATGGTTGTTTGTGGGAATGAAGCTCTGGTTCAGATTGTCGATTCATTTTCTTGATTTCTGGGAAGCTACAAGCAGTTGAGTCCCCATGGATTCACTGCACCTTCCCCTTTGTATTTGCCAAACCCTTAATCTATTATTGTATTTTTTTTTTCAAGTGACAGTGGAAAGCACATTTTTGCCCATATATAGGTGCTAGGTAGCCAGGATGAAAAGAAGTTAGGGAGGAGAATATAGGAAAAACAAGCTTGTCTTCACTTAATTTATTAATTTATGCAAGAGTTCACCATTTCAGTCATTTGAGCATGTGATCATGTTTATTACAGAAGGATGCTTGAGGCACGGAGATAAAACGTAAAATAAATGATTTATTAGTATATTGGCAAGCTCTCTGTAATGGGTAAATATTAATTATTATTTTAAAATATTAAAAGTACAAAAAATATTTTAAGACTTTTGAGCTAAATATTTATATCTGGTGGCATGCTCGCCATGCAAAATCTAAATTTATTGGGTTTGAACCCAAAACTCTTGGGTCTGGCTGTCATGCCAGACCTACACCTAGATTTGACAACCTTGGGAGACTGGATCTGACAGTCATGCCAAGCCCAAACGACTTAGGTTTGATAGTTATATCTAATTAATTTTTATTTTTTATAAAAAACATTTATACTATCCTTAAACTATTCTAAATAAAAATTTTAATTATTTTTTTATAAAAATAACATTTAAATTATTCTTGAAGTATCCTACACAAAAATTCAAGTTTACAAATTATTTATAAATAATAAAAATATAATCTAATGTTTTAGATCTAAAAATTCAAATTATATCTTCCTATTGAAATAATTTATTTTTTATGTTTATAAATTTGTTATTGTTTCAATAAAAATTCTATCTTCTCTTTTTTTTTTTTATATGAATTTGCATTTTTTATATTTTTTACTCAAACTCATTGCAAAAAAACGTTTGTTTAATGAGTGGTTGTTTGTGATTTTTCACCGACAACACCATTATTTTATATATTTTTTTAACAATACTAGACTATATGTGTTTAGTTTCACTATACAGTTTATGTAGTTTTTTTTTTAAAAAAAAACTTTTTATCATGTTTGTCTGAACTCTTTATGTAGATTTATGTTGCAAAGAAAGTTTTTTAAAGATAAGACCCAAGTTGCTTATGTCTGACAACCTGCCAGACTGAAGGCTTTTGGGTATGATATGATCGTCAAACTCAAGGCTCTTGAGTCTGACATGATTGTCAGTTCCAGATGTTTGGGTCATGTCAAGCCCAGACATTAACTTAAAAAATATATAGTTAAAAAAAAGAAAAAAAAAGAGAAAAAGAGAAGATAGAATTTCTATTGGAGGAATAACAAACTCATAAACATAAAAAATAAACTATTTCAATTGGAAGATATGATTTGAATTTTTTGATCTAAAACGTTAAATTAGATTCTTATGATGATTTATTGTTTAAAAATTATTTATCATTTATAAATAATTTTTAGACTCGCATTACTTGGATCTGACAAACATGTTTGACCCAAATTTACTTGAATAATCATAATAATAACAATAACAATAATGAACAACAACAACACTAAAAATAATAACAATAATCATACTAATAACACTAATAATAATAATATTAATAATACAAAAAATAAGAACAACAACAACAACAATAATAAGAACAACAACCATGTCAAACCTAAGTGCCTTGGGTTTAACAATAATGCCTGATCCAAGTTTAGTTGGGTCTGCCAACATGCCAAACCCACGGTAGTTAGGCCTGAGAGACCTAGACGCCTTGGGTCTGGTAGCCATACCAAACCTACGCGCCTGAGTCTGGCATCAAACATTGTTGTTAGACCAAAGGTGTTTGAGTCTGGTAACTCATGTCAAACCCAATCAAACAACAAAGAAAGAAAGGACAATGATGCACTTTAGCTGTCATGAAAGAGAGAAAAGAAAGAAAAAACACAAACAATTGATCACTAGCAGCAATCCAACCATGATGTCTATATACACCTCTCAATGTGGAAAAGGGCATGGCTGCGTATTTAGTGATACGTTAGTTGGTCAGATTTGGTCACCGATAAATGTCTCACACGCCTTTTTAATGACTCAAGCACCGCCTACTCGCTGGGATGTGTGGAACATGTTCAAGCAACTTTTTGATTAAAAAATACTACGTGAAAAATACCAAAACGCCTCCATGGTTCTCTTAATTACACAAAATACCATGGAAAAATACTAAAATACCCTTAAAGGCAAAGTTTCTTTTTTCTTCTTTTTTTTGTCTTTTTTAAGGCTAAAACCATTATTTGTTTGTACTTTAAAATTAAAAAAACCTGGATATCCTTGTAAAAAAAAACATTTATTCGCTCATAAAAAAATAAAAAATAAAAAATAAAACTATTATTAAAATTCTGAAAAGTTAATTTTTCCATTCCTTTTTAGCTTTTGTTATAATTACCAGACATCTCTATCCTTTAATGTCAACTATTGAGATTGTCTTTTTTATACTTAGTATTTATGTCTATTTTATTTTAATGTCAACTATTGAGAGAGATTTTAAGATTTAATATTATAGATTATTTTTTAAAGTATTTTTTATTTAACATATATTAAAAAAATATTTTTATTTATTTTTAAATTTTATTTTTAATATTAACTTATTAAAAAAAAATTTAAACAAAATAAAAATATTTCAAAATTTTGTGAAACAGTAGCTGATTCACCGCCCAAACACGCCCTTATAGTGATTTTGAAAACATGGAGAATGATCTTATTTAACTTGCTTAAAAATGACTGCTTCTAAAAAGCGTCTTTGTGACTGTAAACCCAACTATTTTAATCATAAATCAGGACACAAATTTAACTCAAAATCTGTTTGGTAACAAGTATTTGATCAGAAGATCGTCAATAAGTTCAGAATGCCATCTCCGGTGGCATGGGAAACAGTCGTGTTGTTGCAAAAATTCAGTGTTGCATTGAGAGCTTGCTTCAAGATATCAACTCAACAGCAGTATCTGCCACATGGTCAATCAAGTATGAAGATCAACCACTATCCTCCTGCTTGGTTAATACAGGTCATTAGCACACCCAGGCAACTGATTAAACATTTTCTCCAGGAGGTAACTCTGCAAGCTTTGGAGGTACCCCGAGTACTCGCTCCATGTCAAAACGGACTTCAATGTTACGAACGCTATACCCAACCACCATTAGCCAATAGAGCAGCTTGGCAAGCTCTGGTGCACTAGTCTCTGTTACAGATGTCTGCAACCAGAATTGAAGTAAGAAAATTTGCTACAGAAAATCCAACTGATTATTGAAGAAATTCAATAACACTGCATAATTGTTTACTATTATCAGCATCTTGAAAGGTTCAATACACTACTCTTGCTCAAAAGATATACAACTATGGTTGTGGATTCATAAATGATATGTTCAATTCTTGATGTCAAAGAAAACAAGAACCAGGGGAAAAAAAGCAACTATCAGAGATTCAATGGGGTAAGATCTCTAAAAAGAATGGCTTTCTTGGTTCACAGAAATGAAAATAAGATTATCCCTTTTCTTCATGGAAAACGGGAAATGTTGCAGATTGACAAGTTTTCCAATAAAAACTAGTGGATGCAACTTATTAATCTCGGAGAAGAACCACCTACATCACATTAACCATTTATTTTCTACAGGTTGAAGGAATGCTTAACTATTCATTCCAAATTGATAAGTTCATCATGATTCATTGGATATAATCTCGATCCACTCTACTTACTAAACAATCTTTTTTGAAAACAAAGCATGTTTTTTACTAATGTGAATCAGATCCAAGGCAGTAAATCAAGAAATCTGGTTTGGTTCTTAGGAAAACCTTCATCTGGTCGGGACCTGAAACAGCCAGAAGGCGCTTGATGAACGTGTTCATTGCAAGAACAACATCCTCTCCAGCACTACTTGTCAAATCCTGCAAAATCATAAACATGCAATTTGAAGTTAAAATCTGGAACTAGAGTCAACATTACATACAGCATAGCAATCTGAAAGTGGGAAACAAGGAGGTTGCTAGAGTATGTTTGCTACACACATCAATTCTTTGTCATTCAGATTTAAGAAGAAAATAGAATTCCAATTGAACATAGCAGAAACCTCACAGTAATTGTTAACTGCATTAATCGACAGAGGCACCCCCAGCCAAGATACCGAAAAGAGCAAGAACTGAAATACCTTCAGATTTTGGGGCTCAAGAGACTTGAGATATTCCAATAATTCATTTTGTCCATTTGCAGTTTTTCTACCAACTTGACTATTGAGTTCCTCTATTTCCGCTTCAAGTAACTCGATGTATTTTTTAGCATCAATTCTTTCAGGACCAGAAACATTATTCCACCTAAGAACTTCACCAGACACATTCTTCTGTGTACCAGGTGCATAATCTGGCTCATCCTGAACAGTCACAACATCCACTTATATACTGTAAAAATAATGATAAAACAAAGATAAAGTTAAATGTGCTTTAAGATGAAGATAATATCAAAGTTTAGACCCATTAAACCTCTTGCCACTAATTATATCTTTAGAATTGAACAAACCATTTACCTTCTTTTCTTCTTGTGCATCAGGAAGTGCAACCTGCTCCAAACTTTGTTGCAACTCCAGCCGGTGTTGTGCATTCTTGAACATATAGCCCGTCATCATAACACTATACATGAGCTGCGCAAGATTCTCAGCTACCTGAAACAAAAAAACCCAAATTAATCTTTCTCAACAACAAATTGCCTACAGTTTTCAACACTAAACCATGCATTTACAAATGAGCAAATCCACTCAAACTCAATATACTTACAGTTGTAATTGTTACAGCGAAAAACTGTGGAGGTAGCGTCCCAATCATGTTAGTCACTGTCTGTCGCATCGCATCAACTACCTAAACGAAAAAAATGAGAAGCGCGCTTCAGTTCATATCCATATTTCCTCCAAGTATAATGCTAGACAGAGTGAAGCAATGCTGAAATTATGGCAGAATTAACTAAAAGAAAGCAAAACCTGCGGTGGTGCTCGCTTTACAAAAAGCTCCATAAACTCAGGCTGCACATTTTTGACATATTCCAATAGAATTTCCCTCCTGTTCTTTGGCTGCTGATTTCAAAAAAGAAAACCCAAAATCCCAATTCAATCAATCTATACTATAAACTAAAAGAAATCACAAGAAAATTCAGTGGAAAGAGATGAAAATATTACCACACTGCCATTAGGGGGCTTGGCATCACCAGATTTATTATTGGAAGAAGAGTCGTCCTTGGAAGAATCGTAAGCTTTAACTCTAAAGCCTAACCTCCCATTATTACAGTACTTCTCCTTGTTTCTTGGAAAACTAACTGAAGAACATAGTCGAGGTCGAGTCGAGACAAGAACTGTTGAACTGTTCGAAGAAGAAGAGGAAGACAATTTAGATACAAAGAAAGAGCCCTTTGCTGTCAAAGAATCCATGGCCAACTCGGTCACTCAAACTCGGTAGCTTGTTTGCTTAAATGGGCTGTGCCTAACGTGTTTTTCACAGCTTTGACATTGACGGAGGGGGTGTGTAAAAGAGTGGACGAGGAGGGTTTTCTTTCTGGTGCGGGAATTCTCAGAGATGAGGGTTTGTTTTGTGGGGAGAAGGGAAGAGAGGTTGCACTCTGGAAATGTAGGATGGTTTGTAGGGGATTTGGATGGTGGAGGATCGGATGGTTAATGTTATTTCGAGTGTTTTGTCTGTTCTGTTTTTAGCCGTTGATTCGAGTACGTTGTGACTTGAAAAGGTTGCGCGAGCAGGTGGATCAACAGATCTGGGCCCTTGTTGTGGACTAGTTAATAAAACCAAAAGCCCATAATCCCATGTTTGTTTATTTATTTCTGAGAAAACTAATGTTTATCTAATTACATTTTTTTAAAGATAAATTACTTATTTTTCTTATAATAGTCACACTTAAAAAAAAAGAGATTTTTTTTATAATAAATAGTGATTTTATCCTAGCCACAGGATCCAATTTGATAGGTTAATCTAGTGACATGCTAGTTCAGGATTTAATTTAAATTTGATAAGTGAAAAAATCTAACTTTTTAACCAAAAAAGTGTTATTTTCTTATTTAAAAAACTTAGAATCACACCATTTCATGAATTTTAAAGAAATAAAAGATTGAATTCATGGGAATCAACCCTTGCTCATGATGTAGTTCTTAAATTCAATAATCACGGCTCAAATTTTATATTCATGATTCAGAGTATAGTTATTTTTACTTTAAATTAAAAAATGTATTAAATTATTATAAAAATATTATATTTCTCTAGTTAGGCTTAGATAAAATCTCTACTAACACCTTGTGTCTTTCGTCTAGCCCAATAAAATGTACCTTCGATAATTACTTTGATTTATAAATAGAGACCCAAAGCAATCTGTTTTTATATATGTGACTTTGCCTTTATACGAGTTTATTTTCTGCAAGCAAATGACTTAAACCATAAATACTATAATACTTTAGCACGTGACTAACAGTACAAGACAGTTTGGCCGAGTGGTCTAAGGCGCCAGATTTAGGCTCTGGTCCGAAAGGGCGTGGGTTCAAATCCCACAGCTGTCAATTTTCATTTTTCATATGGATCACATATATCATTTTTTTAGCTTAATCTGCACTATAAATCTCACTGCAGCTTGCAAGCGTGACAAGTTTCAGTTTGGGCCTTTCGATTCATTAAACAAACAAGTTCTTAGCATTTTGTTTTTTTTTGGTTACTGTAAAGGGAATACATTGAAAACACATGTAGAGTAGAGTAACGAAATATACTTAACCCTCTATTTATTTCTTCCTAGCCTTTGCATGATTTTGGAAATCCCTTGCTTTTGTCCATATGCTCATTTGGGAACGTGATTGAAATCACTTTATTTCAAGTTTTAATTTTTGTTTTTTTAAAAATTATTTTTTTATGTTTTTAAATTATTTTGATATGCTGTTCTCAAAAATAATTTTAAAAAAATAAAATATATCTTTTTAATATATTTTTAAATAAAAAATACTTTAAACCACAACCACTATCACAATACCAAACAGGCTCTATGCAAGCCACAACATTCCCATGCAGGAAATTCAATTTTTTTTTTTTTTACCATGTTCTAAAAATAATTTTTTTAAAAAGTATATAAGTACAATATATGATTAGAATTAGTAATCAGTCTTATACAATATCATTAAAAAAAAATTGTTTGTTTTTTTTTTAAATCAAAATATCATTGTTTTAAGATTTATAAAAAAATTTAATTTAGGTTGATTTGTGAGTTAATCCACTCAAGCAATGACC
>Ga0307515_10014577_pt1 | contig 14551 bp, 22 predicted proteins | sample 17_EM_MG_FD_194513 | JGI IMG/M metagenome (GOLD analysis project Ga0307515, IMG submission 194513) | Populus trichocarpa ectomycorrhiza microbial communities from riparian zone in the Pacific Northwest, United States - 17_EM | ecosystem: Host-associated > Plants > Roots > Unclassified | place... | reverse complement strand
CCCCCGGTCCCCCACCCCCCCCCCCCCCCCCCCCCCCCCCCCCCCCCCCTCTGGCCCTGCCGTTATCCTCGTCGCTCACACCGTAGCTATTGTCCTCTTCACTCCGTTCAGCCCTTCCCTGGGCTCTCGCGAACGCCGGAAGGCGTGATTGAGACGTGCAGAAATACTTTCAACGCAAAAGCGAACGGAAAACAGCAGGGAGCGAAGAGGCATGTGTGGGATGTGGGCGACGTGCAGTGATCAGATATACCAAACGAGAAACGGGAAAGAAAAAATATAGGTGTACAGATCAAAAATGAGAAGAGACAGAGAGCAGGCTGGACTCGGATAGATTATACACGGGGTCTGCAGCTGTTAGGAAATGGTAGTGTATTTCCCTGAAACAGACAAAGGGTTGACGAATCAAGGCTAATGGAAACTCCGGAGAGTAACGAGACTTACAGATACGGGCGTGGCCATCGCCTGAAGCAGTCGCCAAAAGGCTTCCGGTGGGGCTAAAATCAGTTGACCAGACTAGGACGGAAGAAATGTCAGTCCAAGGTGCCCGAATCGACCTCGGGGATAACGCGTAACGGACCTATACAAACTCTGTAACCTTGCAACATCAATTGGACGATCCCAGACTTTGCGTCCCAGAACTGAACTCCGCCGTCGTACGATCCGCCCACCACCCATTGGCCATCGTGCGAGACAGCGACGGACATTACATCCGCCTGTGTCCGAGGATTAAACTCATTCTTGGTCAGCCAACTCGACGCGTACCTTGTGACCGATAAAGTTCATCGTGCACGGGCTATGGCCTTCGCGAGTACCAGCACCCCTCTTCCCATTCAAAGAGTTGCTCCTTGACGCCCCTGGAAAATTCTGCCGACCGCCGGGTTCATTCGCCAAACGGGAAACGTCCCAGTACTTCAGTGTCTTGTCCATACTGCCGCTCACCAATCCACGTCCATCAGGGGTAAACGTCACACTCCGCACCTTGTTTCCGTGTCCCCGCAGCGTCTCCAACAATTCACCGGTGCGAGCGTCCCAGATATCTACCACCTATAGGAACTGTGTTCGGAATATACCCCACCAAACGATTGTAAATCACGCACATCGTCAAAGCAACCGGCGGTCACAAGTCGCCCATCAGAGCTAATATCCACGCTTCTAACTGTAGCACGAACTCTGCCGGTATTAGCAAGGGTCTTCGACGACCCGCCCGTCATCTCCCAAATCCTCGTCGTACCATCTTTCGACCCAGAGACGAGGAATCTCCCGTCCGACGAGAAAACGACCGAGTATACCTCCTCGGTGTGACCCTGAAATCTGCTGTGGATTTGCTTCTTGGCAATGTCCCAAATCTAGAGCGTCAAAATTCGCGCTATGTTGAGCATTCTCAAAAATGGTGACGGCGATAACGATCGCCAACATGGAAATTCTGAAACTTACTCTGACCACCCCATCCTTGGCCGCGGTTGCGAGCAGTTTGCCGTCTGGGCTAAAGCATACGCTCCACTTTAGGGATCTATTCTCAGTTTCATCGACCAGGACGCTGTGCAACAATAATGGTGTCAGAGCTGGGGGCCCCATCAGCGAAAATGCAGTAAGGAAAGACCGAACCAAGTTTCGACACCAGTTCTTGCATCATAGATGTGGGCTGTATCATAGGATCCCGTCGCCAAGTACTGTCCGTCCGGAGAAAATCGAACGCTACTAACACAACTAAACGCGGAAAACACATCGTCAGTCCGGTGAATCCTGTCATAAAGGCGACCGAACGAATGACTTTGCAAGATATAGGTCGTGAACTAAGGTAATGTCGAGCACTCGCTTGGCTTTAGGATTGAATGCGGCGAACCAACCGCTACCTTCCTTTTTAAACTCGGGAAGCAACGTGGATCGATCGAGATCTTCAAGAAACACGGGGGACGTGTTTCTATCTGGTCCGGCTACAGGGGTACAGCAAATCAGTAATCGAGAATGTGGTCCGTTATAAACGCAGGGTGATATTCAACTGGTGACCAACGCCGCGGAAAATCCTGGGGTTGGGGCGTTGGGAAGATCCTGGGGGTGTCCTGGTTCAGCTTGTTCGATATTGGTGGAATCAGGGAGCACCTAGAATATATCATGGGTTATCATATAAAACGAACGTATTTGCCATGTCGAACATCGCACTCACGGGTGGCTCAACCAACCTCTGTTGCCTCCCCGGAGACGGTTGGCGCGAACCCCGACTCACATACACATTACGGGGCTGATCTTGGGATGGGGCTGGAATTTGATCATCATCCTGTCGATCTATCCGGGCCGCTGCAAAGGCCGTTAGAGGACGAGTGAGGTATGAGATAAGGTGAATAAACATGCTTGGGTCAACACTTGGGTCATGGCTCAATGTGGAGTCCGACCGATCGTCACTGTTTGACCGAGTGTAGTCATCGGAATCAGGGGGTAGCGGCTGCCAAGCCGTTGATTCCTGTTCCAAGCATTGGAGTACGGTGTCGACTCCAGGGCGCCTCTCTGGCTGGGGTGACCAACACCGCTCCAGCATTCCCCAGAGATCGTCGGTGAACCACACCCCTTCTCCTCCCTGCGGTCTCCCTGGACGTTCGCCTTCGACGACCTTCCCTATGACGACAATGCCATTGCAGTTGGGGAAGGGAGGCTTTCCGGTCAGCACCTCGAGTATCACCATCCCTAGCGCGTAGCAGTCCGAGTCCTTCGTCGGTCGACCGTTCTCACGCCCGAACCGGTCTGGATCGAGAAGTTCTGGGCTCATCCATCTTGTCGTGCCGGCACTCTTGGGTGTCGTCGAGCTCGTATGATGCGTAGAGTCTAAGATGATGGTGAGAAGTCCGAAGTCTGCCAGACGAGCACAGCCATCTTGATCAATCAGGATGTTGAGCTGGATAAAAAGTGATTTAGGTGGCAGAACAGTAATTAGCGCTCAAAATCGTACCCCCTTCAGATCCCCATGTATCATCCCCTCGCCGTGCATATATAGCAATCCACGGGCGACGCCTTCGAGCTACCGGTAAATGATTCCATCAGTGACGGATGGGATCAATTGCGGAAGGAAAACCCACGAGCTCAAACCGATTCGCATCCCTATGTGCCCCGATGAACTCATTGATATTCCCATTGACCATCCACTCTGAGACCATTGCGAAGACCCTTTTCCCCATCGTCACTCCCAACAGCGGAAGCACATTCGGATGGCAGAGGCTCTTCCACGTTATGACTTCCTTGCAGAACGTCTGTGCGATCGCAACGATCATCAGCTCTTCGATACGTACTTTTGGCAAACCTTAGGTGGTGACCCACACTTGTGATCTTGTTGAAATCACTTGTCGAATATACTTTCAGCACCTTGACTGCGACCTTGTGCCCTTGGTGTTCCCCCACCCACACGTCGGCGTACCCGCCACTGTACAGTGCTTCTTCCGATCGGTCAAAGCAAAGCGGGATTTGGAACAGACTCGGAAGCAGAGCGTGGCGACCGCATATCCTGCACAGTGTGTTCAGACACTTCCTCTTGAGCTGCGGTTCTAGGCTTTCCGATGTCTATTCGGCATGGGGTCAGGTCAGTGAGCCATTTTTCTTTTGGATGGAAGAGTGGGGTATCACCTCGTCTACCACGTCGACAAACGCCTGCGCGTCGTCCCTGCGTAGGCGTTTGACTGTCTCAGCCACACCGCGGTTGGAAAAGATGGCTGTGATCAATGAGATGCGCTTATCGACTGCAATGGGTTGATCCATCGAGCGTTTCCATGCCGAGATTCTATAACCAGTGAACTGGTCAGGCCGAAGACGCGCGGTTCCAGAGAGGTCGAAACTTACAGGCTGCACAAGATCTGCAGCATTTGTGGACGTCGATGGGCCTCCTGGTCCCAGCACTGCTGTGTCATCGTCCATAACGCGTCCGTGAAAGTTGGGCGAATCGGCCGTGGTGGACGCTCGCCACCAATGGTCGCCAGCAGAGCCGCATGAGGTGGTTTGTCATTGAATGGAACGGCGCCAGTGAAAACCTTTGTTCGAATCAATGGAGTTCTCCATATGTCAATTGCATACGTGACAGACCTCAATCATGACCATCGCGAACGAGAAGACATCCGCCTCCTTGCTGAATGTCCCCCGATCGGCCAAGATCTCCGGTGCCATCCATCGCGTACTGTCCCCGTGCTCGTCTGGGGCCCCCCGCATCGAACCCAAGCTTTGGGTGACCACGGCGAGACCACAATCTGTGATCATCGCATGGCCGGTGGTGTCCACAAGGATGTTTGACTGGTCGGGTGTCAATATGCCAGTGGTAAAACTACCGATAATAATTGCGCACCCCTCTGAGATCCCCGTGAATGACATTGCAGGAGTGGAGGCAATTAAGGCCTTTTGCGACATCAGACAACTATGCAAGGAATAAGCACGTCGCGTAGTATGGTAAAAGGGACACCCACGAGACTCAATCTGTCCGCGTCTGGATGGTTTGTGATATGTCCAGTCAGGTCCACATCAGGCATCCAACCCGAAACGAGTCGGATGGGATCGGCGGTGACACCTATGAGGGGGGCGACGTTCGGATGCGCCAAGTGTTTCCATAAGACGACCATTTGGTGGAATGCCTGGGGATTTCTTTAGCACCTAAACATGGGCGAAATTTCATGAAGAGCGCACCGTTTTGAATGCCTGCGGGTCTCCGTTGGGGCGCATTCTTACACGCTGAATCCGTACCTTCAAAGTCCCCTCGTGTGCGGATCCGGAAACTGGCGGGAGGCCGATGACCGGGAGGGAACTTGAAAGCGTATGCGATTTCGGCAGGACTCCCTTGATGCCGCAGATATCTTTCAGTTCGTGCAAGTATTCCTGGAATGCGGGGCTCGCATGATTTGACACGGACGTGAGAACCTACGACGGTTTTGGGCTCGGATTAGAGAGGAGCGGTGTGGAGGCTCACGCTATCCAGGTACTCGACGAGCCACGTCAAATCCTCGCCTTCCAGACTCGGAACGACACCTCGATACCCTTCACTGCGAAGGAAGTTGCTGAGGTCCTTGTGGAACTGCGGTGAAGCTCTGTCGAAGCCGCGGAGTTGTTCTAGGACATTGGGTGGATTCATGCGGTTGTCTGGCGGGGCCAATGGCTTGAAGGACTGGGTAAATCGGCGGGGGGCAAGCACAGACGCCTCGCCTGAACCAGGAGGCTCGAGCGCCCAAATACTCAAATTGACATAGCAAGCGCCGGGTGCCATGTGTCAGGAGAACGCGAACAGCGCGGTTTGGGCGGCCGGTTTGGTCCTGTCGAGTATGGCGGTCTGGTGGGTTGCACGGTTATCCAACTGCACTCTGGTTTCGCTTCCACAAGGCCCAGGGCCGCGCACACAGAATTCACAAAATAAAAGAGTCAGATTTTATGCGATTGTGTACAACCTACCTGCTTCGGTACTAGAACCAGTCTGCTCCATCCGCAGAGGCGTCCTCCCCCTTGTACCCTCCCTCCTCCAAACACGCCCTCCCCGCCTCTGAACTTGAGGCTGGACTCCAGCCTACTCCATCCACTTCCAAGCAATTCGGAGCGATCCCACCAGGGCACTTTTTTACAAATGCGCTTCCGTCAAAATGCCCGGTCCATGGAAGCACACTGGTGTGCCTCCTAAAGCTTTATATATTGTACTTTTGAATAGCATAATGCTTATTCCAAGCACGAGTGTTGTCCACTCTGCCTAAATCCGGCAGTGCTCGCAGAACAAGTAAGTGAAAAAAAATGTACTCGGTCACGATTCTATGAGCTTCGACGCACTTGGAACTGACTGTCAATTACCGGGAGCGCTTCGAAGCGCTTGCATGGTACTCCCATCTTGCCCCCATCGTTCCAAGCGCTTTCAATTTTGTAGAAGCTGACTCGGGATTTTCCTGAGGGCTGGAAGGCAAAACACTCACGATCGAGCAGCAAGTTGACGACTCGGAGTAGAGCCCGCCACGCCGTTCACGACCCCCGCGTTTGTCTCACTGTACATGGGAGCCCGACACCAATCCGGGCATGGCATGCAGGAGAGCTGTCTGCGAAAACCAGGATGCGGATTTAGAGAAGGACAACCGTGTTTATTAAACCGCGGAGTCCGATGTGCGCATGATTTCCCCAGAATTAGGATAGCGATCTCCTCCCCCCAGGACCGGCTTCAAGTTCGCATCATCCCTAGCAGCCTTCCCCACCCCCAGCTCACCGTTCCCTACTTTCACCCTAGAAAAATGGTCAAGCTTAATATTCTCCCCTTCATCGCTTCCTACCTGTTCAACAGCGTCATCCGGAGCTTGACATTCCTCCGGCGGAACCCGTTGGGGCAGATAACCGCTTGGACTTAAAAAGCCGCTGTGAACCCGAAGTTCCATCCTCTACTAAGTTGCGTGGTCTCCCAGCGTTCGCAACTGCCATTGACGTGCACCTCGAATCTCTTCGCATCGCTATGTGGGGAGGCAGCTGCCGTAAACGTAGGCTGACTGACCAGTCCAGAGGAAGAAGCGGGGTTGTTGTTCGCACGGAGAGCGAAGGGTCCACTTTCGTGGACTCGACCTCCATTACAACACTCCCGCCCGTTGTTCCCAGTGGTGTCTCGCGCCCGCACCAAACCATCCAGCTCGATTGATACCATTCGGAGGCTCGTCCTCAACGAAAACGCAATCTTCTCATCGAAGGAGAGATTATACAGCCTTCTCATTGTGATCCGGTACTTCCCTTCTTTTTTGTGATGAGAACGATGTTGCAGGCTCGCACACGACCGTGACTCGGTGGCTAACGAAGCGGATTACGTCGAGTTCGGGTTATCTCGTCCTGACGTCACGGTCTGCCAAGTCCTGGACCGGAGACGAATAGAAATAAACTAGACGATCTCAACAAGTCCGTGTGTGGTGCGATAAATCAGTTGGACCGGTAATACACACTGATAATCAAACAAAGCGGACGGCATAAAGTCTCTCGACTTCTTCGTATGATGAGGAATGACAAGATGCGATCGCCAGATGGAAGTTGGACCTTTCCGTGACAATCCCCGTCCTGGTCTTGTGACGCCAGAATTGGTACAAAACCACTCGACCCATCCCTCCTCCGGCGACGCAGTGAAATCAACGCCCGTGGGCTTCTCGGCAAGCAGCAAGTCACCGTTCGCGGCACGCTCCAAAGCTGTTTTTACTCGACGGAAAAATCTCAAACCTATTCCAGATTTCGTAACAGCACCGGACACCGGCTGGATCTCACTGGGTTATTGGGAATGCGCGTGCGTTCACGCTTCGAGCTCTTGCAACTCCCTAGGTCATTTGAGACTGACGTCGACCACAATTACCACGAGGGGCGCGCCAAACCGACACCCCGCTCATAACAGGTCTCAGCGAAACACCAGATCAAAGGTACCCGGGCCCTCCGACATCGGTTTCATCCAACCCACCTCTATGTCTCGCCCCCAGACACAAAGTCTACGTCGAATCTTGTGCCGGCGCCTCCACTTCTACCCATGACACCTACACCATCAATGGGTAGCGAAGAATGCAGGTAAGCCCGAGATGAATAAAACTCTGTTGTGCTTAGAACATCTCACATTACTGCTCGACGTTTTTCTAGGACGGGGGAAAACGAAGGGGCTAGGTATACAAGACCCGAGACTCACGGTCCGGGAAAAAAAAACGGGCCAATAATATTATGCCTTTACCGTACCAATTAATATGCAGTAGGCGTAAACCAAGGAAGTACAGGTTGAACCAGAGTCGCGTGTGCGTTAAGTTATCGATGCGTCCCTCATCGCCGTGACCGCTGGATCGTTCATCCAGTTCTACGATTCCTCCACCAACGCCCTCAGGCTCCTGCAAGTCTTGGTTGCCCAAGAGTGCGGTCCTATGAACTTCGGTCCACCCCTCGGGAAGCAGTGGGAGATTCCTCGCCGTTGTCAGAGAGAAGGATTTGGTCCTTTGGGTCCTTGCTTCTCAAACGCTCGAGTGTGTACTCCCTTTAGCTCCCGCGTCCGTTTTTTTCTCATATGATCGTGATGGGAGTACTGCGGCACTTCCGTTCTGGGACCTCCATCGGCCGAGTCATCTCTCACCCCTCGGAGGACAAACTGGCTTTACTCTAGCCGCGCAGGAACGCCAACTCAAACCACCAGGAAACTCGCGTACTTGTCTTCCGACCTAGTTTGGTGATCTCATTTCGCACCCGTCTGATACCGTTCGGAACCCGAAACGCGACACGGTACCCGTCCGCCGAAGGCACAACCGTAGACTTCAACCTTGTTGGTGTCACGGACTCTTGGGATGTTGCTTTGTTCGGTGACGGCCTGAAGTCGCCTTCCTCCCTTGAAGGCACCACCACCACCCAAATTAGGAACGGCGCTTACCTTTCTAGGGAGAACACCCTTCTGTAGGACACACTGCGCTCGACGATGTCACACATCCCACAGTGTCGGCAGAGTCTCGTTCATTCATCTTGCGAGAAGGGGAAGAAGGGATAACATCGTTCTTTGATACGCCCGCGTATCTCATGTCGCCGCTGGAAAATATGTTCGATCCGATCATGCAAACGTTCCTGACTCCGCGGTCAACCGTTAAGAGCGGCGAAGATGGTGCCAAGAGAGTTGAGAAGGGTAATGAGGAAATGGATATGGACGAGGATGGAGTGCTGAAGGATGTATCCCCACTTGATGTCAAGAATACGACGAAGGTCGTGGATGAGAGGGAGATGAGTGGGTTTGTGAAGATCTTCAAGCATCACGGACTAACCGGTATGAACGATCTCCCAACTGTCCGGGTGGCAATAATGTTGTGCTCTAGTCGTGGGGTCTCGCACGGGGACTACTCACTCAAGCCCAAATGGGATAGACGACGCGTCCCGTTAGCATCGTCTGATCTCCCGCCCCAACAGGGTCCAACGGCATTGCAGCCACGCCTCCCACAAAGCGCAAGGGCAAGCTCACGGTCGAGGCACCACAGATACAGGTCAATCTTCCCTCAACTTCGGCATCTCCGATGGCCGTTGGAAAGGAGAGGAAGAAGTCTGTGGCTAAGATCAAGTTACATCTCCGTCCTCATGTTATACACTCGCACAGTCCGTACCTTGCAAATCCGTCGCTCTCTCCCCTGCTTGTGATCGTCGTTTGTCGTAGGTGCTTTCATTTAGTTAAGCTTAATTAATTGGAAAGTGACGGTAAAGACTCCAATACACGAAGTACCTCGACATAGGTATGATGTTAAAAATCCATCGTCGGCGGTCACGATGGTTGTGGTGGCGCATGGAGGACCCGGCCACGCTGGGATATCGGAGATTTGTGCTTGGGTCTTCCTCCGTCACAGCTGATCATACCCATTCGTTTTGATCTCCGGAGAGAAGCATCCGTGGTGCACCCAAGGAAGCATTTATTGGGGTCATCGGGCCCAGGACTCCCTGAGGCGAAGGTAAACACAGCCCTTGGGTGATTAACCGATCGCATCCGCCTTCAAATTTCAAACGCCACGGTCGCAAACCAGTGACTACATTTCTCTGGATGAGACCGATCGCGTGAGATGCGACTCCTTCTATGGCACTGACCTACCTGCCCCTGTGAAACGAGAGCCACATTCTTTGTCATGTAGGGCGGGATGGGCTTACAAATTTCGAGTTCCCTCAAATGAGACACGACTGGGCGAGTGCTCGTTGAAACGTTGATCGATGACATCGATGAGAATCCATAGCTGCAACTACTGGTGTCACCAGGCTCGAACCGGTAAGCTACTTGCCATCCGTTCCGCCTCGTCACCCTCGCCATCATCACTTTCCCACCTCTCGGGGACGTATGGTCGATACCGCCCTGACTCTCCCAACCATTCTCCAACCCCTCTCCATCTAAGAGCCCCTGGCCCTGCCGTCACTGTCGCCACTCACACCGTGTTGATCGCCCTCTTCACCCCGACCAGCCCTTCTCTGACTCGAGTGAACGCTGAGAGGTGCGATTGATGCCACAGAAATACGTTCGACGCAAAGGCGAACGGAAAACGGCAGAGAGCGGAAAGTCACGCATCATACGTTTGGTGTGGACCAAATATACCGAACGAGAGACGGGAGAGAAAAATACGCGTACGGATCACAAATGAAAAGAGAAAGAGAGTAGGCCGGTTAAGTTATACACGGAGCCTACAGCTGTTAGGAAATGGTAGTGTATTTCCCTAAAACAGAAAGAGTCGGCAAATCAAGACTAATGGAGATTCCGGAGAATAACGAAACTTACAGATACGGACCTGGTCATCGTATGAACCAGTCGCCAAAAGGCTTCCGGCGGGGCTGAGATCAATTGACCAGACTAGAACGGAAGAAATGTCAGTTCAGGCCCCAGGGTGCTCGGATCGACCCTCGGGGATAACGGACTTAATTTTTTGTGACCTTGCAACATCAATTGAACGATCCCAGACTTTGCGTCCCAGAACTGAACTTCGCCGTCTTCCGATCCACTCACCACCCATTGGCCGTCGCGCGAGAAAGCGACAGAATATACACTCCGCTGTACCCGATGATTAGACACATTCTTGGTCAGCAAACTCGACGCGTACCTTGTGACCGATAAAGTTCATCGTGCACGGGCTATTGCCCTCGCGAGTACCAACATCCTTCTTCCCATTCAAAGTGTCGCGCTTTGACGCCCATTGTGGGTTCGGTCGGCCGCCGGGCCCATCCGCCAAACGGGAAATATCCCAGTACTTCAGCCTCTCGTCCGAACCGCCGCCCACCAATCCACCTCCATCGGGGGTGAATGCCACACAACCCATGGTATATCCGTTTCCCCGCAGTGTCTCCAACAATTCACCGGTGCGAGCGTCCCAGATATCTACCAACTATAGGAACTGTGTTCGGAATATACCCCACCAAACGACTGTAAATCACGTACATTGTCAAAGCGACCGGCGGCCACAAGTCGTCCATCAGAGCTGATAGCTATGCTTCTAACCCCAGCACGATCTCTGCCGGTGTTTGCAAGGGTCCTCGACGACCCGTCTGTCATCTCCCAAATCCTCGTCGTACCATCGTTCGACCCAGAGACGAGGAACCTCCCGTCCGACGAGAAAACGAGCGAGTAGACATCCTTTTTGTGACCCGGGAATTCGCTGTGGATTCGCCTCGTGGCGATACCCCAAATCTAGAGTGCCGAAAGTCACGCTATGTTGAGCATTCGCCTCAAAAACGATGGTGACGGCGATAACGATCGCCAATATGAAAGTTCTAGAACTTACTTGGATAACCCCATCCTTGGCCCCGGTTGCGAGCAGTTTGCCGTCTGGGCTAAAACATACGCTCCAAATGAATTTGTCCGCAGATTCATCGACCAGGGTACTGTGCAACGATGACGGTGTCAGAGCCAGGGGCCCCATCGGCAAACATGCACTAAGAAAAGACCGAACCAAATTTTGGCGCCAGATTCCGTATCATAGATCTGTGCTTTCCAGATGGACGCCGTCGCCAAGTACTTTCCGTCCGCAGAAAATCGAACACCATTAACACGGCTAAACGCGGAAAACACATCATCAGTCTGGTGATTCCTGTTACAGAGGCGACCGAACGAATGAAACCACCAACTTTTCGTGGGTTAGGGTGTGAACCAAGCTGACGTCGAGCACTCGCTTGGCCTTAGGATTGAATGTGACGAACCAATCGCTACCTTCCTTTTTAAATTCTGGAGCCAACGTCGATCGGTCGAGATCTTGAAGAAACACGGGGGACGTGCTTCTATTTGGTCCGGCTACAGGGGTACAGCAAATCAGTAATCGAGAATGCGGTCCATTGTAAACGCAGGGTGATATTCAACTGGTGATCAACGCCGTGGAAGATCCCGGGGTTGGAGCGTTGGGAAGGTCCTGGGGATATTCTGGTTCAGCTTGTTTGGTGGAATCGGGGAGCTCCTAGAACATGTCACAGGTTATCATATAAAACGAACGTATCTACCATATCGAACATCGCACTCACGGGTAGCTCGGCCAACCCCTGTTGCCTCCCCGGAGACGGTCGGTGTGAATCCCGACCCGCATACACACTATGAGACTGATCTTGGGATGGGACTGGAGTTCGGTCATCATCCGGTCGATCTATCCGGGCTGCTACAAAGGCCGTTAGAGGGTGAGGTTTAAGACAAGGCGAATACACATACTTGGGTCAACACCTGGGTCATGACTCAATGTGGAATCTGACTGATCATCGCTGCCTGACCGAATGTAATCGTCTGAATCAGGGGGTAGCGGCTGCCAAGCCGTTGATCCCTGTTCTAAGCATTGAAGCACGGCGTCGACTGTGGGGCGCCTCTCTGGCTGGGGTGACCAACACCGCTCCAGCATCCCCCAGAGATCGTCGGTGAACCACACCCCTTCTCCTCCCTGCGGTCTCCCTGGACGCTCGCCTTCGACGATCTTCCTCATGACAACCATCCCATTGCAGTTTGGGAACGGAGGCTCGCCGGTCAGCACCTCGAGTACCACCATCCCTAGTGCGTAGCAGTCCGACTCCTTCGTCGGTCGACCATTCTCACGCCCAAACCTGTCTGGATCGAGGAGTTCTGGGCTCATCCATCTTGTTGTGCCAGCACTCTTGGGTGTGGTCGAGCTCGTATGGTGTGTAGAGTCTAATACGATAGTGAGAAGTCCAAAGTCTGCCAGACGAGCACAGCCATCTTGATCGATCAGGATGTTAAGCTGGATAAAAAGTGCTTTAGGTGGTGGAGCAGCAACTAGTGCACAAATTTATACCCCTTTCAGATCCCCATGCACCATCCCCTCGCCATGCATATACAGCAATCCTCGGGCAATTCCTTCGAGCTACCGGGAACAATTTCATCAGTGGCGAACAGGGTAAATTGTGGAAAGAAAACGCACAAGCTCGAACCGATTTGCATCCCTATGTGCCCCGATGAACTCGTTGATATTCCCATTGACCATCCATTCCGAGACCATTGCGAAGACCCTTTTCCCCATTGTCACTCCCAACAGCGGGAGCACATTCGGATGGCAGAGGCTCTTCCACGTTATGACTTCCTTGCAGAACGTCTGCGCGATCGCAACCATCATCAGCTCTTCGATACGCACTTTTGGCAAACCTTCGGTGGTGACCCACATTTGTAATCTTATTAAAATCACTTGTCGAGTATACTTTCAGAACCTTGACCGCGACCTTGCGCCCTTGATGTTTTCCTATCCACACGTCGGCGTACCCGCCACTGTACAGTGCCTCCTCCGATCGGTCAAAACAAAGTGGGATTTGGAATGGACTCGGAAGCAAAGCGTGGCGACCGCATATCCTGCATAGTGTGTTCAGACACTTCCTCTTGAGCTGCGGTCCTAGGCTCTCCGATGTCTACTCAGCATGGGGTCAGGTCAGCGAACCATTCTCCTTGAACAGGGGAATGGGGAACCACCTCGTCTACCACGTCAACAAACGCCTGAGCGTCGTCCCTGGATAGGCGCTTGACTGCCTCAGCCACACCACGGTTGGAGAAGATGGCAGTGATCAAAGAGATGCGTTTGTCAACCGCAATGGGTTGATCAATCGAGCGCTTCCACGCTGAGATTCTATAACCCGCGAACTTGTTAGGCTGAAGACGCGCGGTTTCAAAAAAACCGAAACTTACAAGCCGCACAAGATCTGCAACGTATGTGGACGTCGATGAGCCTCCTGGTCCCAGCACTGCTGCGTCATCGTCCATAACGCGTCCGTGAAAGTCGGGTGGATCGGCCGTGGCGGACGCTCACCGCCAGTGGTCGCCAGCATAGCCGCGTAGGGCGGTTTGTCATTGAACGGAACAGCGCCAGTGAAAACCTTTGTTCGAATCAATGAAGTTCTCCATATGTCAAGTGAATATACAACGGACCTCAATCATGACCATCGCGAATGAGAAGACGTCCGCCTCCTTGCTAAATGTCCCCTGATTAGCCAAGATCTCCGGTGCCATCCACCGCGTGCTGTACCCGCGCTCGTCTGGGGCCCCCTGTACCGAATCCATGCTTTGGGTGACCACGGCGAGACCACAATCTGTGATCATCGCATGGCCGGTGGTGTCCACAAGGATGTTTGACTGGCCGGATGTCAATATTCCAGTGTAAAACGACCTAGAATGACTGCGTACCCCTCTGAGATCCCCGTGAATAACGTTGCAGGAGTGGAGATAATTCAGGCCTTTTGCGACATCAGACAACTATGGAAGGAATAAGCACGTCGCACAGTACGATAAAAGGGACACCCACCAGACTCAATCTGTCCGCGTCTGGGTGGCTCGTGATGTATCCCGTCAGGTCTACATCGGGGATCCAACCCGAAACGAGTCGGATCGGATCGGTGGTGACACCCAGGAGGGGGGCGACGTTTGGGTGGGCCAAGTGTTTCCACACGACGGCCATTTGGTGGAAGGCCTAGAGATTCCTTTAGCACCTAAACATGGGGGAATTGTCATGAAAAGCGCACCGTCTTGAATATCTGGGGATCTCCGTTGGGGCGCATTCTTACACGCTGAATCCGTACCTTCAAAGTCCCCTCATGCATGGATCCGGAAACTGGTGGGAGGCCGATGACCGGGAGGGAACTTGAA
>Ga0307515_10014576_pt1 | contig 14552 bp, 17 predicted proteins | sample 17_EM_MG_FD_194513 | JGI IMG/M metagenome (GOLD analysis project Ga0307515, IMG submission 194513) | Populus trichocarpa ectomycorrhiza microbial communities from riparian zone in the Pacific Northwest, United States - 17_EM | ecosystem: Host-associated > Plants > Roots > Unclassified | place... | reverse complement strand
AACACGCGAAGGAACACGCGAAGGAACTGGCGTTGATAGCTAAGGAAAATGCACGAACCAAGAAGGAAAAGGAGGCTGTTGCCCTACAGCGGGAGCGCCTTGCAGAAAAGATGAAGAAGTTGGCTGAAGCGAAAGCTAAGGAAAGGAAGGCGAAAGAGGCCGAGAAAAAATTGAGTGCGTATGACATGGTTTCATGCTCGTTCAAGGTTTCGTACTCAGCGGCATCCGTTGCCTGCCCCAGTCATCAAGTTTCCTCCGAGGCGCATGAACTCATTCGCGCTGTTCATACAGGAGATGAAGAAAAATCCCAAAGAGGCTGTCGCAGACTGGCGCAATCTCTCTGAGGAGACGAGGCAGGTGCGCAATACTTCCCCTTTCGTTCTCGGAACGGCACATTTTTGACGCAGGAATCCAATGCTACAGGAATACGCCGTGCGTGCTAAAGCTGTTTCCGAGAAACTCAAAGAGGAGTTCGATGCGTACACGAAAACCATCACCCCCGAGGAAGTCATCCGCTACAATCGCTTTAAAAGAAGCAAAGGTGGATACGGCATACGCATCAAATTCGGCAGCCGTCCGATGTATTCCTTCATGAGGCGCGTCTCTTGTCGAATTTATCTGGCACATTACTTGACCTTAACAATTGCTCTTTTGGTTATAGGTATATGCAAGAATTCCGAACGCGCCCAGACCAAGTTGGAAAATCAGTAACAGAAGTCTCGAGGGCTGCTGGTGAGGCCTGGGGTTCCTTGACTCAGGAGGAGAAAGATGTCAGTCGTCCATTGCCCTCATAATTGTCACTTCCTGCGATTAACATCGTCATCCAGCGATATAAACATTATGAGCATAAGCCCACCGAGCCGACTGCCGCGTAGAAAAACCTCCAAACTCTCCGGACCTTCTGGCTCTTCATCCCATTATTCGTCCTTCGTTTTTACCTGAACTTTGTGTCTAACGCTATCAACCCTTCTGCCCCTAATTTTGTATTTTGATAACAGGCTATACTCCCCCTCTTGCTGAACCATCATCGCCAACGACAGACTTTACCACGCTATTGGAAATATCCTTCAAGTGATGGAATGTATTCTCGCGTGCGTACGCTTTGGGTGTCGATCGTCAGCGGGAATGTTGAGATCTTCCGAACCAAACCCGTCCTCCGTCCCCTTCTATCAAAGAATGAACGGATCTCTGTCGAATGGACACCGCTGATTTCCGAATCAGGAGCAACCACTCTACTCATCGACCTCCCTTATCTCGGTACCCACCCGAACCTGGAGGTTTCTGTTCAGAAATCTCAGATGATCACCTGGACCGGTCACGGTCACGGCAATGCTGCTGCGCTGCTCTCCCAGAGACCCCCTGTGTTCTGCGTTGATAACGCGCGGGAACAACGAAGCACCTCATTCATACTGTCTGGATCTATTGAACAAACGGGGTCTAACTTTTTGGAGGTGAACACGTACTCTTCAGACCCCCAGGCTTCGGCCGCTGCGTGGTTCAATGAAAGCGTGAGGGTGCCTCGTGGATCAGTTTGCCTCCTTTTTTTTGTATTCGTGGATCAGTTTCATTTAGCGACCATCACGTTGCTGTGGTGGGATGCAGAGTCGGCGCGGTTTGGCGTGTCAGACATCCACAAAGAGTTGCAGATTTTCGTGCGGAGGCTCGGACAATCCAGGGCCCAGCCGGATGGCAGCGAGGCCTCAAGCCCTGATTAATTACCGGCTCGCAACCAATCCCCTTTTCGGTTCACGGAGCGCACAAGACACGAGGTTAACGGACGGCGCAATTCAAAAGTCGAGCAGCAGGAGACATTTCCGTACAGTTCATTAGATGCATACAACCTATCTATGTAATACTGCGGTGGCCGTCTAGGTGTGACAGATGCCAGGATAACTTTGTCCCTATAAACCCAAGAGATCCCCATTGTAAGTTGAAAAACCAAAATTCCACGCACGTACGACAAAAGCCGCACCCAAACCGGTGGGAATGAGGATAAAAGGAGAAAGTCAAAATGCGAAGTACACTCATGCCAATGAATTGTGATGCAAGTGAGTCATGATGCCAACGTAGAGGGAAAACGAGACGAACGGGACTAAATCCAAGAAAATACATACAAGCCCGTGAATATTGAGAATGGGATCAAAACGGAAGAGAATACAGGTTGGGAGAGGCGTTGTGTGTTCGTGAGCAGCCATAATAATGGTTGTCTATAAGAATGCCGGTGGAGATTGAGTAGACAACAAAGGGAAAGATGCTCGAGGAAAGGCTCGACCATTCCAAGCATAATAAGCAGCCTGCTGTAAAACGAGCCAGCTGATAAAAAAAGTAACATGCCAGACGACGTCGTCTGGACAGATGGGAACGTGTGGTCATGATCAGGTCCAAGTGGTATACAAATGTCTATGCCGAGACGTGTTTGAGATAGCCAGAGGGGGCGATAAACCGAAATCTAAGCCACGAAGTGGTAGGAGTGCCATACAGTGGGTGGGGGCGGTACGTGGTGGAAGTCGAAGGAAGGAGCCGAGACGAAGGGTAGACCAAGCAGGAGAGACAAGAGTGTGTTCGGATGGATTACCAACCAAACGTCTCCTCGACCACCTCGATGCCGCCAACTTTCTGGAACCTGCTTGCTTCGATCGAGCGGACCGCCTTTCTCGCCTCTTCACCGAGCCCCGATGGACCGCAGACGCCAACAAGAAGACCTGAAAGCTTGTCGGAGGCATGGTGCTCTTGTCCAGATGAGGTGAAAAGTTTGCAGGCGTGATCGATGGCAGTGTCGATGACAGAGCCAACCCTCGGTCGTCCAGCCGCGACGGTGAGTTGAGGGGGCAGGTTGGCGTAAGCCTTCCTGGCGTTGAAACCGGAAGCACGTGTGTAGTGAACCGAGATCGAGAACCTAACGTAGGCGGCCTCCTGAAGGAGAGCGGAAAACGTCGGGATCATAGGCTGAAGTGATGCTTAGAGAGTGTCAGCAACGATCATCGTCCAAGACAACAAGAATACATACGTGCGTCCTGGACACACCAAATAAGGTGGATAACTTTGAGCCGACTTGAACTCCGGAGATCCTTCTGGACGATGTCTGTGAGAGCGGAAAGGGCAAAAGTGATACCACTTCCTCCCACGAGAAAGACCGCGCCAGAGTAACTATCCATCATAGTGTTTCCGACACCTCCATAGGGACCCTCGATCCAGACTTTTGCCCGTGTACCACTTGTGTCGCCCGAATAGATAGCATCACTCTTCGTGGCCATGTCATATAATCCATTGGTCCAATCTCCCGCCTTCTTCACCATCAGCGTTAGGCTGTCACCACTTGCACTAGCAATAGTGAAGGGGTGAACCTCGGCCCACCCAAGGATCCCAAGACCAGTAGTAAGAACGCGGAGACGGACGTGTTGACCTGGGCGCCACCCTGCATTGAGATGGGGAACCTCGATCCGGGTTATCCCCAACTCGGGGATTGGGCGAAGGGTTGCGGTGCAGATCCGGGTCTTGAACATTCGGATTAGGTAGTCAAGTGCGTAAATTCCGATCGCAGCAAGGACCCATGGAAGGGTCGGTGGCATGTGAAGGAAAAGACCGATGGGGAGGAAGATGATCCCGAAGACATGGGAGAAGAGGAAAGTGTTGTAGAACCTTCTGCGCCAGAAGGCGGTGGAAAAGAAGAAGAGGACGTCGAGACCTGCCAATCCAAGGAAACCGAAAGCGACTGAGGAGGTCTGGAGCCTCTGCGCGATGGTGCCGTCTCTGGTCCACTCGTAGACTATGGGATATGACACATTAATATCAGTCACGCGGGGACACAGAGAAATGAATTACTATATCCGATGGCATGGACATTGGCTGCGAGGACAGCAAGCATGCCGACGAACCGGTGAAGATAGTTGAGCTGGAGAAAAGGGACATGAGGATGAGACGGGGCGCCGTAAACTCGGAGAATTGGGACGCCCTCACCTTCTCGTAACCCGTAGATAGGAACTTTCCGATAATGTTATTCTTAGTGGCAAGCGCAAAGACGATTGGGATCTGCGCAGTGGATACGTAACCCGTGCGCAGATAGTCCTGGAAGGGATTGGATTTGTACAGCGACGCGAAAAGAACAACGGCGGAGTAACACAGCAGAATGATGCATCGACCGAGAGAAAGGTCCTCGTCCAATTGGATCCCTAGAATGGCGGAGGTTTTCTGGAAAATACCGGACCAAGACCTGCAATGAGGTGGGAGGGAAAGTTTTCCATTATGTGTTTCGCGGTGCACGAGGCCAACGTGTGAGAAGGTGGTGTGATTATCCTCAGAGTTGGGAGCCCTTCCCTTCTCATGGCGGGTTTCAAGGGAACGAGGGATAGTGGGCCTGCGTTTGACCGTCGGCAGCCGTCGCTGGGGTTTCGTCGAGTGGTAGATGAGGTGACCGCGAGTCCATTCGGATCCGCGGGAGAAACGAGTGAGGAGACGGGGCCAGGTGAGAACTGCAGAAAGCGCAAAAAAAGCGAGAATGAAGATGGTTGTGTTGAGGACGAAGCGAACGTCGTTGAGATGGCGTGTCTGAGCAACGGCTGGAATGTATCCGGGGGCGGTGGTGGAGGTGTCGGGGGTGGACTCGGAGTCGTTACGGCCGTCGGGGTAGGAGGACATCTTGATCTCACACCTCCTGGGCTCGGACGGCAGGGAAGCCTAGTGCTCTAGGCAAAGGAAAGGAGAAAGAAAAGAAGGTAGAGAAATATCTGCCGACTGAGCCCAGGGGTTTATGAATGAGGACGGAACGCAGCCGTCTGCCGGCCTCGCTGCTAGATCACACATATTGCGATCAACCCCGCCTGATCTAACCTTTCATTCACGAAACGTTTTGGGGTAACCTTCATCACATAGCAAAATATTAGCGCGGTACTACTCGTAAGCTATCGTCTGTTTTCCGGCATCCTGGCCAACTGTCGTCTGCTCCTCATCCTTGGTCTAACCTTGGCGTACCATTCCCAGGCCAGCCGAACGACCTCCCCATCCGCATCATACGGCGTCGGTATTTCTGAGTAGCCCGGTCTTGCTGTTGGATGTCGGAGATAGACTGCGGAGCAAGTTGGGAACGAAACTTCGAGGTACGCAGGGACGAAGATGAACGGTGTTGCGTAGTCGGGGAGATGGAACGGTGTGTGACCGCTTGCTGATCCTTCCGCATTCTCCGCGATCGAGGATGATATATCATCTTTCGCCGGATAAGTGTTTGCATCATCCCCTTCATCTGGATCGGTCTCCAGAGTTTTGGTCTGCAGAAATCTGATAGCCTGGGGATCCACTGTCACCATGTCTCCTGGCGCTAGCCGCGTGTTTGCATTTTGGTGCTAAAACTGGGAATTATCCCTCTGACGGAATAGGCGAAGAAGGCTGGCTTACCTTTCGTCCATTCAAAAGCACATTGCCATGTACCACCATCCTCCTCGCCTCGTACACACTATGCGCGAGGCAGCTCCGGAAGATTACCACGTCGATCCTCCTCTCCACCTCAGAGAACATCAAACTACCAACAGGAGCAAGCCCCTTCGACGCTTCTTCTTCCCTCCTCTTAAGCTCCTTCTCCACCGCGGACGCCTTGTTGGCCCACTTATTCAGCAGTAACGAATCATCTCCAACCGAAGCTGCTAGACGAACGTCGGGTAAATTGGCCGGCAGGTACCACCGTTTAAACGTCTTCTCGTTGATGTAGTCACCATGGTAGGCTCGAACAAGTTGTTTCGCTGCCCAACGTTGCTGGAACAGCGTTTTTGTTGTCCGCGTATAGTCGGTCGCGCTGACTTTAGCACCAAGCGAACGCCTCCATAAGTTGTAAAGATTCTTCGGGTTCCAGCTCTGTAGACACGGTATCACTTAGAATATATGAGGTGCAAGACGTGTCTTTACTTACCATCCGAGGTAGAGCCCGCTTGAAGTTAAAGAGGTTGGCATCTCGCATGGCGAACCGTGGGCCACGTAGTGCCCAGTACGAATAATATCCGTGTGTTCAAATGCGGAGTAAGCACACCCAACTCCGGTAAAAAGGACGGTTCGAGCAGAAGGAACGAGCGGGGACCAGTTCGTCCCGAAATTCAAGGCAACGGAAGAGGGAGAGAATTGGTGTCACGCGTCGCGCGCCATTTCCGTGACCTCGCTCCTTTCTGACCGATAGCCGTGACATTGATCGTCAGACCAGCCAATGGACCCCTACACCCCAGGAACGCGTCCAACGGGTCGCAAGAAGAACCTGGCGCTATCTACGAAAGAGTACACCAAAGTCCGTCGGCAGTAGCACACTCCGAGCCGTGCTTGACGTCCACTACACAGGTTGCAGGAACGATCGCATCTGCAAGACGGAGTCGTAACCTCGAGTATGACATTGATGATGAACGGAACGGACGCGGTCGACACGATTTCCTTTCCAAAGGTTCAAATGAACGTTTTGGCCTGGAATTCACCGGCGCTCACGACGAGTAGATCCTTCATTCATTGCGGAGACATCCTTCGTCAAAGCACCGCTGAACTCCCGAGTTCCATCACATTCGCACACCACACCCAAAGCCTACGGGAAAGGCAAATCGCGAGAGGAGAGTCTGGATAGTGTGTCCCTGGATATCCAAGAGGCTCTGATCCTGGAGGACTTGCTCTTTGTTTTGATGGTTAGAATTCCACTTGCTCGAATCGGTCGTGTCCACAACATGCCTACAGGGAATTGAAGGGTCACATATCAACTTCCATCCAGACTATTCGACTGAAGATGACGATCCCGTTCGCGGGATCAGGTTTGCGGTTTCTTCAGCGTTGGGTAAATCTCCTCCGTTCCATCCTGTCCGGATAGCCAGGCATTGATCTACCGTTTATAGACCCATCTCTGAGCGATCTTATTGAACGAATATTACCACTTGCAACTTACTACACGGGCATCACTTCTTTCATCGAGATGCGCAGTCACCTTGAATACGGTCTCGTGAATCACGCACTCTGCGCCTCGATACGTGATATGCTCAAGGTATGCCCAGAAACTGTGTGATGATAGGGCCTTGGTAACAACGGCACTCTCAGGACTACCAAACTTTGCTGTCACAATTGGAACACGCCTTCAACACTTCGCCACAGTTCTCTCTTCAAAAATTGTGGTTTTACGTCCACCCGACCCTCCATACCCTCTCTCTTATATACCAACTCACAACAGAACTTGCGTCTGCTGACAATATCGACAATTCCTCTGGCCTATCTTCAGACTCTGACTCTGACGATTCCCGAAACGAAGCCCTCGGTCTTGGGGGAGCGAAATTGAAGGCTGTACTATCCGACTTGAAGAATCCTGGGCTGGATACGGAGAGTAATGTCCCCGTAAAAGGCGGGGAGGTGCTCTCGGTCATCTACGATCGGATGCAGAATATGTCCGGTGACCCAGCGGCATTTGCCCTGTACGGTGGTCTCCTCAGAGCAGCCGGTGCACCCTATGCGGTGATGCTGCAAGAGTGGATTAATCTAGGTAAACTTCACGATCCCTGGGAGGAACTATGCGTCAAGGAAAGCAAGTCCATCACCAAGGGGACACTGGACATGGATTACGTGGATGAATACTGGGACAGGCGATACACGGTACGATCGGGGCACTTCTAAGATAAACCGTCTTCTGAATGTGTTTCGTTAGCTGCGTGATGGTTCCTCTGCAGGGGACGCTAAGCGGAAAACTGGGATGCCGGCTCCGAGGAGCGGATCGAGCCGGTTACCTGGAGGAGCATGTATACCTCCCGTTCTGGAGGGATGGAAACACAAGATTCTCCTTGCCGGAAAATACCTCAACGTCATTCGCGAGTGTGGGATCGAGGTCACTGCTAACCAGGACACTATAGTTCTCGACACAGAGATCTCGATAGAAGATGAAAAGTATGACTCCATTCCTGTACGTTAACGGCTCTTGACCTCATGACGATGCGCAGGTTCTATAAATCCATTGAAGATGCGTATTCCTACGCGAATAGAACACTCCTGAACATGCTTCTCCGGGACCAACAACTTCTCCCCCGCCTTCGGTCGCTAAAGCGGTTCTTCTTCATGTCACAGTCGTTCTTCGTTACCCATCTGCTCGATCAGGCCCAAGGCGAGCTTCGCAAATCCTCGAAATCTGCTTCTGTCCTCAAACTCCAGAGCCTCTTGGACCTCGCCTTGAACACTGACCTTCATGGGGAAGATACAATGTTCCGCGAGGACGTGAAAGTTAAGATGGCCACCAACGGTTTGTACGACTGGCTGTTGAAAATTATCAACGAAAAAGGTGCGATCGGCGGTGAGGTTGGAGAAGGAGGCATCACAGACTCGGCCCATGGAGTGGAGGGCCGGAAAAACAAAGACGAGAAACCGCTCATGGGTGAATTTCTCAGGTTAATCCCCTGGTGCCCTCGGTCATTGACCATCGTTTTTTTAATTTTAGCAATTGATGCATTGATGCTCGACTATCAAGTCAAGTTCCCGCTGTCCCTCGTAATTTCGCGGAAGACTATCCTGCAATACCAGTTGCTGTTCCGGTTCCTGCTTCATCTCAAACATGCAGAACAGACACTTTCGTCCATGTGGATAGACCAGAAGACGACTCCCTGGAGAGCCAGCGTACCACATCACCCAGAGTTCGAGAAGTGGAGGTTGAGGGTGTTCTTGCTGAGAGCCAGGATGTTGGCCTTCGTACAGCAGATCTTGGCGTTCGTCACTTTTGAAGCATTGGAACCGAACTGGAGGAATTTGGAGGTCAAGCTCGCAAAAGTGACGACCGTTGACCAACTGTTGAGAGACCATTCGGATTTCTTGGACACCTGCCTGAAGGAGTCTATGTTAACCAGCGCGAGGTTGCTTTCCGTGCGTTTTCCTGACTCGCCTCACGCCCAAGTCGGTCCGGAATGTTTGTCCTTACCTCCGCTGTTTCACAGGCTTACTCCCGCATGATCACGACGTGCTCCACATTCGCGGTGTATTCTGCCAAGTTCACCGCATCAGCCACAAAGGGTGTCGCCGCGGCAGATGAGCCCGATGGCGATCCAGAGATGGAGAAAAGGTGGGACTTCTTGTACAAGTTCGAAAAGAACTTCAATCATTGGTACGGTGTCTCGTTTCGTGTATTCGACGGATGAAACGAATCACTGACGACGATCGACTGTGCGAGTAGGTTCACCAAACATCTCGATTGCGTGCAGTATTATGCTTCGAGCGATAATGGATCCCTGCTGCCATTGGTGATGCGACTGAGTAGCATCAAAGCTGGGTGAGATCTGGGTCTTCTGGAGTTGTTCTCTTGTGTTTCTTGTTTTTGTACGATGATTCCGCTGTTCGCTATTTGCTGGTAGACTAGTAACGACGTGCCGTGCTAGGGTGGGATATAACCCTTGCTACTGGGGTTCAGGGTACCGTTGGAAACATGGCCATTAAGAAAGCATAGTCCCGATCTACTACGAGCGACATACAGTAATCGACGTTCGTGGAAATCCAAAGTCTGTAAACCGTGCAAAACTGACGGTAGAAGGTGGTGGTAAGAACAAAAAACAGCATGAAAACCACTTAGTGATTGCTCTTCTACTAAACCCCAAACTTGACTCCCAATTCACTAAAACATGTTCGCGAGTTTGCTTGCGGCCTCCCTGGGATCCAGCCTCGGCCTCTGCGGCCCCCTTATCGACGCAGACAGGTTAGTTGGCTTGGCCATGCCGAGCGGATCGAGCCCGTCGTTCGGTTTCTGGGTAGGTTGGATGATAACAGACTGGCTCATCATTGACCCGTTTCCGTGGGTGGGTGTGGGTCCCAAGGGTCCCAATGGGCCGAGAGGGCCCATCGGGCCGACCGGCTCAGGTTGTTTGGGTGGCTCAATCGGCGTAGAGGAGGCCCTGGCGATCGTCCTTCCGGGGTTACTAAGAGGATCGTAGTTCTTTCGAACTTCTTGTTGGACGACCACAGACGGTGGAAGGACTTTAGGTGCCGGTGGAGGAGGGGCGGGAGTTGAAGTGGGTAAAACCGACGCGGACGTGGAAGATGTGATGGTAGATGGGGTGTGGAATTGCGGAGAAGGCCGCACAAACATCGATCTAGTACCGTCGATAAACTTGTTTCCTAGGAGAGGATCATTATTCAGCCCAACCGGCCGTTGTGGGGATGCCGGTTGAGGGGACGTCATAGATCGTACGATCTCGGGGCCAGGCTGTTGTAGAGAAGGAAGTCCTGGTCTGGGCCCGGGAATAGTGGGAGGCGCATCAGGAATTCGCGAGGTGGAGAAGCTAGGGGTCGTAAGCGGTGGCGAATTGGGAGTGTGCTTCAAAGGTGGTGGAGCCGGTTTTGGGAGGGGGGGTTCCTCCAGCGGTGGGATAACGGTTGGCTTGGGGACTCCGTTAGCCTGAGGTACCGCCTTATCAGCGGCACCGCTGACATCAGGCCGAAGCGCCTCGAGCTCTTTGAGAAGTTGTCGTTCATACATGATGGATGAGCGAACGTGCTCGACGAGAGCAGCGGTGATGTCATCATGAACCAGCCGTTTGTGTCGCTCCAGTGCCCGGTGGAGATTCTGCGAAATCCCGTCTGCTCTTCCCGCCAGGATTTGCTCGTACTTGTTAGCCTGCGAAATCCGTTAGACGAGTACCCAGGATTTATGTACACCAGTGCGTACCTCCTCTAGGTCTTCCAAGGCCTCGTCGACCTTTTCAGGCCTGATGTTAGAACTTGCTTTCAGCCTCTCGATGTGACGTCGTTTGGAAATCGCGGTCTTGACGGCAGCCTGGTACTCCTCGAGAACGGTAGTCCTTTGCTGCAAGGTCTCCTTGGCCGACCGGGCATTAAGCCCTTGATAGCCCAACGAATCGCCAAGTACAACGCATTCACCGATGGACTTGGCCTGGTCAATGTCGGCCGCAGTATGCCAGACACGACCGATCTTCCTGAGTGCATTTCCGAGAGGGGGGTGAGAGTCTGTAGTTGCCACACTGATCAACTTGTTGCCCATGTCTGCATGTGAGATGCCATAGACTGTGGAATCGGGTCAAAATACGTAAAAACCTTGGTGGATGGCAAGGCACACCTTTTCTCGCACGCGAGAGCTTGTCCAGGGCCCGGGCGGCATCAAAGAATTGACCCTCAAGTTTTGTCAGCTCGAACCGGGCCCTTTGCAGCGCCTCGTCCTCGTCAGGGACACCACGTTTGATGAGACTAAAACCTGACGAGGCCTTTCTCCGAACCACTGGAGTTGGCTGATAACCAAAGTCACTCTCCACAAAAGAGCGTACTTCTTCGTCACGAAGAAGGATCGGGTCTTCGCAGATCCGTGTCAGCCACCTCTGCAACATGACTTTGACGAGTCGGTCGTCTTCCTCGTCTGTAGCAGCAGAGGTCTGGGGTAACGGCAACGCGGGAACTATCGTTTGTGGAGTGTTGCGGATGATGGCTTCGTAAAAGTGCTGGAACTCGAAGTAGGATCTTGAAATGTTTCTGTACGTCGTCCCGTTGAAGTTCGAGAGATTAGTCTGTCAAAGCATCGTTCAGATTTGATCCTTGGCTCCGGTAGGACGCGAGGAAAATCGCATACCTGGGCGTCAAGTCTCACAAGGATATCTCTTCGATTTCTGTCCATCCCTGTGATACGAAGTCTTAGGTATGGCTCCGGTTTTTCGAATTTTTGTCCATTCGAAGTCACGACATCCTTGGGTGACACTAGACCCGGTTCCTGCTGGCCGTAGATCTGGGGTTCCTTCCCGTACAAACCAGGTGTTGGCCCGTTATCCAAGGGCGGGGGTGCCGGTGAAGCCCTGCGTAGATTTGGAATGTGCTCATTCGGTGAATGCGGCGTCGTTGGCCATGGCGGCGTGGAGTCCTCAAAGCCAGAAGCAAGTGGGTCGAACATTGACATGGCGCAGCAGGGAGCGAGCTCGGCCAGTGTCCGAAGCGTGACAGATCCGGGAGATATCAGCCCACGGACGCGTCACGGTCACAACTTTATCCCCAGGCATCATCCCGGATAATCCATCTTTTTCCGATATTTCTCGCCTGTTTGCTTCCTGACACAGACGTACAATCATGAGAAAAAAATGGAGGTAAAAGCCATCGCGGTGTCTCTATCGAGGATAGACGTCATGCCCACTCACGTGATTGACCTCCCTGCAAATGAGTGGCGTTGAAAAATCGCGTCGCCGAGCCTTAGCTTTGCCATTCCAACCCCTCCCAGATGAGTCAGGGCGAGCAGCAGCCGACCCAGCCAGTCCAGCAGTCTCGAGCGATGCCAGTAGTTTCAGTAACCTCTCACCCGGTGTACGTCTGGCCGCGCACCATTCATCCGTGTATTCCCATTGAATTCTAGCCGACCCCCGCAGGATCGGAGATGATCAATGGAACAAAGACATCACGGGTATCTTGGCCTCCAACGCGAACAACGCCATTGCTGAGCTTGGCTTCAACCCCAATGTGTTACGCGCTCTCAAAAACGCGGATAGCGACGCTACCAGACTCAAGGCGGAAAAGAAAATTCTCGACAACAAATGCCGAGACCTTTCTGCTCACCTCGCGCTGGCGAATAACCGGATCGACTTCTCCAACCAGGACGCTCACGCTATGTGGAGAGAGGTCATCTACTACCGCGAGAAGTATCATGTCTTACAAAGACAGCATCAGGAAGTCTTGCGGGCCCATTCTGCCTGTGCCACTGGTCCGCCGGAGCAGCCGTATATCCATCTTCTGCAGGAACTCGAGAAACTGCAAGACATGTATCGACACATACTGGGCCAGAACACGACGCTCAAGTTTGAAGTCCAAAGGTTGATGCAACAATGCGTGAATGGTGGGGTGATTCCACTCCCGCAGAATTACAGCGTCACACCGCTGCCCGCACTGCAACCCGTTCGTAATATTTTGTTTCACAACACCATCCTCGATTCACATCTTATATCTGCAGCCTGCCGTTGCAAGGCGGGTCTCTGAACCTGCGGTCGCTGGTCACCAACAACAAATTCAAGTCCCAGTCCAGTATCCTCAGGTATGCTCCCGCATTCGCTCTCGCTATTATTTGCCGTTAATGCTTCGTCAAAGGAAACACAACCAGGACAAGCTCCGTGGCAATTTGTTCCGCCCCCGCCGAACCAATACGCACCCGCTCCCCCTGCCGCTGGTAATCCGACGGTCGTTGCAGGGCCAATCCAGGCATACAACTACCATCGCACCCAGCTCCCCCAAGTAGCAGCACACTCAATGCCACCCCCCCAACCACCACAACAACAGGCGCCTCCCCAACAAGGACAACCCTCCGTTCCCCAACAACAGACCTCTGCCATTCGGCCACGACCGGTCATTGATCTTACAAATTCTGACGATGAGCGTGTCCACAAGCGCCCGCGGATGGCCAGTGACCCCAACGTGTATACACGGCGTCCCCCTGGGTCGGCAAACCACCTTCAACACCAAATGTACGCTCAGATGCCTGCCCTGACACCTTACCAAATTATGCAGCAAGGAATCGCGCAGCAAAGATCGCAGGTGGTCCCCAATGATCATGTGCAAAATCAACATGTACAACAGTATTACCCGCAAGGATCGTATACGGCGCCTACAAATTCGTACCAATATGGTCCGCCGCACACCTCCCCCACTCATGTCGGTCCATACGGAGAAACGTCCATTCCAAACGTCCCTACCCCGTCTATATCTGCACCTCCAGTCATGGACACTTACAGGACTGAACAGGGCACGATGCAAATTCGGGATCAACCGCCCTACGCTCGAGGTCAGGTGTACAACCAGCCTCGACAAGTCCACCCAGATCCCACGCATCCGGGGAACCCCGCTGAGACCCCAGCCGAGCGACCCACAGGGACTCCTTCCGGATCAACCCCTGCTGCACCCCCTCCGGATTCGGTTCCAGCCTCACCACATGAAGCTACAATGAACGGCCAAACGCACGGTGGGCAAGCGACCTTGCCTCCGCTGACGGAGGAACAGGTCAAGCAGATGCGATCAGAACTCTCCGATTCGATGTTCACGGAACCCAAGGAAGGCGACGAGACGCAGGCGAGGGTGTGTGTGCTTTGCCAGTAAGCCTTGTCGTTCCTAGAAATTTTACATCGGCCAACCGTGTCTTTTTCTCTCTCTTTCCAGTCACAGAAGTGTGTTGGGTATCCTGACCGTACCGCTGCAACCACTGCTCAAACCGACCACGAGGGAAATGTATTCACACCTCCAGGATCGACACCCGGAATCGCTGGAAATGGAGGAGCGGGATTGGAAGATGGAGCTGTTTGGAATGGGTCCATTAAAAAACCAGCAGGAGTGACGCACCAGAACGCCTCGCATTTGTCTCCTTGTTTACTGTTTCCAACCCGTCTCTATGTTCATTCTCTTTCAGTCAGTCCGCTCACCTAGACTATCTTCATGAACCCGCACACAAGCGTGCATGTAAAGAATCATTATTACGTCGGCAAGTAATCAATCTTCGTCCCAACACTGTTGGGTTGGCCCGATACCCTCCTAACGAATTAAATTGAATCGCACAACGGGAATGAGGGGAGTGGGGGGGGGGGGATAACGCATTATGTGCAGGCGCATAT
>Ga0307515_10014575_pt1 | contig 14553 bp, 15 predicted proteins | sample 17_EM_MG_FD_194513 | JGI IMG/M metagenome (GOLD analysis project Ga0307515, IMG submission 194513) | Populus trichocarpa ectomycorrhiza microbial communities from riparian zone in the Pacific Northwest, United States - 17_EM | ecosystem: Host-associated > Plants > Roots > Unclassified | place... | reverse complement strand
CGCGCGGCGCCGCGAACCGCGCGTCGAACGCGGCGCGCATCGCGCGGGCCTCGGGGGCGAAGCCATCGACGACGATCACGCTGCGCGACACGCCTCGAGTGATACGCCGAAACCGCCGGCGCCGCCGTTGCCGGCGGCGCTGACTTGCGATCGATCGGTACCCCGAAAACAGTACCCCGAAAACGCCAGCACCGCCGTTGCCGGCGGTGCTGACTTGCGAACAGGTGCGCGAGTTACTTCGCGGCGGGCGCCTTGGCGTCCTTCTTCATGTCCTTCTTCGCGTCCTTCTTGGCATCGGCCTTCGGCGCGTCCTTGGCATCGGCCTTCGGCGCGTCCTTGGCATCGGCCTTCGGCGCGTCCTTGGCGGCGGGGGCATCCTTCTTGGCGGGGGCGTCTGCCATCGAGATCATCGGGGTGGCGAGGGTTCCGATGATGAGGGCAGTGCGGATCATGTTGCGCATGGGATCTCCTGAACGTTGATTGCTGAAAGTCAGCGAGCCCGTCGATGTGCACCCGGTGTGCCGTTCGAGCGCTGGAGTTTCAGCAGGTTGGAGGGCACGATCACGGGGCACGGTGCCCCCGCGGGGCAAAGGGCCCCGAGGGCAAAAGCGCGGTGAATAGTGACCGTGCTTCGTGCGTCGCTCGAGATCGGCCCGCATGATCGAACGCACATGGACCGTCGACTGGCCGGCCTGGGGATCGCCGCTGTGGTCGCCGCCCGGCTCGCCTCGGCGCATCCGGCCAGGAGAAAGCCATCAGGCCGATCTCGCCAAGCTCGTAGCGTGCCGCGCGACGGCTACTTCGTGGCCGCGTCGAACGCCTCGGGCGTGACCTTCTCGACGCCGAACAGGCCGCTGTGCGCCTCCGAGGCGAAATACGACGTCAGGTCCTTGATGCGCCAGGTATTGCCGTACTTGAGGAGGCGAAATCCGCACTGGTAGTGCTGGCCGGCGAGCTCGAGCAGCGCGATCCGCTCGGTCGCGTCGTCGGCCCCGTCGGGAGCGGCCTGGTCCCGGAACATCGCCAGCGCCTCCGGTTTTCGAGTGATCGACTTGCGGGGTTGATCGATCCGCACGAGCCGCAGCGGCTGGAGCTTGGCGAGCGCCGTCGCCAGCACCCCAGCTCTGGCGCTCGCGTCCGGCATGCCGGGGTCAGAGCGAGTGAGCTCGGACTCGTCGACGACGAGCTGGACCGCGAAGTGGAGCGACTGGTTCGCGGCATCGCGCATGGCCTCGATCGCATTGATGCGGCGATATAGCCGGTACCGAGGAGGCGCCGGGAGATACCCCGCCATGAAGGATCCGAGCCTGCGCGCCTGTTTTGCGAAGTCGAAGTGCGCCGCGTAGTCGTCCACCGCGAACGCCTCCAGCGCGCCGTCGAGGTCCGCGGCGGCCATGCGCTGCACGAAATGCGTCACCGCCGCTTCGGGGGTCGCGAACGTGCTCGTCCTGGGCGCTGCGACAGCGCTGTGTGCGAACATCACCATGATCGCGAGCCGGCAGACGACGGTGCTACGACGGCGAGATCGACGCATCATTTCACGAGCTCCTTGTACTCCTCGAGGTACTCCTCGAGGTACTCCTCGAGCGTGGTCTTCGGGACCGGATCTGTCCGCAGCGACGTATCGCCGTAGACCGACTGCAGCTCGCTGATGCGCCAGGCGTTGCCGTACCTGAGCAGCGTGAATCCGCCGCGGTAGTAGTTACCGTCGAGCTGGAACAGCGCGATCCGCTGGGTCGATTCGTCCGCCCCGAGCGTCGCGGCTTGCCGCTTGGCCAGCGCGATCCCCTCGGCGCTGGCCATCTGTGACGGCAGAGGCGGATCGATTCGCACGATCTGCATCGCCCTGAGCCTCCCCGGATCCACCGCCCGAATGAACGCGTCGATGTTCGCGTCCGTCGCGTCCGTGGCTTGCTCCGCTTGATCAGCGAGCAGCAGCCCGTAGACGAATCGCCGGGTCATCTTCGCGAGCTCGGCCACGACGTTGATTGTCGTCAAGCGGACGAGCGCTCCGCGATTCGAGGGCGTTGCGCTGCCCGCCGCCCTCGCGAGCAGCGCCTTCACGGTCGCCTCGGCACGGGCCAAGACGTCGTCGAGCTGGAACGCCTGCATCGCGCCATCGAAGTCGTCGGCAGCCAGGCGCTTCACGAACTGCTGCACCGCCGCCTCGGGCGTGGCGAAGCCGTGCTGCACCTCCGGCGCGGGGCCGCCCGGCCGCACCGCGGCCTCGGGGGTGGGGCCGCTCGTTTTCGGCGGGGAGCCCGTGCAACTGGTCAGCGCCACCGCGATCGCCACTGCCGTGCCTGGCCCGCATCGCCTCGCTATCCTGATCGACATCGCGTGATGTTATACGACGCCGGCGGCGAGGGCCGAGCTCGGCGATGCAATGGCGGCCACGCGAAGCAGCGCCTGGGGGTGTGCCCTGGGGCGCGGGCGTCGCGGTACATCTCGAAAACCTGACGCTGTTCGGGGCTTACTCCGCCGAAACACCCGAACATCGCTCTGGCACGGCTCTTGAGGTAATGAGGGTCATGAGACTTCCATGGCTTGGCTTCGTGGTTCTCCTGGCGTGTGGCGGCGGCAGCGACCACAGCACCCCGGATGCGGCGGGCGGCGACGACGGCGGTTCGAACGGCGGACTGTGCGGTGGGTTCACCGGCCGGAAGTGCAGCGCGACCGAGTACTGCGACTACGCCAACAACACGTGCGGCGTCGCCGACGAGAGCGGGACTTGCAAGCCGCGTCCCCAGGCATGTCCGGCGGTCGTCGGGCCGCCGATCTGCGGCTGTGACAACCTGGTCCACAGCGGCGAGTGTCCGGCCTACGTGACCGGGGCCGATCTCAACGCGAATGGCAGCTGCCCGGTCCCCAGCACGAGGTTCGCGTGCGGTTACGTGCAGTGCGAGCTCGCCACCGAATACTGCAAGCGCGAGCCTCACGCGAAAGGGCCGGAGACGTTCAGCTGCGTCGCGTTCTCGTGCACGGGAGCCGCGAGCTGTGCATGCCTCGCCAACGAGCGCTGCGGCAACGACTGCACCGGCGACATGAAAGCGGGGCTGACGCTGACGTGCCCGCCGACGCCGTAGCCGCGGAGCGCGACCACTCTCCTGCGGTCGGGCACTGACCCGGGACCAGCCCGGCCGGCGCGACGATGCGCATGGTCTCGAGCAGCGCCGCGACCATCAGCTCGCGGAGCTCGAGCCGCGGCAGCCGCGGGTTCGCGCACCAGTCGATCGACGCGGCCTCGGCGAAGCCGATCCCGCCGCGGACCGCGGTCTGGAACCGTGGGTCGTAGGCGCGATCGGAGAACGCGCGCCGGGCGAGCTCGAGGAGCTGGGCGCGCCGCTGGTCGTTGTCCAGCCGGATCCGCTTCCGGGGGCGACCGGCGCGACCGGCGCCGCGGGCGGGATTTCCATCCCGGTCACAACCGGACCGAGCGAATCGCGAGCGAGAGGATGGCGGCGCGTGGTATGTCGCTGCCGGGAGACACCGAGGCCGCATGAAGCTCGCAGACGCAACCGTTGTCGTCACCGGCGCGGGCAGCGGCATCGGCCGCGCCACCGCGCTCGCGTTCGCCCGGCACGGCGCGCGGATCGCCGCGTGCGACGTCGATCAGGCGCGGCTCGACGCCCTGGCCGCCGAGCTGGGCGATCGCGCGCTCGTGGTCCGCAAGGTCGACGTCGCCGATCGCGCGCAGATGGCCGGGTTCGCCGACGCGGTCCACGCCGCGGCGCCGGCCGCCGACGTGGTGGTCAACAACGCCGGGGTCGCCGTGGGCGGCAACTTCCTCGACGTCGGCCTCGACGACTGGGACTGGCTGCTCGGGGTCAACCTGCGCGGCGTGGTCCACGGCTGCCACTTCTTCGTCCGCCCGATGGTGGCGCGCCGCGCCGGCCACATCGTCAACATCTCGAGCATCTTCGGGATCTTTCCCGCGCCCAACTGCACCGCGTACGTCGCCAGCAAGTTCGCCGTGCTCGGGTTCTCGCAGTCGCTGCGCACCGAGCTCGCGCCGCACGGGGTGGGGGTCACCGCGATCTGCCCCGGGATGATCGCGACCTCGATCGTGGCCGACAGCCGGATGGCCGGAAGTCTCCGCGAGCGCAAGGCCATGGTGATCGACCGGTTCAAGCGGGGTGCGCCGCCGTCGCGCGTGGCCGAGGTCGTGCTCGAGGCGGTGCGCACCAACCCGGCGGTCCGCACCGTGGGCCGCGACGCCTGGGCGATCCACCAGCTCACCAAGGTGTCGCCGCGGGCCGCCGAGCGCCTCGCCGGCACCCTGCAGCGCCGGTTCGGCGCGGTTTGACCAGACCGCCGGCGCCGGCCGCGTCGGTGAGATGAGGCGGGTCGACTCGGCTGGACTCTGGGGTTATGGTGGCCCGAGACCATGAAGCTTGCGACGCTGCGTGATGGCTCTCGAGATGGCCGCCTGCTGGTGGTGCGCCGCGATGGTGAAGCCGGCGCGCCGTCGCCCGACGCCTGGCCGACCCTGCAGCGCGCGCTCGACGACTGGCGCGCCGCCGAGCCCGCGCTGCGGACGCTCGCCGACGAGCTCGATCGCGGCGCGCACGACGGCCTGCCGATCGATCCGCTGCGGCTGGGCGCGCCGCTCCCGCGGGCCTACGAGTGGATCGACGGCTCGGCGTTCCTGAACCACGTGATCCTGGTGCGCCGGGCGCGCGGCGCGCAGCCGCCGGCCACGCTCGAGACCGATCCGCTGATCTACCAGGGCGGCTCGGGCGACATGCTGGGGCCGCGCGACGCGATCGAGCTCCACGACCCGGCGTGGGGGCTCGACTACGAGTCCGAGGTCTCGGTGATCCTCGGCGACACCCCGCTCGGGGTCACCGCGGCGGACGCGGGGGCGTGCGTCCGGCTCGTCATGCTGGCCAACGACTGCACGCTGCGCAACCTCGTCCCCGACGAGCTCGCCAAGGGCTTCGGGTTCTTCCAGAGCAAACCGGCGACCGCGTTCTCGCCGTTCGCGGTGACGCCCGACGAGCTCGAGGCCGCCGGCGCCTGGCGCGACGGCCGGCTCCACGGCCGCGTGCGCTCGATCCACAACGACCAGCTGATCGGCGACTGCGACGCCGGGCCGGAGATGCACTTCTCGTTCTTCGATCTGATCCGCCACATCGCCCGGACCCGGCGGTTCATCGCCGGCACGATCCTGGGCAGCGGCACGGTGTCCAACGCCGATCGCAGCCGCGGCGTATCGTGCCTCGCCGAGCGACGGATGATCGAGATCATCGAGTCGGGCAAGCCGGTCACGCCGTTCCTCGCGGTCGGCGACCGGATCCGGATCGAGGCCGACGTCGCGGGAACAAGTCCGTTCGGCGCGATCGATCAGCGCGTGGTCGCGGCCGGTGCGTCATCATCGTCATCGTTGTTGTCGTCGTCGTCACACCCAGGAGCAGGAGCCCCCCCATGAAGCTCGTCCTCCACAGTTACTGGCGCAGCTCGGCGAGCCACCGCGTGCGGATCGGGCTCGGCATCAAGCAGCTGCCCTACGACTACGTCCCGGTCAACATCCTGACCGGCGATCAGTTCGCCGAGGACTACCGCGCCAAGAACCCGATCGCCCAGGTCCCGACCCTCGAGGTCACCGAGGACGACGGCGAGCGCGTCGCGCTCACCCAGTCGCTGTCGATCCTCGAGTACCTCGACGAGCGCTGGCGCGACCCGCCGCTCCTGCCGCGCGACCCGTACCTGCGGGCGCGGGCCCGGGCGCTCGCCGAGATCATCAACTCCGGGATCCAGCCGCTGCAGAACATCACCACGTTCAAGCGGATCAAGGCGCTCGGCGGCGACGAGGCCGCGTGGATCCGGCCGTTCCTCACCCATGGCCTGCACGCGTTCGCCCGCGCCGCCGCCGAGGTCTCCGGCACGTTCTGCGTCGGCGACCACCCGACGATCGCCGACTGCTGCCTGGTGCCCCAGCTGCTCGGCGCGCGGCGGTTCCAGATCGATCTCGAACCCTACGAGCGCCTGCTCGCGATCGAGGCCCGCTGCCTCGTGCTGCCGGCGTTCGCCGACGCCATGCCGCACCACCAACCCGACGCCGTGAAGTCATGACCAAGCCAGCTCCCCTGGGGATCAAGCGCCTCGAAGGCATCCACTACTACGTCCGCGACCTCGAGCGCTCGCGCCGGTTCTACACCGAGAAGCTCGACTTCGCCGAGACCTGGCGGTCGTCGCTCGAGCTCGAGCAGCGCAGCGGCCAGCGCTCGGCGTGCTTCTCCGCCGGCGCGATCCACGTCGTGTGCAGCGCGCCGCTGGGGCCGGTGGTCGATGCCCACGGCCGCGCGGCGCGGTTCCTCGCCAAACACCCCGACGGGGTCGGCACGCTCACGTTCGAGGTCGAGGACGCGGCGCGGGCGTTCGCGCTGATCGACGAGCGCGGCGGCACCGCGATCGACGACGTCACCACGTTCCAGGACGACGGCGGCACGCTGCGCCAGTTCTCGATCACCACGCCGTTCGGCGACTGCACGTTCCGGTTCCGCGAGCACCGCGGGTTCGGCAGCCTGTATCCGGGCGCGGTGCCGTACCACGGCGGCGGCGGCAACCGCTTCGGCTTCCAGCAGATCGATCACGTCACGTCGAACTTCCAGACCATGAAGCCGATGCTGCTGTGGCTCGAGCACGTGCTCGGCTTCGAGCAGATGTGGGAGGTCGCGTTCCACACCTCGGACGTCGACCCCGCCCGCACCACCGGCTCGGGGCTCAAGTCGATCGTGATGTGGGACCCGACCTCGCAGGTCAAGTTCGCCAACAACGAGCCGGCGCGGCCGTTCTTCAAGAGCTCGCAGATCAACATCTTCAACGAGGAGCTGCGCGGCGATGGCGTGCAGCACGTCGCGCTCACGGTCACCGACATCCTGACCGCGGTCCGCGGCCTGCGCAGCTCCGGGGTCACGTTCATGCCCACGCCGGGCAGCTACTACGACATGCTGCCGGCGCGGATCGCCCAGAGCGGGATCGGCACGATCGACGAGGACCTCGACACGCTGCGCGAGCTCCAGGTCCTGCTCGACGGCGACCACCACCACGCCTACATGCTGCAGATCTTCCTCAAGGAGTCGGCGGGGCTCTACGGTGATCCCAGCGCCGGGCCGTTCTTCTACGAGATCATCCAGCGCAAGGGCGACCGGGGCTTCGGCGCCGGCAACTTCCGGGCGCTGTTCGAGAGCATCGAGCGCGAGCAGCGCGGCGCGGGGGCGCCGGCCGCGGGCGCGGGCGCCGAGGACGGCGCCTGATGCTCGATCGCATGCAGCTCGGCGAGGTCGCGCGCAAGCACCACATCCAGCTGCGCGGCCCCGAGGGCGAGCTCCGGTTCGAGGAGTGCTTCACCCGCGACGGGTTCGACGGCCCGTACACGATCCTCTACCACCTGCGCCGGCCGCACACCCACCGCGTCGCGCGCGCCGCGCACGGCTGGACCGCGCCGGTCGCCGCCGCCGATCGCGCGCTCGCCAAGCGCCACTACCGCACCGGCGAGCTCGCCGGGCGCGCCGGCACGCAGATCGGGCCCCAGATCGACGCGCGCGTGCCGCTGTTGTTCAACGACGACATCATCGCCGGCGTCGCGTTCCCGTCGGCCGAGGATCCGGTCTACGTCGCCGACGGCGATGCCGATCAGCTGATCTACGTCCACCGCGGCGGCGGCGTGCTGCGCAGCCTGCTCGGCGACGTCGGGTTCGCCCAGGGCGACTACGTGTTCGTGCCGCGCGGCCTGGTGCATCGCTTCCTGCCGGCCGGGCCGCAGCAGTGGTTCTGGTTCTCGCTGACCGGCGGCCTCCACGTGCCCGCGCAGTGGCGCAACGGGGTCGGCCAGCTGCGGATGGACGCGCCGTACTCGCACCGCGACTTCAAGCGGCCCGAGCTCGCGCCGCCGCGCGACGAGGGCATCCGCGAGCTCGTGGTGCGGCGCGCGGGGGTGTGGCACGGCTTCGCGCTCGATCACTCGCCGCTCGACACCGTCGGCTGGGACGGCACGGTGTACCCGTGGGCGTTTCCGATCCTGGCGTTCCAGCCTCGGGTCAGCTCGGTGCACCTGCCGCCGACGTGGCACGGCACGTTCGCCGCGCGCGGCGCGCTGATCTGCAGCTTCGTCCCCAGGCCGGTCGACTTCCATCCCGACGCGATCCCGTGCCCGTATCCCCACAGCTCGACCCACTGCGACGAGATCATCTTCTACTGCGACGGCAACTTCACCTCGCGCCGCGGCGTCGGTCCGGGCAGCATCTCGCACCATCCGATGGGCGTGCCGCACGGTCCGCACCCCGGCAGCTACGAGAAGTCGATCGGCGCGACGCGCACCGACGAGCTCGCGGTCATGGCCGACGCCTTCGGGCCGCTCAGCGCGACCGAGGCGGCGCTGTCGGTCGAGGACGCGGGCTACCAGGACTCGTTCGTCTGATCGCCGCCGATCGGTCCTGCCGGGCCGATTGTGAGATGAAGTTAATGTCACAACTGTGGCAATCGGTTGCATGCCAATCGATTGGCATGTATCGCGAGATACCGGAGCAATCAGAAGCGCCGCACAACGCTCCATCTCGATAACAGACCGGATCGGCTACAGGATCTACGATCTAACCAAAGATTGTATGATCTGATACTACCGAGCAGCGCTGTACATATGGTCCTACGGCCCAGAATTACAGCCTGTTTCGAAAAAACAAAGTTCAGGCTGCGAAGTCTTCGTATAAGCTGGCGGAGCAGTATGAGCGCTACCCGCGTATCTTGGGCCACTGACAACCTAGCCCTGTACGACTACGTTACGGCTGTAATCCGCGATCGGAATCGTCGAAGCGACTTCGCATCCGAGACGGACAGATTCGTATCTGGAACGGACAGAGAGACCTCCGTGATGTCGGGCGCGGTGCCTTGCGGTTCGCCGGGGCACCTGCGCAGGCGATGGCCCCGGTGTTCGCGGGCCCGGCTCCGCGCGCAGACCGCCTGCCGCGCGCACGCCTGATTCGCCTGCCGCTTCCGCTGGATCACGCCGGCCGCTTCGCGACGCACGCGAGGCGGCCGATCGATGGACAACGTCCGAGAAAGGTACGCCAAAAATGGACCCGTCGTTGAGCCTGAAGATCTTCTACCCGGATGCCGTATCTCCCGAGGAGATCACGGACTACAACGAAGCGTTCGCGTTCTGGTACGAGATCTGGGTCGAGACCCGGAAGGAGGTCGATGACACGCTGTCGACCCCGTCGGACAGCTTCTCGCGGCAGAGCGAGGTCATGGTCCTGTACTGCAACGGCCGGCCGATCGCGACCTGCTGCCACCGCTACATCGATCTCCGCCACAAGTGCGCGATCCACGACTCGTACTTCACGTCCTCGATCTGGCCCCGCAGCGTGGTGGAGAAGGTCCCGAGCCTGGGGCAGTCGTGCATGCTCGGCAGCCACATCTTCATCGATCCGGAGTTCCGCAAGCGCAGCTCGGGGCTGCCGATCAAGCACATCGTCTGCGCGCTGTCGCTGACCCACGTCGCCGGCACCCGGCCGGACGTGCTGATCGGCATGACCCGGATCGACCGCGGCATCCACAAGATCTTCCACGACAGCGGGGCGATCTCGCTGCACCCCAACGTCAGCTGGTACCACATCCCGGTCGATCTGATCGCGCTGTTCCCCAAGCGCGTGCCGATCAAGATCGATCCGATGTATCACGAGATCGTGCGCTCGGTCGGTCGAACCTGTAATCGGTTCACCGTGAACTATTTCGAGAGAGATCGTCTATTCGAGTGCAGTCATCTGAATGGAGGCAAATGTGTTGCGCGAACTTCAGATTCATTTGGACGAGCTTGATAAGGCAGTCCGCTCCACTCCGTGGGGCGAGCGATCGGTCTACGGTGCGTTCCTCGCGCAGACGTACTACTACGTCTGTCACTCGACGCGACTCCTGGCGCTCGCCGCGAGCCGGTTCCGGTTCTCCGAGGAGAAGATCCATCGCCGGTTCGTCAAGCACGCGACCGAGGAGATGAGCCACGAGATCCTCGCGCTGCGCGACCTCAAGCAGCTCGGGCTCTCGCTCGACCACTACCCCGAGTTCCCGTCGACGCGCGCGTTCTACCAGACCCAGTACTACATGATCGAGCACGTCAGCCCGTGGAGCTTCTGGGGTTACATCCTGATGCTCGAGGGCCTCGCGCTGACCAAGGGTCCGTGGCTGTTCGACGAGATCACGCGCCACCACGGCGAGGGCGCCGCGAGCTTCGTCAAGGTCCACGCGGCCGAGGACGTCGAGCACATGGCCGAGGCAGAGAAGGCGCTGCAGGCGCTGCCCGACCAGGAGCGTCCGCTGGTGATCGATCAGATCGGCCACTCGCGGTTCTTCTACTCGTCGATGCTCCAGCAGTGCACGACGTACGCCACCGCGCAGCCGATGTGCCCGGCGGCCTAGCGCTCAGCCCCGGCAGCGCTCGACGAACGCGACCATCGCGGCCGCGAAGCTCGCGACCAGCGTCCGGGTCGAGGCGTCGGTCAGCCGGCCGTCGGCGTCGAACCGCTCGTGGGCGCGCGGGATCAGGACCTCGGGCTGGCCGAGGCACGGCGAGTCGCTGAACAGCATCATCTGCCGCAGGTGGGCCTGCGCGCGGATCGTGCCGCTCATCCCGGTGGCGGCGCCGATCATCCCGATCGGCTTGCCGCGCAGCGGCGAGGACGCCGGCGGCCGCGATACCCAGTCGAGCGCATTCTTGAGCCCGCCCGAGATGCTGTAGTTGTACTCGGGGACGCTGAACACCACGCCGTCGGCCGCGGCGATCGCCGCCTTGAGCCGGACCACGCCGGGCGGGTCGTCGAGGTCGCTGTTGAAGATCGGCAGGTCGAGGTCGCCGGACATCGCCATCTGGGCGCGCTCCGGGAGTGCGTCGCTCACGGCCACCAGCAGCGCCCGGTTGAGCGAGGCCTTGCGCAGGCTGCCGCAGATGCCCAGGAGCGCGACCATGGCGGCGAACCTAGCATCGAAGCCGGCGGACTCCGATGGCATCTCGAGGCGTTACTTTTGCTCCGGCGGACGTATGGTACGCATGGGTATGTTCTTCAGCTCGAAGAAGCTCCGCATGCCGCAGCCCGAGGACGCGCTGCCCGGGCGACAGACGGCGATGCGGGTGGGTGAGAAGCACTTCGTCAACGGCCACCGGATCGTGCCGCCGTTCCCGGACGGGATGGCGCGCGCGATGTTCGGCATGGGCTGCTTCTGGGGCGCCGAGCGCAAGTTCTGGCAGACCCCCGGGGTCCACGCGACCGCGGTCGGCTACGCCGGCGGCCTGACGCCCAACCCGACGTACGAGGAGGTCTGCTCGGGGCAGACCGGCCACAACGAGGTCGTGCTCGTGATCTACGACCCGCGCGAGGTCACGTACGACCAGCTGCTCGCGGTGTTCTGGGAGAGCCACGATCCGACCCAGGGCATGCGCCAGGGCAACGACGCCGGGACGCAGTACCGCAGCGGGATCTACGCGTTCGATGCCGCGCAGCGCGCCGCCGCCGAGGCGTCGCGGGCGATGTACGGCCAGCGGCTGGCGGCGGCCGGACACGCGGCGATCACGACCGAGATCGTCGACGCGCCGGCGTTCTACTACGCCGAGGACTATCACCAGCAGTACCTGGGCAAGAACCCCGGCGGCTACTGCGGACTCGGCGGCACCGGCGTGTCCTGCCCGATCGGCCTGGGCGCCGCGGCGAAGTAGCCGGACCAGATGGCCGGCGCCGGCGCCGTCAGTGCCCGACGACGAGGATGTAAGCGAACCGGACGGTCGCGTCGCGCGCGTACAGGCCGACGCGGTTCATCGCGGCGCCGGTGCTCTGCGCGGGGATGATCCCGGTCTCGCTGTCGCTGATCATCACGCAGTTGGTGGTCACGCCGTCGAGCTGCTCGGCGACGCGATACAGGCTCGCCGGGTTGAACAGGTTGGTGAGCGGCTTGCTGCTGGTGGCCGAGTCGATCTTGAGCACCAGCTGATCGGTCGAGGTCCGCGAGCCGCCGCACTGGATCGACGTCCGACCCATCGGCAGGTCGTTGACGCTGATCACGCCGGCGCCGGCCTCGAGCGCGCCGGGCGTGACGTTGTCGACCCGGTACGCGGTCAGGATCGCGAAGTGGTTGGACGGCAGCGCGAGCGGGAGGCTGAGCTGCTCGATCGCGCCGGTGGTGGCCGGTGTCATGATCGCCTCGCCGCCCTGGATCTTCCACGTGCTCGGGATGCCGGGGAGCGGCGCGTTGAAGCCGTTGAACAGCACGATCTTGTCGCCCGAGGTCCGCGGATCGGGATCGCACGAGGCGTCGACGCCGTCGCCGTCGGATTCGGCCTGGGCCGGCGGCTTGGCGATCGGGCACGGATCGCACTCGTCGCCCACGCCGTCGCCGTCCTCGTCGTGGTCGCCGCCGGCGACGTGCTCGCAGAAGTCCTTGCCGTTGGTGATGCCGTCGCCGTCGAGGTCGCCGCTGTCGTCGAGGCACACCGGGCCGGCCGGATCGGTCAGGTCGCAGATCTGGCCGTCGTCGCACGCGTGGTTCGGCTCGCACGGGCCGCCGATGTGCGTCCTGGGGGTGGTGCCGCAGGCGAGCAGCGCGGCGAGCAGCGCGGGGAGGGACCGCGCGGAGAGGATCAAACGGCGCACGCGGCGAGCGTACCATCGGCAGCCGAGCCGCCCGACTCCGACGTCTCGATCGACGGCGGCGTGTGACCTGCGCCGCTTTCCCGGCGAAAGCTTCCTACGGCTGATCGAGGAACGGATAGCGCCAGTCGGTCGGCGGCGCGAACGTCTCCTTGATCGTGCGGGCCGCGACGAATCGCATGAGATTGGCCGCCGAGCCGGCCTTGTCGTCGGTGCCCGACGCGCGCGCGCCGCCGAACGGCTGCTGGCCGACCACCGCGCCGGTCGGCTTGTCGTTGATGTAGAAGTTGCCGGCGGCGTCGCGCAGCGCGCTGGTGGCCTCGACGATCGCCGCGCGGTCGCGCGCGAAGATCGAGCCGGTGAGCGCGTACGGCGAGGTCCGGTCGACCAGCTGCAGCGTGTCGTGCCACGCGGTGTCGGGATAGACGTGGAGCGTGACGATCGGGCCGAAGAACTCCTCGCGCATGTGGCGCACGCCGGGGTTCTCGGTGGTGATCAGCGTGGGATGGACGAACCAGCCCTCGCGGTCGTCGCAGGTCCCGCCGGCGACGACCTTCATGCCCGGGGTCTCGCGGGCCTCGGCGATCGCGGCCTGGTGCTTGTCGAACGCGGTCTTCTTGATCACCGCGCCCATGAAGTTGCCGAGGTTCGAGACGTCGCCGACCTTGATCGACTTGATCGAGTCGATCAGCGGCTCGCGCATCCGGTCCCACACCGACTTCGCGACGTAGATCCGCGACGCGGCCGAGCACTTCTGGCCCTGGTACTCGTAGCCGCCGCGCACGATCGCGGTGGCGAGCGCCATCGGATCGGCCGACGGGTGGGCGAGCACGAAGTCCTTGCCGCCGGTCTCGCCGACCAGCCGCGGGTAGGTCTTGTAGCGGTCGATGTTGTCGGCCACGCGCTTCCACATCATCCGGAACACGTCGGTCGAGCCGGTGAAGTGGATGCCGGCGAGCGCCGGGTTATCGAGCACGACGTTGGTGCTGGCGTGGGGCAGGCCGGGGATGAAGTTGACCACGCCCGGCGGCAGGCCGGCCTCCTCGAGCAGCTGGTAGATCTGCCAGGCCGCGAGCAGCTGGGTCTCGGCCGGCTTCCACACCACGGTGTTGCCCATCAGCGCGGGCGCCATCGGCAGGTTGCCGGCGATCGCGGTGAAGTTGAACGGGGTCAGCGCGAAGGTGAAGCCCTCGAGCGGCCGGAGCTCGGTCATGTTCCACACGCCCGGGCCCGACGCCGGCTGGATCCGGTACAGGTCCTGGGCGAACTGGACGTTGAACCGCCAGAAGTCGACCAGCTCGCACGCCGAGTCGATCTCGGCCTGGTGCGCGGTCTTGGACTGGCCGTGCATGGTCGCGGCGTTCATCCGGGCGCGCCAGCTGGTGGCGAGCAGCTCGGCGGCGCGCAGCAGCACCGCGGCCCGCGCGTTCCACGGCAGCGCGGCCCAGTCGCGGCGCGCGTCGAGCGCGGACAGGATCGCGCGCTCCGCGACGTCCTCGGTCGCGGCGTGGAACCGGGCGACCACGTGCTTGTGGCGATGCGGCATCACGACCTCGCGCACCTTGCCGGTCAGCACGCGCTGGCCGCCGACCACGCACGGGATCTCGACGACCTCGCGCTCGATCGCGGTGAGCGCGGTCTGCAGCCGCGCGCGCTCGGGGCTGCCCGGCGCGTAGCCGAGGACCGGCTCGTTGACGGCGGGCGGGACGTTGACGATCGCGTCGTTCATGGCGGACGTGTACCACGGCGATGCGGGTCATGGCCCGCGACGGCGGACCGCGTCATCACCCCGGCGGGGGCTCGACCACGCGTGGTCGCTCAGCTCTGGCGGCGGGTGAGCCGGGCGGCGACCGACAGCAGATCTCGCGCCTGCGCGGGCTTGGCGACGTGGTGGTCGAAGCCGGCCTTGAGCGCCTCGGTG
>Ga0307515_10014574_pt1 | contig 14554 bp, 13 predicted proteins | sample 17_EM_MG_FD_194513 | JGI IMG/M metagenome (GOLD analysis project Ga0307515, IMG submission 194513) | Populus trichocarpa ectomycorrhiza microbial communities from riparian zone in the Pacific Northwest, United States - 17_EM | ecosystem: Host-associated > Plants > Roots > Unclassified | place... | reverse complement strand
GCTTGTTTATGACCTGAGTGTAAAGGGCTTCATTGGGTTTATAGTCTTTCCTCTTTGAGTATTGGTTCCATACTGAGATTATTGAATTTGGGTCTTTAAGATTTTCAAAGATCTTTATGACTTCATTCGGAGATAACCAGTCTTTGTGGGTCAATTTGTACGTGGAGTCAGAATTTTGTGATGATATTGAAGAAGAAGAAGAAGAAGAAGAAGGAAATGCTGTAGAGAGTGAACAAGGAAGGATTTTAGGAATTGGGTTTGGAATGGTGGTTCTTGAATGAGCTAAAACATAGTTAAAGACTGATTTTTGAGCAGGAAACGGACGTGAAATCATGTCTTTATCCTCTTCTTCCTTTCCTCGACCAACCAGCCCAGGTTTAGTTAATGGAATTTGTAGATGAGAGGGTTGATCTGTGTTGAGGTTGATAATCCTCAATAGTATACGTTTCTCAAGAATAGTTTATTTCTTAATAAAGAAATTTCCATCTTGCCTACCTATCTTCTCTGTTTATCTATTTCTTGAAAAGAAAAAGAAAACAAATTGAAAAGCTGCAAGAAATTGATGCAAGGACTGGGTTGTAATGAATTTTAAAGAAATAGAGATTAAATGTACAGCTTTTGTATTCTAACAAATAATGGCTCCTTTTCTTCTCAGCCATTTATCTGTTACACAAATTCACACCAAAAACCCCACCATTGTATTTGATTTTTATGAGAAAAAAAGATGGACTCTATACTAATTTGGTTGTAATTGGGGGAGGAGGAGGTGGATTGTTGCCTGGGAAACTGAGAAGCATGCTATTAGGAGTGGAAAAGGAGAAAAAGCAACAATAACAGGAACAGAAAGAGCTTGCATCTGCTCACGTCATTCAGATCTCAGCTTAATTACCTTGATGAAACTGGTAGGCAAAATGCCTCTTTTTGTTAATTGTTAATATATTTTGAATCTGTTCATTGTTTTTGGGAGATTTCATCACATTAAATTACAATTACATTATAAATTGCAAATTACAATAACATTACAAATTATAATTACAGTTACAAATTACAAAATAATAATATAAAAAAAACAAAACTCTTTTTCCCGCATAAATATTTATCATCAATTCAGATTATGGTTCGAGTGATGTTGGTTATAATAGCTTCATTGAATGTGTTAAAAGCATGTTACCTGAAAAGAATAGGTTGGAATAGAACTTCTATGCTGTAAAATCCATGATGAAACTTCTTGACCTAAGATTTAAAAAAATTAATATATGTCCAAATTTTTGCATGATGTACTATAGTGAATATGTAAATTTTATTGAGTACAAAACTTATCAACATGCTCAGTATAAACCTAATAGTAGTAGAGGAAGGACGCTTGTCACATACAAAAAAGTAAGATACTTTCTAATCATTCTTGGACTACAAAGGTTAATTATATCTTCAAAGACTGTTGTGCATATGATATGACATCATTCATATGATGCGGTGGATGAAGTCATAATGCACTTTTCTAATGATGAAGCTTATAAGCAGTTTAATAAAATGCATACTCGGTTTTTAATTGAACCATGGAAGATGTATCTTGGCCTGTGTACAAATAAATTTAATCTATTTGGATCCTTTGTTGCAATCTATTCTTGTTGGCTAGTCATACTAACAGTTTATAACTTGCTTTCAAGAATGTGTATAAAGATAAAACTCATGTTCTTATTTGTGGTCATACCTGATCCTTATAGTCTAAGTAGGGGTATGTATGTTTTTCTCGAACCGTTAATTGACAAGTTGAATTAATTATGATCAGTCGGGGTTGTGACATATGATATCTTAAGGAAATAAATTTTTTAGATGAATGTAGTATTGATGTGGATTAAAAATGATTTTCCTGCGTATAAGATGGTTTTGGGTTGGAACACACATGAAAAATTATCTTGTCCATATTGTATGGAAAATAATAAGGCTTTTACCTTATTGTACGGTGATAAAGATTCTATTTTCGATGACATGTATATATATAAAATGACATGTATATATATAAAATGACATGTGATATTTATAAAGGAATTGCTAATGACATATTTATTAATTTTTTTTAATATTTTTATTCTATCAGCAAATTTATTGGTAGTTACCGATGACATAAATTTCATCGCTAGCTCATTCATTAATTTTCAATGGAAATTACTCAATGCTATTTCCATTGATTATTACTGATAAAATATTTTCCTCGGTCATTCCTTTGCTATTTGTTAATTTTATGATGGTGGTATTAATCACGGCTGCCAGCCATGACACCGAGTTTCCACTTGAATAAAATTACAATAAAACAACTCAGTGATTTATTGTACCATTAGAGAAAACAGTGGAGAAAATACGTTGATCAGAAGGAGACGAAGAGAGACCCCATATATATCTCATTTGGATGCAAAAACAATCCGCCTGAAGGTAACCTAGCTAAGCAAATACACCTATTCCACATCACAATTTCACTCATTAGATTCAATAATATCGTCAACAAACACATAATCAAAAATGTTTTTCACGGTGTTTTCTTTTCTAAAATCAAGACGTGTTCTTAAAAATTTTGATTTTTTTTTAAAATGAATTTCTTTTTATATTTTTAGATCGTTTTAATATGTTAATATCAAAAAATAATCTTTTAAAAATAAAAATATTTTAAACCATCATCACTATCACAGTTCTAAAAATACATGAGAGTTCCATTAATGGAAATGGTGCTATTCGTGTCTGCCTTCACTAAGTTAAATCCTGAGGTCACTCCTAGCTGCAAGAATGACTGCTTCATTCATCAGGATACGCTATTACAAAAACAACTAGATAAAGTTAAAGGAAAAATAATGGTGTGTTGTCAGTAAAAACTTGTTAACATTATAAAAATATTATTATACTTTTATTCAGAAACAAAGTAAAAATCAAATGGTATTTAATAAAATAACATATAAAATCTATTCTTAATCAATTTATGGATTTAATAAAGTAATATATTATTGATATTTTAAATTAATTAAATTTTAAAAAATCTAAATTTAAATTAATGAAAAACAAAAAACATAAAAAACCAGATGCGCGGGCCTAACTTGAATTAAGAAGCCAAGACATGCTCGGGTCTAACTTCTCAATCCTCTATTTTATTGTATATATATATATATTTTTATAATTTCAAGTCTAATTCTATTTAATTATGTTATAAAAGAATGTGATTGCAAGAGAGAAAAAAGTTTGAAAATGAATATAACTTTATTAACTTCGTAGTTGAGGTTATACTTGATATCTTTTAATGTATTAGTTAATTACAAAGGTATTGGTTGGTCCAATCTACATTTATATAAATACATATACATATTAAATCACACTAACATAGTTCAAATTTTATTTTAACATGATTATCTTATTTATGAAGTTTTATAAAAAATTAAATAAATTTTACTACTATAAAGTTGGGCTAGCGAAAAAGAGTTTTGTTGTAATTTGTATAGATTACGTGCACGTCTAGTGAGAGATTTGACCTCGAGCAATAAATAACTTCATTCATGTAATTTGGTCCAAGGCTTCAAGTTTTACGTCTAGTGGGTACAATCTACATTTATATAAATACATATACATATTGCATTACACTATAATAGTTCTAGTTTCTTAACAAAATTCTCTTATTTATTACTATAAAGTTAGCCTAGTGATTAAAAGTTTTGCTGTACTATATATAGATTATGTGCATGTCTAAGTAATAGAACTGACCTCAAATAATAAATAACTTTATTCAAGTAATTTGGTCCAATTATACAAGTTGTAGACATGATGGTTAACACGTACCCCAAAGATTAGATAGGAACTAGTGGGGGTGGCACGACACCGCATACTAATGTTTTTTTGATATAAAAAATATAAAAAAATATTAATATCTAAGAGTATTATATCTATATATAAAATTAAACTTAAGAACCTTAGGTCTGGTTGCAACGTATGATTCAAGAGTAATATTTATAATATAAATTAAAAATAATATTTTTAATAATAATAATAATAATATTAAACTTGTTTGATTCAAGTTCTTATAGTTTTTTATCCCTTAAAATCAAATTTATGGTTTTTCTTCGATAGTAATAATGTTTTTTTAAAAAATTATTAAAGATAATGATAACAATAATAATAACAATATAAATAATACTAATGATTATAAACTTGGATCTGACGCCTCAGCCAAACCCAAGTTTCTGGGGTCTGGTTCTTTGAATAATAATAAAAATAATAATATTTATAATAATAATAATAATAATATTAAAATTATCTGACTCAAGTTCTTATAGTTTTTAATCCCTTCAAATCAAATTTATGATTTTTCTTAAATAGTAATAATATTTATTTTTCATATTCAATAATAATAAAAATAATAACAATATTAAGAATAAGAATAACACTAATAATCATAATAATAATAAGAATAACAACAATGACAACAACAACAACAACAACAATAATTTTTAATTTTACCATTCAAATCAAATCTATGATTTTTTTTCAATAGTAATAATATTTTTTAAAAAATTTATTTATAATTATATTAATAATAATGAAAATAATAATATTTATAATATTAATAATAATATTAAACATGTCTGACCCAAGTTCTTATAGTTTTTAATTTTACCGTTCAAATCAAATCTATGGTTGTTTTTCAAAATTAATAATATGTTTTTCAAATTTATTAATTATTATATTAGCAATATTCATTATAATAAAAATAATAATATTTATAATAAAAATAATAATATTTTTAATATTAATAATAATATTAAATTTGCATCACCCAAGTTTAAATGGGTCTGGCTGTAACACCAGACCGAAGAGCCTTGGGTGTGAATTTGGTTGTAAGGCCGTATCATGAAAGTATGATAACTAAATAGAAAAACAAATAATGAAATTAAAAAAAAAAGATTAATTGAAAAGGAAAAAAAAAACAAAGCAAAGAACTATTCCAATGAATAGTGCTTTGCGAGGAGGGGTACAGTAAAATCCCCTCATTAAATTACGATAATCTAATGAAAAGTAAACAAAACAAATCATGAAGTTTAATTCTCAATTAAATCGATATTAAAAGATGAAATTAGAAGAAAAAACAAATTAAAAAAGAGAAAAAAAATATGAATCAACTGGTTAGCCCATCAAACTTGGGATCCATGTCATGAGAGTATGATAACTAAATAGAAAAAAATTTAATATTAACTAACTAAATTAAAAAAAATTAATTAAAAGAAAAAAATAAATAAAAAAGCAAAAACAAAACCTATAACTAATTATATTTTTTCAAATTTATTAATATTATATTAGCAATATTCATTATAATAAAAATAATAATATTCATAATACAAATAATAATGTTTTTAATATTAATAATAATATGAAACTTGCATAACCTAAGTTTAAGTGGATGTGGCTACAACATTAAATCCAAGAGCCTTGGATATGGGTCTGACGGCAAGGTCGTGTCATGAAAATATCATAACTAAATAGAAACAAATTTAATAGTAAAGAATGAAATTAAACAAAAAAAAAAATTAAGGCTCTGTTTGTTTGTTGAAAAATAGTTTCTTTCTGGAAAGTGATTTCCTTGAGAAATGAATTCCTGAAAAGTGAATTATTTTTTGATGTTTAGTAGTATTATGAAAAATAAGTTGAAAAATATTTTCCAGTATTTGGCTGTGTCATGGAAAATGAGTTGGAAAATAAATTGTTGATATTTTTTTAAGTTTATTAAAATAATGAGGAATAAATCTTACAAATTAAAAAGTTGACTGAGAATAAAATAGAAAAAAAATCTAATTTTATAACTTATCTCAAATAAAATAAATAACAATAAAAAGAATAAGAACCAAATGTGATAGATAAAAAAATTTCAATTAAGAAAATGATAGGAGAAAAGTAAATAGCAATCATAAAAATGAGGACCAAAGTTGATATAAAAATCAAATTCTAAGGGATGAAACTGAAAACAAAAGATTCAAAACAAAATATATAGCAATCAAAAGTTTGAGGACCAAATTTAATATAATCAGCAAATAACATGATATTTCTAAATTTTTCACAATTTCTGGAAAGTGTTTTCTGTCCAAAATAAAAGAAAAACACTGTTCTAAAAACCAAGCTAAATTTTTCTTTGACTGGAAAGTATTTTTCGTTGACCAACTTTTCTAATGATAAACAAATGTAGGAAAGTTTGGAAAGTTGTTTCCAGGAAACTATTTTTCATGAAACAAACGGGGCCTAAATGAAAAGGGAAAAACAAAGAAAAAAAAACAAAGCAAAGCACTATTACAATGAATAGTGCTTTGCGAGGAGAGGTACAACAAAATCCTTTCATGAGATCATGATTATTTAATGAAAAGTAAACAAAAGAATTCATAAAGTTTAATTCTCAATCAAATCGATATTAAAAGATAAAATTTGATGAAAAAACTAATTAAGAAAAAAAACTCTGAATCAATTGGGTTAACCTACCAACCCAGGTTAACCCATCAAACCTGGGATCCGTGTCATGAGAGTATGATAACTAAATATAAATTTTTTAATATTAACGAATTAAATCAAACAAAAAAATGATTAATTAAAAAGAAAAAAACAATGAAAACGTGAAAATAAAAACCTATAACCAATAATTATTTTCAAATTTATAAATTATTATATAGCAATATTCATTGTAATAAAAATAATAATATTTATAATAAAAATAATAATATTTTTAATAAAAATAATAATATTAAACTTGCATGACCTAAGTTTAAGTGGTTCTGGCTGCAACACTATGCCTAAGAGCCTTAAGTTTGGCTGCAACACCAGACCGCAGAGCCTTGGATGTAGGTCTGGCTGCAAGGTCGTGTCATGAAAGTCTGATAACTAAATAGAAAAAAATTTAATATTAAAAAATGAAATTAAACAAAAAAAAGATTAATTGAAAAGGAAAAAATAAAGAGAAAAAAAACAAAGCAAATCACTATTCCAATAAATAGTGCTTTGCGAGGAGAGTACAGTAAAATCCCCTAATGAAATCACGATAATCTAATGAAAAGTAAACAAAACAAATTATTAAGTTTAATTCTCAATCAAAAGAAATTATTAAGTTTAATTCTCAATCAAATCAATATTAAAAGATGAAATTAAAAGAAAAAAACTAATTAAAAAAAAGAAAAGAAATCTAAATTAACCAGGTTAACCCGCCAAACCAGGTTAACCCATCAAACCTGGGATCCGTGTCATGAGAGTATGGTAACTAAATAGAAAAAAATTTAATATTAACTAACTAAATCAAACAAAAAAGATATTAATTAAAAAAAACAAAGAAAAAACTTATAACTAAAAGGCACCCGCCTTTCACTGTGGATTTGCATAATGCGATCTACAGTGAAAAAAATAAAGAAAAAGGCAAAAAAAAAAAAAGTATAACCAATAATAGTTTTTCAAATTTTATTAATTATTATATTACTAATATTCATTATAATAAAAATAATAATTTTTATAGTACAAATAATATTATTTTTAATATTAATAAGAATATTAAACTTGCATGCCCAAGTTTAAGTGTGTTTGACTGCAACACCAGACCCAAGAGCCTTGGATATGAGTTTGGTTGTAAGGCTGTGTCATGAAAGTATGATAACTAAATAGAAAAAAAAATTAATACTAAAGAATGAATTTTTTTAAAAATTAATTGAAAAGAAAAAAACAATGAAAAACAAAGCAAATCACTATTTCAATTAATAGTGTTTTGCTAGGAGGGGTACAATAAAATCCTCTAATGAGATCATGATAATCTAATGAAAAGTAAATAAAACAAATTATGAAATTTAATTCTCAATTAAATCGATATTAAAAGATGAAATTGAAAGAAAAAAACTAATTAAAAAGAAAAAGAAATCTGAATCAACCATGTTAATCCGTCAAACCAGGTTAACCCGTCAAACCTGGTATCCGTGTCATGAAAATGTAATAACTAAATAGAAATTTTTTTAATATTAACGAACTAAATCAAATAAAAACAATTAATTAAAAAAACAAAGAAAAAAACCTAAGTTCAACTAGCTAGATTCTAGAGATCCCACATGCATAAGTTCATTGATACATTATAGCTAACAAGAAAGGATCTTAATTCTTTCAATACCACAAATTTTAATCCTCTTATGTTTTTGCAAACGAGATGAATGATGTTTGTAAGATCTTAATCATAAACTTTAATTGGATTATTAAATTTTATTTTAAATTCATTTTGAATTGTCATATTATGTTAAAATTAATTTTTTTTAATCAATAACTTCTCGATCATATATTTAAGTAACTTCTTGCTATCCATATTTGAATTCAAGACTTCTCTAATTTGAAATTTACGAACACAATTCATCTTATTTGAGAGGATCCAATTAATCCACACGCCAAATACTCCTTTTACTCTAAATAGGAGAAATATCTCATTTATCTTTAGGTCAACTTCAACGATCCCTATAAGTATTATTTTGTTTTTAACTTTTAGTTAGATCTCTAATAGATCCTTCTATCATTATATACATATCAAGCAATTTTTCTCGTAAGAACTTAAAGAAGAGTAGAAAAAATGAATTTTTAATGATTGAAGATGAAGATCAACCTATACAAATCTTTCTTTAATTTGTAGGTCTAATTATCTAATCTTTCATAGTAATCGAATATTTGATTTATAATAAAAAGTATAATTTGAATCCTTTAGCAAAATAGTTTTAAAAAATAATTAAATTAAATTATTTTATTTTGTAAATTTTAAAATTTAATTAAATATCATTCTATTACTAATAAAGACATCATACATATTTTTTTTCTTTCTAAAATTAAATTTAAAATATTAATGTTTGCAAAATTAATGTTAGTCGTACTCATGAATATATTTGATATTTTGTTGAAAACACTCAATTAATTTTCTGTTTTTAATTTATCTCATAAAAACAAATCTCATTGGAGGAGGTAACAATAGGAAAAATGTGAAAATCAAGACTCTAAAATTATTAGAAATGAGTCTATAAAAATATTATAAAAAAAATAAATAACAAAATAAAAAAAACATAAAAATAAAAGAATAAAAGTTAGGATAAGTCATGTGAATGGGCATAAGGCAAGTAGGTCCATGCCAATGATATATAGAAAATAATAAATTATTGAGGAAAGTTTATTTTGAAAAAATAATAAATCATTTGAATGGGCCTAAGACATGTAGGCTCATGCCATTGATATAGAGAAGATAATAAATTATTAAGGAAACTTTATTTTGAAAAATAATAAATAACAATGAAAAAAACATAAAAATAAAGAAAAAAGATTAGGCCACATGCATGATGAAAGCAAGCTCACCGGTCAATTTGTGTGTTGAGAACACAGTTGAAATTGTATTTTTTTTTAAATTTAATTGTTTTAGCTTAAAAATATTTTTTTATATATTTTTAAATTGTTTTAATGGGACAGGGTTAAAATAATTTTTTTAAAAAAATATATATTATTTTAAAATATTTTAAAACAATAACTACTATCACACTCTAAAATATGAGTTCAATTCATTTCAAAATAAAAAATGAAAAAAATAAAGCAAGGCATTCTATACAATTCTCGAACACCAAGGACTAAAACAAATTTAAAATTTTAAAAATCATTTATTGTTTCTTAAGAAAACTATCAAATCTGGAGAATTAGATTTTGTCTCCTTTATTAATTGAGTTACGATGCGCGCATGCGCGCCCACACACACACATACATGAGAGAGAGGTGTGTTTTAACTAGTCCACTCTAGATAGCATCCCTTTCCTAGATTGAAGCGTGGAAATATGGGAGTTGATATGTACAATTAGTGTTTCTATTTCATTGTAATTCTAATGGCTCACGCTAACACTCTCCCTCAAGTTGATACATGGATATTGTTAATGCCCAACTTGTCAAGGGAGTCATGAAAAATTCTACTAGAAACTGTCTTTGTCAATATATCTGCCAGATGGTCTTCTGATTTGACAAACATAAAACAGACAATCTTCTTTTCAAGGTTTTGCTTAATAAAATATATGTCTATCTCCACGTGTTTTGTTTGATCATGCTAAATAGGATTTTGTGAGATATCAATCACAACCTTATTGTCACAAAACAAGTTCATCTCCATGTTAGGACCGTAACCTATTTTCATTAGTAACCTTCTAAGCCATAGTAGTTCACAAAGCCCTTTTGCCATCCCCCTAAACTCGGCTTCAACACTTGATCGAACCACCACTTTTTTCCCAATCTGCATCTATGTATCCCTTAACATCTAAGTGGTTATTTTTATAGAACATCAGACCCTCTCTTAGTATGGATTTCAAGTAGGAAAGTATTTGAATCACTGCATTTATATGTTCTTTGCAATACTTACGACATAAGCAATATCAGGGCGAGTGTGTGACAAGTAAATAAGTTTTCCCACCAGCCTTTGGCATCGCCCTTTATTCGTTGGTACTTGGTCTGTGTGTTTTGTTAGTTTGTGATATTGAACTATAGGAGTATCTGCTGGTTTGCACTTTAATAATCCTACCTCGAAAAGTACATCTAGCATATACTTTCTTTGGGACAGTAATATACCCCTCCATGACTTTGCCATTTCTATTCCCAAGAAGTATTTAAGTCTACCCAGATTCTTTATCTCAAACTGGGCTGATAATTGCTCTTTTAGTCTTGAAATTTCTTCAATGTCATCCCCAGTGATTATCATATCATCTACGTAGATGATTATGGTTGTCACCTTCTTTTTTCGATGCTTCAGGAATAAAGTGTGGTCCGCATTGCTTTGAACAAAGCCATACCTTATCATAGTCGAGCTAAATCTCCTAAACTATGCTCGAGGAGATTGTTTTAATCCATATAGAGCTTGCTCCAGCTTGCATACAACTTTAGTTCCCGAAGATGATATAAAGCCTGATGGGATGTCTATATAAACCTCTTCTTCAAGGTCATCATGGAGAAAGACATTCTTTACATCAAGCTGAAGTAGTGGCCAATCTAGATTTGCTTAAAGAGATAGAAAACTCTGATAGTATTTAATTTAATAATTGGTGAGAACGTCTCTACATAATTTATACCGTATGTCTATATGAATCCTTTCGCCACTAGCCTCGCTTTGTATCAGTCAATTGATCCATCCACTTTATATTTAATTGAAAACACCTATTTACACCTCACTCTCTTTTTCCCTTCAGACTGCGGTATTAACTTCCATGTATTATTTTTCAGTACGACTTCCATATCTTCTTGTATAACTTGTGCCTATTTAGAGTCAGCAAAAGCGTCCTCTATATTATCTGGAATATGAAAAAAAGATAATGTCTTGGTGAAGTTCTGAATCAGATCAGATGGATGTTGGGTGCTCACATAATTAGCAATAGGGAATTTGGACCGCCTTTCTTCTATATCAGGGGAGTACCTATTAGGTGGTTTTCCTCTATTGTGTCTGAAAGATAACACATACTCTACAAGATTATTTAAGTCAGAAGTATATGGAGGGACAGTAGGAGAGCTTACCTCAGGATTGTTCTCAATAGGAGATTCAGGTACTGTAGAGAGAGGGGTTGATTGGGTTTCTTGATTCAAAAGCTCCCTATTAAGCTGATATTTATGTATTCCTTCAACGACATTTTCAGGCTCCCCTAGTTGTCTGTCGTTAGCATGTGTTGTACTGTCATCAATGGCAAGTGCTGGATTATCATCAACAGGGTCTATTGGATTACTAATAGTGGTAGTTGTAAGGTCTGCAGGGTCTACTGAATTATTAGTAGTGCTAGTTGTAGTGTTTGCTGAATTATTGGTAGTGCTAATGGTGGCTGGAGTTTTCATGTACAATTCAAATCTTCACCTCTAGACTCTCTCTAAAGGACTGAGTTGGAGACCATAGGAGAATAGAAGTGTTCAGACTCAATAAAGGTAGCATCCATGGTAATCTAGAGTCTTTTGTTAATAAGATCAAAGCATTTGTAGCCTTTCTTATTTATTCCATAACCCAGAAACATACATTTAACAGCACATGAATCAAGTTTAATGCATTGGTTCTTATGAAGATGAACAAAAACCACACATCCAAACACGTGAGGTGGGAGCAACAACATGGTAGATAGTGCAACATAAGAGGAAAACACTTGCAAGGGAGTTTTGAATTACAGGACTTTAGAGGGCATTCTGTTAAGTATATAGTCGTACTCACCATATCATCATAGTGATAAGTTGGAACATTTTTGTCGTAAAGAAGAGCACAAGATGTTTCCAGGATGTGGCAATTTTTCTGTTCAGCCACACCATTCTATTGTGGAGTCAGAGCATAAAAAGTTTCATAGAGAAGACCTTGTTGTTGGAAGAATGCTTTGAACAGATGGTTGATGAACTCCCCTCAATGGTCTGACCAAAGAACTCATATTTTGGCTAAAAATTGATTTTGAATCATGGTGTGAAATACTTGGAATATTGGGAACACCTCTTTCTTTGTCTTCATTAGGTAAAGCCAAGTCATTCGGGTGAAGTCATCTATAAATATAACAAACCAACAATGGCTAGTTGCAGTAGTTTGTGGAGAAGGTCCCCAAACATCGGAGTGTATTAGAGCAAAAGGAATATTGTTTATATTCAAACTTGCATAATAAGATGTTTTGTGGCTCTTAGTTAGGGTACAAGTTTTACAATTAAATTCAATATCCTTTGATTGTAAAAATAAGTTTGGAAATAGGTGTTTTAGATATCCAAATGATGGATGCTCAAGGCGACGATGCCATAACCATATTTCTTGTTCCTTGCTACTAAGTTGATGGTGTACGTGATGTGCTTTCCCATGGTTGAAATCATTAAGGTAGTATAACCCCTCTCTCTTAGTACCACACCCAATAATCTCCTTGCTGAGAACATCCTGAAGAAAACAAACATTAGAGTATATTAGTACCACATAATTGAGTTCTTCAGTTACTTGACTTACATACATTAATTTATTTAATAACGAAGGAACAATAAGAGTGTGGGATAAACTGAGTGAGGTGAAATTGACACAATTCCAACTCCTGTAACTGGATACCCGACTCCATTTGCATTTGTAATACAAGTCCTCTATGGTTGAGTTGTGTATGAGAAGTCTGCAAGATCAAAGGTCATATGGTTTGTAGCCCTAGAGTCGATAATCCACTCATTTTCATCATGATGGCTAGAACTATAGAAATCTTTTCCACAGTTACCTGGTGCCTTAGGAATGGAGGAATTTACCACAATGATAAATGAGAATTGAGGTTCTGTCATGACTGCTGTACCTCTACCAATGCCTTCGTCAGGTGTTGTGTTGCCTTTTTTCTTCCTAGCTTACAGTTTATGCCACTATTCAGGGTACCCATGTAACTTGAAGCATGTCTCACGAGTGTGTTTGGTGTTTTCATAGTATTTATATTTTCCCTAATTGAAAGGTCCCTTCAGTTTAGAGGATGAGTTATGCTTTCTCATTACCAGCGTTAGTGATTGGCCATTAAGCTTTTTATGGCTATAACAACACCACTAGTTATGGTTTCTGCCTTGCTATCATCACTGCTTGTCGAGTATCCTCTCTTCTAACATGAGCATAAGCCTGCTCAATTATAAGAAATGGTTTTAATTGGAGAATGTCATTACGAATATTATCAAGTCGATCATCCAATCCATCTAAGAAAATAAAAACTCTTTCCTCTTGTATCAGAGAGTTATATTTTTGTATGTCTATTGCACACTCCATGGGATTAAGGCGTTGAAAATCTATCTCACACCACACCTCTTGTAAATCATTGTAATATTTTTCGGTTGATCCTTCTCTCTGTGGCATCTGAGTTATCCTATGTTGAAGTTCATAAACCTGTGACAAGTCAATTCCAATAAAACATATAGTTGCAATTGCATCCCACACCTATTTTGCTGTTGGGAAATGAATGAAGTTTGCAACAAGTGATTGATCCATTGAGTTAATCAACCACCCTTTCACCATGGAGTTCTCAGTGCACCATTTAAAAAATGTCGAATCTTCTTCTGAGGGTTGAGGGAAGTATCCATTAATATACCCCAATTTGGTTTTGGCTGAGATGTTCATCTTAACCGCCTGGGACCATAAAACATAGTTGGATCCATCCAACTTAATGCTGATTGGTGCTGCAGAAGAGTCATTGATAAGTAGTTGTGAGGTATCTTGGACTTTTATCAAAACCTCTTTCATCTTGGTCGTAAAGTTGTCAAGCATGAAGTCTGTTAGGGGATTTTGTGGCTGAGCCAAATTGGTGGAATATTTAGCCATGAGGTTAGAGTTGTTGAGTCAATTCTCTGTTAGGGTACATAAATCCCTAAACTATGCTCTGATACCATGTCTGATCTAGAGAATCAGATTTTGTCACCTTTATTAATTGAGTTACGAATATATATATATAGAAGAGAGTTGCTATGTAGAGTAGACTAGTTAAAACATACCTCTGGAGGTATGTTTTAACTAGTCTACTCTACATAACAACCCTTTTATAAATTAAAGCCTGGAAATATAGGA
>Ga0307515_10014573_pt1 | contig 14555 bp, 10 predicted proteins | sample 17_EM_MG_FD_194513 | JGI IMG/M metagenome (GOLD analysis project Ga0307515, IMG submission 194513) | Populus trichocarpa ectomycorrhiza microbial communities from riparian zone in the Pacific Northwest, United States - 17_EM | ecosystem: Host-associated > Plants > Roots > Unclassified | place... | reverse complement strand
GCCATTCTAAATCTGCCCATTTCGCGATAAAGGTGGTTGCCCGCCTTTGGTGCTGGTGACCTCCTGTGCGGTGGCGGCGCTCCGCCTGCGCTCTGCCGGCGTTCCGCTGGCCACGCTTGCGGGGGTTCATTGCAGCTTCCCACTCTGCACAGTCCTTCTGGTGCGCGAGGAAGCCTTGTATCTCATTTTCGCGGTCCTTTGCGCGTTCCCTAAGCGCTTCTAATGGTACCAGTGGCCGTTTATTATGATTATGATTAGTTAGATTATATAATAATCATAACTTATGTAACTAATAGAATAGTTATATGCATCTCTGCTCTACAAGGACTAGGGACGGCTAGATAGGGCGAAGAAGATGTACAATCGGGCGCTGCAAGGATGCAAGAAGGCACGGGCTGAGCATACATCGACACTCGACACGGTTAACAGCTGGAAATTTAACTTCTATTCAAAATGAGCTCAAGACTTTGCAGAAATACGCTCTAATAGCTGCTTCTCGACCCGAAGATATCCTTTCTTTCTCGCCGCCTCAACCGTGGAACCGTATTTACCGCCGGGCACATTCGGATCTGCCCCATGACTGAGAAGAATGTCAACATACTTCGGATCATGATAGGCCGCAGCTTGCAGCGCCATCCCATATTTTCCCATTCCACTTGCATTCATGTCTGCTCCATATTCGATAAGCATCCTGATCACGCTTCCGGCTTCGTCCTTTGCCGTCGAGCCACTGGCGCAACAAGCCGCTTGCAACGGTGTGCCGTATTTTCCTCCAAGCTGATTCACATTGGCACCTCGACGGATTAAAACCTCGACCGTGGATTGTGCAGCGCGCTTTGTTGCCGCTGCAAGCGGGTTGCCGTACTTGCCGACATTTGTGTTGATCGGAGCACCTCGGTCAAGGAACAGTTCAACGTGACGGTTCTTGCCAAGTCGGCTTGAAGCTTGGAGAGGTGACCCGTAGTAGCCTCCTTCGAGCGAGACGTCGGCTCCAGAGTCCAAAAGAATGTTGACGAGCTGGTCTGAGCCTTGTTCAGCGGCTGCTTGTAAAGCCGTGGCAAATTTTCCTCCTACTGCGTTTACGTCTGCGCCGTTTTCCAACAAGAGCTTTGTCATGGAGACATGACCATTCTTCACTACTACTTGGAGGGGGTAGCCAAAATCTCCTTGGGGGTGAACTGGGTTGATGCGAGTCCCTCTTTTCAGCAACACCTCTACAACTTTCACATTGTTAGTGTATGCAGCCACTTGAAGGGGCGTCCACAGATGTACTCCGCCCGGCATCATGTCATCCTCTGGTCGCTTAACATCTTCTGCTTCAAGATCTGCTCCAGCGCAGATCAAGCGCTCAATAAGCTCCAATTGGCCAGGCTTTCCGGAGCCACAGGCGCCTATCAGAGGGGACTGGTGGAGGTCTGGCGCATGTGGGTTTGCGCCTCTATCCAGGAGGGTATATGCAATATTGTAGTAGCCCTTGCTTATTGCCACTTGCAGCGGCGTTCCCCAATAACCGTACGGAGGTGATGGGTCGATTTCTGCACCATGCTCTAGGAGAATATTGAACAATTGTTCATCGCCGTTCATGATCGCTTCGGCTAGAGGCGTGCCCCAAACACCGGCTCTGAGGTTCATATCTGCTCCTCTATTAATCAATTCCTTCACAACTGGAACAGCTCTCAAATCGATGGCTTCATGCAGCGCGGAACCATGATATCCAGGATATCTGGCGTTTACATCACAGCCAGAATTCAGCAGTAGTTGCATCAATTCCCAATCCCTGACTTCGATGCTGACCGCCAATGGAGATTTTGTTGCCTCAGGACCACCGTTAACGTCAGCGCCATGTCTGAGCAGGAGCTTAGCCCTTTCCAGCCTCACTGTACCTGCCCAGCGATTTGATATTAATGCTTCCCCCCCGTACTGTCGAACGTCTGCGCCTTTGCTGATTAGGAATTCCAGCATCGTGCAATCTCGCATCTCGGAAGCGCGACGTAATGCCAATGTACACGCCTGACCGTCCTCATTTATGCCCAGCGCGTTGTCGAGGAGTAGCTGCACGAGCGCTGGATTATTTGTCGCTGCGGCGACCTCCAGAGCTGAGTGATAGCTTTCAATCAAAACGGGTTTCTCTATCGTGGTATGGTTGAATGCCCCATCACACCTCATGTCGGCACCACATTGCAGAAGAAACCGAACGATTTCTTCATAGTTGTTCGCAAGAGCAGCACGAAGCGCAGTCCCATACTCCCCGCCGACTGGAGCGTTAACGTTGGCTCCTTTATGTATTAGCATTCTGACTACGCTCTCCAATCCTCGATTAGCTGCGGCTTGGAGCGGCGTGCCCATTCTTCCACCAGTTTGGTTGACGGACGCCCCATGATCCAAGAGCAATTGTATGATAGCTTCATCTTTTTTAAATATGGCGGCCTGTAATGGGTTCCCATACTCCCCACTTGAATATACAGGATTAACATCGGCTCCATAGTCCATGAGAAGTCGAACAACGTCTTCTTTCCCACGACATGCGGCAGCTTGCAACGGCGAGCCGCTCTCCCCTCCGCACACATCATTTGGCCTGCTACCTGCTTCTAAAAGCCACCTAACGGCTGTTGGGGAGCTTTTCAGCACGGTAAATTGAAGGATGTTTCCATAACTATGCCACTCTGTCAGTGTGGAAACCAGTCGGGTACGAAACCATGCTTACCGTTCGTGTTCTGCATTGACATTTGCCCCGCGATCTATCAGCATCTTAGCTAAATACTCCTTTGTGTCATAGTCTAACGCTCTTTCCAGGGCTTCGTCTCCGAATTGAGCTCCCATCTCGATCAATTTCTCCGCGGCTTTGAGATTACCTCCGAATATGGCTTGGTCTATAGGAAATTTGGTGGTTCGACCTTTAGCATTGATATCCGCACCATTCCGCAATATTAACTCGAAGACTGCCTCGTCGTGTGATTGAATTGCAGCCTTGAGTGGAGTGCCATAGACCCCTCCGCTGAATCCATTAATATTAGCCCCTCTTTGCAACAAGAGCTGGATGATTTGAATATCGCCTCGTTCTGCGGCATTGTGAAGTGCTTGACTCCCGGAACGTTTGAGCGACATTTCAGCCCCGCTGTCTAGAAGCAGTCGTATAGTGTCGATGCTCGCGTGGGTACCGGCCAAATCTATTGGATTGTAATATCCATCCGGCGGAGTGTTGACGTCAACGCCATTTTGAATAAGAACAGCTGTAGCCTCGTCGTTCTCGCCGAGGAGCGCACTTGAGAGTGGCGGCCCTTTGTATTCGCTCCAAGTATACATGTCGTGACCATAGTCCAAGAGCACCTGTATTACCGCAGGGTCTCCATGCTCGGCAGCCACGTTCAATGCGCTGCCGGAATGGCCGCTTTGCGCGTCTATCAAGGCCCCTCCATCGAGAAGCTTTCTCACGACAGTAGCGTTCCCGCTAGATGCTGCCGCATGCAGTGGACGCCAAAAAGCTCCGCAGTATGGTGAGTTCACATCGGCGCCCTCTTTGAGTAGCAACTCTACAATGTCTACGTAGCCTCCTGAGGCAGCTGCAGCGAGACCAGAGCCCAGGACTTCTGCGCTAGGCTTATTTTTCTCGTCTACGGAGAGCAGATGTTTGACGACCGGGAGCAGTCCATGGATGCATGCATAGTATATCGGTGGCTCGAAGTCCTGCTTGTTCCGCCTGAACCTTCCCAAAGCGACCTCCTTCTGCTTTCTTCCCCATACCAAGCTTCTGTTAGGTTCGTACAGATTCAAATAGTTCATCAAGCTGTTTTCGTTCTCGGGGCCGAAGAGCCGAACAAGAAGAGCTTCCACTACCTCACGTTCAGTATCTAGAATCTTCTCCAGGTGTGTCATCCAGTGCAGGGCGGAGTAGGCGAGGAACGGGAACTCTTCTTGCTTGGACTCAGAAGCTGCCTCGCCGCTGTTGAAATCCAAGATATATATCAAGCACATCTGTGTAATATGGCTATGGCTCAGCGCTGCGTTAATTGCCAGGGAAGGAGGAATTAAGTTTTGAGACCGATCCGACAGCACATATTCTTTCACAGACATGTGCGCAAACTGTAGGACTCGAAGGTCGGGCGCCACTAGTCCGTACCTATACAGGCCTTCCTTCCATATTTCGGACGTCGAATCCCGTGGTAGCTCACTAAGGGAAACAAGACTTGAGCAAACCTCCACCAGGTCATAGGCATCAGTGAATCTTTCTTCAGTGCTGAACATTTGCGTTTCGACGTTGACAGCCGTAGCTTCTGCGACTTCCTGGATAGTCATAGGCCTGTCAGAGAATGCGAGGAGCATTAATACTGCTCTCATCTCTCGATGACAGTTTGAAGGAATATTCTTGATGATTCGCTCATATGTTGCGTCTAGCGTCTTGGGGAGGTTTTTTAGCTCCTTCCGGATGCCTGGCAGCTTGAGACATTTGCGAAGCTCCGCTATCTGGCATACGACCCAACGGAACCTGAGAGGTCAGCCTACGTCAGACCAGCAAAGCATCTCATGACTTACATACCATTTGCACCTTTGAGCAGCGTTTCTTCAATTTCCGTCTTGACGGGCTGCGGCCACTTTCTAAGCCGAGCGTCGTTAGTAAGACAAGAACGTACGTGACGTCTGATGTCCTCATCTACCAGTACTGCTTGAAGGTCAACGTCGATGTCGCAGATATCTGACATTTCTCTTGTAATGTCGGCTTCTGGTCGACTTGCAACAAAGATGTTGCACAGCCCAGCCGAAGATTTCATCTCTATCAGGGCATTAAGCATTGCCGAGCGCTCTTCGTCTTCCTCGCTCTCTCCACATTCATCCAACGCGTCGATGATAATAAAAGTTAGAGGAATTTGTCCTAATAGACTGACGAGCGTTTCTAGAAGCTGGTCCGCACTTAGAGACGCTCCTTTGCATTCATCATACAAAGCTTCAATCTTCGCAGGGAGCGAAGCGGATTGCGAGCAAACCTGACGGACCAACGACCGTAAACATCCGTGACAAGTTTGTTTGTGGTTGTCAGTGAAGTCGAAAAAGTAATATATGACCATCTGAATTCGTTTGAAAGATGCGCCGGAGAGGTGCTCGACGACGGTCGAAGTCAAGACCGTCTTACCCGCCCCTGGGATTCCATGCAGCCACATAAGTTGGTTGTCTCCCTCTCCAAACGCTTTGAACTGCGTTGAGTTAAGAAGCCATTCACAAGTGCCGGCTTCTTTCTTTTTCTGTGCCGCATGATGATTTGTACTAGGCTCTGGACCTTTGAGCCACTCTAGAATTCGATCCCGCTGCTCCTTCGCTCTAATGTCGACAACTGTAGATTTGATGTCGCTGACTGCTTCCTCAATCTCCGCGGTTGATTTTGCCGTATCTCCCGTCAGGGCAAGAATGAACGCTGTCTTGTGCCCATCAAGCTTTTTGAGAAGTTCATCAATCTTCTTGGCCTCAAGGGGCCACTGAAGCCTTCTCCGCACATTAGAAGCCTCCGTCAGTGCGGCCAATTTCTTCTCCAGCGCTTTTAAAGTTTCGGAGCAATCCATAAATGGTCCCTTGGGCTGATTTAGCGACTTGAGTATCATGAACCGATAGTCGCTGGAGTCCTCTGCGAGTGGCTTAAGATGCTCTAGGTTGCTCCTTAGGCCGCTGACTTCGCCGATGGCGTTCTGGATTTCTTTCGGAGCATTTTTGGCTTTGCTGATGTAGTTATAGCATTGAGACAGGACGATGCCGCTGAATTGCATCAGCTGTATCACTGTAGCGGCCTCGGCCATATTGCTCAGGACAATACTATAAAGGCGAAGAGTCAAATAGATGCGACGAAGCTTATTCTTACGCTGCGAACAAGGTTTGGAGGGACATTCAAAGAGCGATACTGGGCTCTTTAAAAGAGTTACCGCTTGAGCTTGAGTGTGGCGCAGAGGCTAAAACAGTACGTGTTGGTTGCAGCTATCCCTTGCAACCTCAAAATGGGTCCTCAGGTTATCGATAAGAATTAACCAATTAGATTAGCTGAATTCGGTACCCGTGCTCAGAAATATAGTGGTCCCAATTGAAGAGGTTCGAATTTGGGCAACGGTAGGGCTTAGGAGAAGCTGTTTTGCAGTCTTATTGGGGGGACATCGCATTAAGTTTTCTGAACAAGGTCTGTACTAATTCTAGCACGATTAGAAGGCATGGTGGCGGTGTAACTGATGATTAAATTCTACATAGATACACGCGTTGATTTGAAAACAGTGTTCCCGCACGGACCACCTACTCTGAAGACCCTGACGTTGCAAGGGCAGGAATAACCGCTCTGGGCTGCAAAACTTCGTATCCCTAGGACGAGCTGAAAGCATGCTCACAAAGTTCCGAAACATGCATGTCCACGAGCAACCAGTCACCACAGGAAGAGCGTTCCAGCTTTGCCTTCCCCCTGGAGCTGAAAATTTTATTCCCCGTATTCCCCGCCACTTTCGGGGGAAGGCAGTCTGGGGGTATGGAAATTGTACGACAACACCAGCTGCGGCTTCTGCCTTTGGTACCTTCTGAATGCCTGGCACAGTCATGTGTCAATTTTCTTAAATTTCAGAGGTTGGCCGCCGATGCCCACAAAACAATATGCTGGACGAGTTCTATTCGAAGTATGCGGAGAAGCGAAACTGCAGAGGAATGGCTTGATAATCACGATTTCGCCTCCGCCATTGCCGATGACGGGGAAATGGAGTGGACATCTAGATAAAAGCTCGAGGGATGCGTATTAGGAAGCCAGGTCGCTGACCACATACTTTCCCGAATCGATCAGCCAGGCATCACCATCAATGCGTGCAATGCATGCTTAAAGAGTTCAATGCTCAAAAGGGGGTTTGACATTGGCTTTTCACATGTCCTTCAGGTCCTGTGCTGTTCTAACAAGTTAGTTTATCAGCGGTCTGTTCTCATCTCTGAAATTAGAACTAGGACTACTTCAGTCAAGGCCGCAAAATTTATAGAAGTCATCCCAACATTGGCAGCCTTTCTGGGACGCGAAAGCCTTATGCAATAAAAGGATAAGGTCCTTTAGCAGATGCGAGTCTCTTCGGCAGGCTGAATAAATCAGAACTTGTGCAAGGCTTTCGGCACATAGTAAACTCGCATGTTCTCGCCAGTTCCACACCCTTGTCCTTCACCGTCTTCTCCCATTCCGACGGGTTCATTCCAGAGCGCTTTTGTGGAGGAGAGGAGAGCGGGGGAGGGAGGCGGTTGCGTGATGAAGATGGAGGCGTAGACTGAGTCGCTGAGGGAGTCGATAACTAAGGACTTTGCAGGAAGTATGTTCGACAGGTGCGCGCCTTACCTCAGTTGACTCAGACCAAGAAATCGTTAACGTGTTCCACCACTCACCTGGCCACACCTGTCACCTAACCACCCCAAAGACCACCAAAAATTAGAAAAACTGCACCTTAATATCTCGACAACGGCTTAATAATAAATTCCAAAATTTTATAATTAGCCTTTCGCCTATATTATTAATAAAGTTCTAGTGTAATAAGCCTGGCCATTATTAAGATATCGGGTTTTGGCCCCCAATTTTAAGCTAAATTGCGATATTTTTAAAGCTACTTAATAGATTATTTTTTAAATCTAATAAGAGGTTTAAAATAGGTATAAAAGGCTAATTATAAAATTTTGGAGTTTATTATTAAGCCGTTGTCGAAATATTAGGGTGCAGTTTTTCTAATTTTTGGTGGTTTTTGGGGTGGCTAGGTGACTGGTGTGAGTGGTGAGCTCATTACCTCAGCAACGTCAGACCGTAGAATCAATTAGCGGACTTACGTATATCCGCAAGCGGATATCGCTAACCTTTTTTATCAAAAAGTTGATTCTCTATGCTAACCTAGTACTAACCTAGGCCTTGAAAACGCGTCTAAAAAGTAGGGGCGCCCCCTGGGGGGGGGGAAATATTTAGATGATATGTCGCCGATATAGGGGGGACCGTACGTAACCCGAGGCTATGCCAAGCTTAACCCGGACCTATGTGTATGCTGCCAAGTGCACGGGCCATGCCGACTGCAAATTGGTGACTTAGTGGCTGATTCAGTCATAGGGTGGTTATCGATAAGGGCGAGGGGTGTAAACATCCCGCAAACTTCCTTCGTATCAATCGTCGTCCTATCACCGTTTTAGTGACCAATACCTTTATTAATGCTAACCGGAATGTCTAGTGTCCTCATTGTCGATGCCACCCTCGGTCTAGGAGCTGAATTGGCCAAATATTACACTTCAACCGGTCACAATATCCTCGCAACAGCTTGAACCCTCCACCTAGCAGTAAGCTCCAGCACCCAGCTCCCCATACCAATTCCTCCCAATTCCCCTTAAACAACATGCTGACCCAACCTCCACTCCCATCGCATCATCTAACCCCTTGTCCAACCCTCTCTTCTCCCCTCCTGCGCCCTCCCGCTCACTAACGTCCTCCACCAGCCAAAAACATAACCTACATCCTCTCCATCGACATCTCCTCCGAAGACGCCGGCAGCACTCTAGCGCGCTATCCCTCCACGTACTCGACGACCTCCCTCTCAACCGCCACAATAACCGCAGGCTACTTCGCAACCGAAACGCTCGCCGCCGCCCTCCTCCGCCGCCGAAGTCACCATGTACAAAACCCGCGTCATCGGCCCCCCACGCTCCTTGTCGCCGCCCTCGTCACCAAAACTGCCACCCCCCCTTCTTTACACCCGCCAGGCTCGAAAGTCGTGCTCCTGAGCTCCGAGAGCGGCAGCATCGGGTTACGGCACGGGAGCGGGGGCGGCGGGAATCATGCGCGCCGTGCCAGCAAGGCGGCGCTGAATATGTGCGGAAAGCCGCCGGGTTTGGGCTTGAAGGAGCGCGGGGGTTCGCGGTTGGGATTGTGCATCCGGGGTTTATGCACACGGAGATGACGAGGGGGTGGGGTTGATAAGTGTTGGGATCAGGGGGGCGATGGCCCGTGGGCTGGAGGATTTTTTTGGTGGCCCCTTGCATCTGAGTCGTCCGCTTTGTTGTTTTCTTTTCTTGTTGATGCTGTCTGTTGCTACTGCTGCTGGCATTTCTTATAGGAAGGTGGTTGGAGTGATACTGACGTGACTGTAGCTGTGACGCCGGACGTGGCGGCGAAGCCGCTGGCGGAGTGGGTCGAGATATTTGGGATGGATAAGACTGGCCAGTATTGGGCGCCTAGGGGTGCGGCGTATGTTTCTCGCCCCCCCCCCCCCTCAAAAATTGTGGCGGGCTCGTGTCTAACTGGGTAGTGATATTGGAACGGCAGAGCCTGTGCTTGGACCGAAGGATAAACTGCCGACGCCGCTGCAACTGCAGTGGTGGAGTTTGCCCGTAGATGAAGGTCGAGAAGGGGGTGGTTGGATAGAGCTGGGGTTTGTGACCGTGAGGCCCGTAAGTTGGAGCCATGAGTATTATGAGCCACGACCCAGGAGTAAATATAATAGAAAATCTAGTGTTGAATTATTATTTGCGGATATCGGCGTATCAGCAGGCATACTGTGAGATGAAGTGTCATGGAAAATACATACTCAGAGATAACGGTACCAAAGAGGATATAACAAAGGACCTCCAGGCTGCGACAGGATTCTGTCTGTAGGTTATTCCTCACTTTTAAGTTTCATATTAGTCTGTGACTGCAAAATTTAAACAAAACCATTTATATTAACTGAAGTGCTCCGGTCAGTCTACACATTGATGCTATTAGCTTTGAAAAGCTCTCGAAAAGGTAGCGTCAGCTCATGAATAGCATAACAGAATGTATAAATCCAAGAAAAAAAAATCAGATGTAACTAAGACAATGGCAATGAAAGTATTTGCTCTATAGCAGAGCTCAGTGGCAACATACTTCTATGGCACTATCCATGGAGGTAACTAACAATATAGAGAATGGATACCGCGCTTGGTGATTATAGAAGAGAACAGTAAGAGTTCAGACGCTGTGGTCAATACTGCATGTGATCCCCACACGAAAACGTAGCTTAGACAATTATCTACGAACATCTACATTCACCGGTGGAGCCATTCTATCTTGTGCCCATCGAGACGCAGGGTTATTAGTGTTTTAACATTTTCTTTGTGAATGACTTTAAATGGCTAACAAAATGATTTTACAGACTCCTGAATTTAGTTCTGAAGTGCTTCAGACACTCTTTCAGAGTATGCATGGCATGGCGAGGACTACACGAATGAGACATCGACACGGGAGTAAGTTTCAAGCTCAGATAAATCACCGGTAGTGTGTCATGTATTCGTGGTTCTGGCATTTTTGTCGATCGTCGAGGTCACTGTTAGGTACCACCTTATGACTCACACCCTGTTTCTTGCCATCATATGTCTTACTATCTATTTCTATTACCTATTCATTACCTATCACCAACTGAGTGGCAATATCGACCTGGTGGCGATTGAGTAACAGTTACCAAATCGTCGTCAGCGTCGTCGTCAGTCTTTTGCCCCTACCTCATGTATATAGAGAGTTTCTAGAGCCAGCCTCGATCAACAGAGTTCTTATAAGTGACTTGTTCGTCTGACAATTTTACATTCGATTACCTTTGCAGTTGGCCATAATCTCGTTAAGTTTCCTATTGAAACAATTAGACGACGGCCTCGCATCTACTTAGATCCACCCTTTCTACCGGCCTCTTGGAGGCTATCTCGCGCTGAGGGGAAGAGTTAGCGGAATTTTTAAGCCAAGGAACGTGCTTTGATATAGGGGTTGGGTAACCAATAGTCGAGCATTACAGACCAACGGATATATTGTTCAGCTTCCGGCCATAAGAGAAGACTTTTTTTGGATGCGCCCGGGTGGTTGAGGGTATTCAACGAAAATAACTAACCTGCTTGTCGGGATCCATGCTGGCAAAGCCGCCCGAGTGACTGGCAAAGCCGTCCTTTGATGCGATTTCCTGGACCTCCTCCTTTGGTCTGTTAGCGAAGTTGGCAGGGTTAGTGTTTTCGGCCATTGAGACGAATCTGGTTTGTTATATGAAAGTTGGTTGTGGGAACAACCTCGAAAGCGTAGCGGAGGGTGGTGTCAGGGAGTTTTGTGGCTGATGATAGGATGAAGTCGAATGTAGCTTCATGGACCTGGCTCGTACAACGAACGGGGCAGACGCCCTCCCTGCTAGTGTGTTTTTAAAACAAGCGAGCCTTTGCGAAATGGTTGGGCTGTATTATTCTGCTAGTATACTCGCAGGGAGGGCGTCCGCCTCGTTCGTGTTACCCCCTTGTATATGCACATTGAACCATGGTCACTGCGTCGACTTTGCGTCCATCCAATCCACCCTTGTTGTCGTGATAGCGCGATTGAATGTGATATGACGTTTGCATGATGCTCACGACACTGCAAACATTCTAGCCAAAGCACAATCTGAGCCACACGAGTGGCTTCTCTGAATCATTAGGGGGAGATATACCCTGCCGATCGTCTAAGTAGGGGGGCGAGATGAGGCTCTCGTATGATCGATTGCTCCGGGTGTAAGTGTCATATCTGAGTGTTTGAGGTGCTGGACTTGGGTGCACGTGAGATGGAGTGGAGATTCTTCCTGCTGTTCGTTAAGGCGGGGACGGCGAGCTTGTTCTTGGTGTCTTGGTTTGGCGAGCTTGTTCTTGGTGTCTTGGCTTTGCGAGCTAGTCGTCACGAAGGAGCTGCGAATCATGTCTGTTGATGGGAGGGATACTATGTTAAGGAGTCTCAGGTCCTCAGGCCGCTTATTTTACTTTTGCTGAACGTCGCCTTTTTCGGGAAAGAGCGCGTCAGACGTGGTCGGCTGACATGTTAGGGCTTGGAGAAGAAGGCCGTTGAAGGCAATACTGCCCAGTGTGGCAGCTCACTGCAGGTGTTTCACAACACTTGTATACTGTCGAGGGAGGCCTGAGGCCATATTCCCCGCCCGAGCGAAGCCGTTCATATCTGAGAAAAGGTGTCAACGCGCAGTCACGTGTGGACATATATCTTCTAAACTCTTTCCAGCGTTTCTCTAACGCTCCACCAACCATCACCGGGCACGTTAGGTCATCAGGTTGTCAGATTCTTAAAATCAATAGATACTTGCATGAGGTTACCTATGCATTCAGCAGATGCAGCCTCTAAGCTCTTTTGGTAAACGCCACGAGCTAAGCCTTGCTATGGTAAGACACGAGAGTCTAGCCCGAACGAGAGTCAAGCCCGAGCCCCAACTTCAGCCCCCAACGGCCCAACGAATAAGCTAATTGCTTTATATATCCCTCCCAAAATCCTTTCAGCTCGCAGGTACCACACGTGTCCATTCCCGGCATTGACCGGGTCGTCTCCACTCGAAGGATTCCTTTGGTAAGCGGGGTCGTGAAAGAGACCCCAGCAGAAGGTAATTGGCGGTCAAAAATTCCCCGGCCGTGCAGTTGCATATTTCTCGCTTCTGCGCGCCGATGACTGTATTTTCCGCTTAGCGCCTCAAAGCGGAGGTTCGCCCGATACGATTCCTTGCGCATCGGAGAGTCACGAGAGCCTTGTGCAAATTACCATCGAGCATGTCTCCCGGAATATTGGGCTCTATCATATGAGTGGAGTGGCGCAACTATTGTCAAAGTGAGTGGTGAGCTTGCCCAAGTCTTGGAGAATCTAGAACTTGCTCTTCGCAACTGTGGTGTGACCAGTCCTTGACGCTACTCTGGATGGACGCAGTCTGCATCAACCAGAAAGATCATGAGACAGATGCGGGATATCTACTCTAATGCGGCCCTGGTGGTCTCATGGCTTGGCCCAGCTGCTGGTGATAGCCACTTGGCGCTGTAGAAACTTCAAATGTTATCGCAAAGGGTTTAGTACGAGCATGTCCGAGTTAAAGTTATGGAGACCCATTGTACACGGCCTTCTGGAACCTTCCAAGAATGATCCGATTCAGCAACTCTCTGAGAAGGTTAGAATACATGATATGGTATGGAGATTTTCCCCTGGATATCATAATTGCTTTACTAAGGCGAAGCTACTGGATGCGAGTCTAGATAAGGCAAGAGATTAACTTGTCTAAGCATCATGTATTTCTTTGTGGTGATAAACAGGTAAATGGAATAAGTAGAGCTCTGCGACTTTTTAGCATCTATCAAACAACCATTCACTTGACTACCGGGGGCCCATCCCACAGACTTCACTAGGAGGTTGGAGAGGGAGTCTCAGCCTGTAGCCTCATTAGGGCGGTTATATCGCACACATACACTACTACTCGCTATGCCCCGTTTCTATCGCTCAGAGCACAGCTTGTGAATTCGTATTTGAGTAAAGATGAGAATCGGAACCCAGGTCCGAAAGCCTCAGATCCTAGATATCGTATTTTTGGGATATTAGGCCTTGCGAGTGATTTAGATGAACTGAAGATATATCCGACTACTCCAAGCCTTGTGCAACAATGTACACAAAAGTAGCAATGGCATTGATCATGCAAGGAGATTTAGCTCTGCTATCACTTTCGTTTTCACCAAAATCGCAGACCGGCCTACCGTGTGGGTACCTGATTAGCTGGATCTCAAACTCCCATGTGCGCTCATTTCCATACCAGGAGATGTTCCTAATCTGCCTCGTGACACTACTCACAACGCGTCCAGATTCCTCAAGAAGACAGTGGCCGACTCATCTTGAGGACTACTAGTGCGCAGGTGGACACAGTATGAGAGCCTAGGAAACAGCCATAAGCCGAATGGGTTGATCTGGCTCAAATCAGGCGCTTGATTTATGGGGCTAAAATGATAATCTTCAGTGAAGCTGCTGTTACGGCCGTACGAATTCTTAAGAGGTAGGATTTCGTTCTCAAACCTACATCGACCGCCGCTTCGAAATTCGAACGTGATCTTGTCACAACACCACCAGTATGGTGCACCGGGCTCATCCTCGGGCTATTTTTGTCTTCAATGGGTGGCTTTCCCGGTCTTGGCCCCCATAAAGACCAGAAAGCAAATCTCAGTCATTTTCGATGGGCCGACGTCCCCTTTCATTATCCGCAGTGGCGAGAATGGCCGGTAATAGCTTGTCAGGGGGGCGTGTGTAGACAGTATAATGGACGGCGAAATTATGAGAATGCTCCGTCGACTGAAGTGTTTGAGCTATATTAGGCTTCATTCCAAAATTTCATCATGACTTTTTGATCTTTGCTATTGCTCGCCACTTGTTGCAAGGATATAGTAAGCCGCTATTCTCATCTCTAAAAAAGAGCGGATGGTCTTACACGGTTTCAATATGTCACCCTCAAAGAGTTCTGCTGTCCCTTTCAACGCTGGCTCAGCCATTATGGTAACCCACATCTAACATGATGTAGGCGAGTTGTTTTTAAGAGATTCGGCGTTTCCAGTGCCAAATTGCTTGTTGCCACTTGGCGATGGCAATCACTGATGTCTCCTAGGAGCGAGACATGTCTTCCTCGGTTGAATTAGCATGAACAATGTGTTTTAGAGCGGGAACCATGTGCGCGTGGAGATTTGGATCGGCCGCTGTATCAAAGTAAACGAGATTTGACAGCCCCACGCCGGCAAGATATTATCTTCCGGTACAAGGACCAGGCGGGGCGCTGTCA
>Ga0307515_10014572_pt1 | contig 14555 bp, 8 predicted proteins | sample 17_EM_MG_FD_194513 | JGI IMG/M metagenome (GOLD analysis project Ga0307515, IMG submission 194513) | Populus trichocarpa ectomycorrhiza microbial communities from riparian zone in the Pacific Northwest, United States - 17_EM | ecosystem: Host-associated > Plants > Roots > Unclassified | place... | reverse complement strand
CACTACTTAGGCATGTTTAATATAGTAAAAAACTGGTCCACAAACATTCCAGCTATGGTGATCGTAAGGTAGCCTGGAGGCTGAAGATGTAACAACCACTTTTCTTTCCACGTCATCAAGGCAAAATTTAATTGTATTATCAAATAGTCTCATAGTTTATTTATATTATAGAAATTTCCAAAGCAAGAAATGATATATAAATAATAAATACAGTATTCCGTGAATTAATATACCAAGTGTAATGGTAAATTGGTAATAACTACAAATATAAAGAGCCAATGACAGCTCCTTTTTGAAATCCACCAAATAATTAAAAATAAAAAATGAAATTCATGTTATGTAACCTAATTAATCTAAAGTCTAATCTACAAAAGAAGGAAAGTAAAGCACAAGGCCATGATTAACCCAGTTAGACCCCACCTCGAGTGGACACAATGGGCGGCACCGCTACCGCTACCAGTCTCTTCCTGAACGGACTGTGCAGATGAACCATTAAAATTAGGATTGCTACCATACAGCGTTTGGATCCCTTCAATGTCATCGGTGGCCAATTCAACTTTCCTTGTCCTTGAAGAAATACTAGGGTACATGATAGACTCTTCCACAGAGGAATGCCCTAAACCTAACAAATGTCCAATCTCATGCACTGCCACGGACTCCAAATCAACAGCTGACGTCAACGTTGATGTCCTGACATCATCTGTCACAACCCAATGCTCGTCGTCGTCAAGATGGAGTCGCCCGTTTTGGGGAGAAAAAGCATGTGCAAGTGTCCCCAAGACCCCATCAAACGGCTCTCCATCTCCATGATCGCCACTGAAAAACGCAATCCGGATATCAGCTGTGTAGATAGAATCCGTCTGTGAGAAATTCAATGGAATCACCGTTGACCAACGGTCAAAAGCGCGGGAGAAAACGGCCTTGACCTCGTCGGATAGTTGATTTTCCGGCGAGAACACGTAGGTTAAGGCTTGTTTTCTCCAACGAGGCTGGCCAGTGAAGAAGCTGTAATGAGAGACCGTGTGTAAGTGATGGCTTGACGAGGTATTATTGGTCTTGCCAGAGTTCATACTCGTAGAGCCGTTGATTATATCCGGATTGCCGCATCTGGGCCGCACGACGTGGTTCACTGTTTGGTCGTCGAGTTCGCCAGTGACGTTAAGGTTGAAGTTTTGTTGGTAAGTTCGGAGAGCAGATTCAAGGTAGTCGTCGAAATCATCGGTGAAATTGGAGAGGGAATTGGGGATGTAGCCGAAGTATTGGAAGTAGTGTTTGAGCTTGGCTAAGCCGTCGTATTTTTTACCTGCGTGGCAGCCGGCTAGTTGTTGGAAGAAATCCCACGGATTACCGGTGGCGTTCTTGAGCAACTCTTCTGGGATTGAAGTGAAGTTAGGGAAAAAGTGAGCAGAGATTGAAGGAACTGAGTTAAGTGAGAGTAGAAGAAGAATTGTGCGAATTATGAAACGATGATGATGTTGCCGTGATTTTGTCATGATTGTTTGGTTTTGAGTTCTCGAGAAAGAGAATTTGCCGACAAAGAGAGGTTTTTGGTTTTGATTGGAAGAAATTGAGAGGGGGTTTTTAAGTAGCAGAGGAGAGGTGCGACGATGGTCAATTAAAGAGGAGGAAGTTTCCAAGTTTCTAGAGGAATGAACGCCCGATTGGTAAAGGAGGCAGGAAGGAAGCCGGCAACAGCAACATCGACTTCTTGGATTTGTTGGTGTTATTTTCTCCGAAACCAAATACATTGTCTGACTTCTTGTGTTAAAAATTATAATTATGTGAATACGTGGAGGGCTTTATCGCGTTTTGAATGAATCCACTTTTTCTGGGGTCTAGTGTTCTTCATCCATGGTCACCGGGATTGAATTTTGAAGTGGGCAAACCTCGGATTAGTCCTCCAACTTTTGATTTTACCAATTGGGTCTCCAAATCGAAGATGACATTGAATGGTGCATGGGCTATTCATGTGTTTTCTCATTAGCCCTCGTGATTCCCACAAGACTTGAACATGAAAATACCTTATCTTTTCACTCCTCCAAACACGTGCAAGAACAGTTAGATTAATGGATTAAAGGAATAATTGGATATGCTTTACATTTGCTAATAGGGAGAGATATTATATATTTTCATGCATAAATTCTGGGACCATTAGAATTCGTAAGAAAACAATCAGGTAGAATGCGCAATATCCAACACAGTCTCTAATTATTATAGCAGAAAGATCCAATTGTAAGAAAAGAAAAATCTAGATAGGGGGATCCAATCGATAAAATCAGTAGTTCAAGGACTCATCAAGGAGCTATATACAGTCAGAGGACTCATCTAAGATTTGCACTCCAGAAATATTGAATGATTTTAATTGCTACGTCTCACAAATCTACACATTAAACTTCCAAGAAATTAAATGTGAACAATAGAAAAACTGATCGAAAAAGAAATTTAAAAAAAAATCAATTTTTGTCCTGTATTGCAAGTCATGACGACAACTCTACATAGAATTGACTTCGTGGTCAGAAGCCTCCAGGAAGAAGGCAGATAGAAAAAAGGGAGGCTTGGACTAGGTCAAACTTGGAGGTTCAACTGTTCCTTGCGATGGCCTTTGATCGTAAGGAGGCTCTTACATTACATGGAATTATTTTAAACACCTAGGGTTAGGTAATAAGGCAATTGGAGAATAGTCAATCCTGCATCAATTCAATGATCACCAAATCAGGATTCTTCACATCACGGTTTCAGAATTGAGAATTAATGAAAATCAACTTCATCAAACTGTTTTAATGACCGCTGATGATTTTAAAAGTGGAGCTATCTATATGTATAGTTAATAGAAATGACAGGTTCCTCCAGTTTTCTAAAACATCCCATGCCATAAATAATTCAACTATTTTTTTGCTCACTCTTCTACACCAACAGATTCTTAAACAATGGAGCAAAGTATGATTTCTGATACAGCAAATTGCAGAGGGCAACCCTAAGAAGGTGATTGTCACTGTAGAGGGTATTTATAGTATGGAAGAAAAAGAACTGTGCGAACTTCTAGAGAACTTCTACAGCTCAGAAATACGCTAGAAATTTGTACTCTGAAGGCCGGCATTCAAGTTTCAAGCACGTCCTCTGCCAATGAAACCTAAAAGCCAGCAGACCCCAAACCTAAAATGCGAATTGGACATGACTACTCTCATAAAAATTGGTCTACAAACATTAACTTATGATCAAAGCTATATCAATTGGCCTGCAAATTTGCAAAGACTTGCTTAGCTTATACAAGGTATATATATCAATTCTAACAAGAGGGCTTAGCTAAATGCACAAAAGGAGGAACAATGGAAAAGAAACATTATTATTCATGAAGAGACATGTAATGCAGCCTTTAGAATGCTCCAAGATTTCTCTCCATCAACCAACAACAATGATACTCTATCCCCTTTCCCAACGTCAAAAATAATCATAAAATGATAGGTTTTGGCATACATCTGTATATCATTCAATTTATTCCACAAAAGAAGGGTACATGTATAGCTAGCATTAGCTTAGAATTGAGTGCATCTAGCATAGCTCTTGCTAAAACAAATTTCACAGGTACGCCTTTACTGAGAAACAGACACCAAAGGGATGCATCCCTTCACCACTGTTCAGTTAGCTTGAGACCTCTACATCGATTCTTGATCAAGAAAATCCTAACCTGAGTTACTTAACTGGTCTTCTCTGAATCTTTGTAATCGGCTTAATATTTCCTCTTAAGTAACCTAGTCAGCATCAAATACAAATAACAAATCACATTCAGATGGGCAGTTCATTTCCAGCTAAAATGGTGGTCAATTGAAATGTCACGTGTTAGAGAGTAACATTGAAAAATGATGACAGAAGAACTAATAACAGCAAAACAATTTAGAACTAACCAACATGCTCTGAATAAAGGCGCTATGCATTGGATCACCAATCCAGTAACCCTATTCTCCAAAAATATGAACTACATATACTCTTCTCGAATGTAACCTCTGTCTCTTTCAGAACCCACTCCACAAGTTGAGTCCTCATTCATGCAATGACTTACTTTTCCTAGTCGCAGTTCGCAAAGTATTCCACATACAACTTTAGAGTACCTTAGCGTGTTAAAAACTGCACTGCTATACACCACAAAAAGGTAGCTAGAACTTCTGGCAACCTCAGTGGACCTTAAAAGTTGAAACCCAGACCACACCTCATTAGATAGGTTGCACTTCCTGCTGACAATTTCGACAATTTCTAAAAACCACTAACTCTGAGCTCAATAGAAAGTCAATCTTCTAGTGTTGAGGACTGGCAACCAGTTCTGGACTCTAATCACAACAGGTTTATATAAGTTACTGAAGAGTTTTAGAAGACAATACCACCCGAGAGATGAATAAAGGAACAAGCACAGAAAATATGCAAACATCATGGACTACAAACAACATGCTTATATTGCATAAAGAATTACAGTTTTTCTCCATTCACTAATTGTAAGTATGATTATTCACATTCAACTTTTGGCTTGGAACTTCAACTAATCTGCTTTCAATCTCAAAAGGAATGAAGTAAAGCAAAAGACTTATGCTTTGATTTTGAACTCTTTTCATAAGAATATTTAAAGCAATTTCCTTTTCATGAATTTCTCCAAGAATCAAATGAAGAAGTGATATAGCTTCAGGCTCATTAAAACAGCCACAACTACTTCAGCAAATCAACTCAAGGGCCATGTAATAGAATATTGCACTGAATTAAAAATGCATTGATATAGGGCAAGAAAGTAATACTAACCAAAACATCCTACTAATACCAAAAAGTACTGCTATTTCTAATAGACGGAACGAAATAGGTCAAATTAAATTCAGACATGATGCATCTTAATTACCATGGCTGAGAAAAGTTATCCATTTAAAAAAACCTCTACAAGCTCACCAAAAAACATCAAGAAAACCCCTTTCCTAGCTTCTGAATCGCACAAAACATCTTCCTTCTAGACCCAACAGCATTGATCCCCATATCCTTCAAATCCTCCAATGTCAACTTTGGCAAAACCTCATCATCCACCTCATGAATCTCAAAAACTGGTGCGTATCTCCCTAACCCTAAACTATTCAGCCAAATCCTCACTCCGTCCTCCCCTCCACCACCACACCTCCCAATGTTCCTATAATCTCTCATATCATTATCAGATGGACCTGATAAATCAACACCGTCATGACGATAATCATGATTAACATTACGATCATTCCTCCCCCTAATTACCCTCCTATAGCAATGCACTTCCCTCCCATTCCTCTCATTCCCATCTTCCAAATTATCAAGTGGATCACGAATTCGGCTTTGTTCTTTCAACAAAGTCTCTGAATTCTCAACATCAAATTCTCTACAATCCTCCTCCTCCTCCTCCTCCTCCTCGTCGTCGTCGTCGTCGTCTTCACCACCACTGTATTTCTCCTCCCCTTCACCACCATTACCACGACCACCACTACTATCATCAAATTTAGACACCCAGTTAGACCTAACTCGCTTTGCACTAACATTCAAAGACCCTCTCTTTTTCGAAGAATGATTAACTCTCCAACTCCCAATTGCAACACTATCCAAATTAATATCATTATCCCCATCAAGGATTTCATTAAACTCACTTAAATTCGTTAAAGCTCGAGTCTTTGATGATTTACTTGCCTCTTTAAAACCCAAACTCTGTTGTTGTTGTTGTTGTTGTTTCCATTGCTTGTTACTGTTGCTGGCAGTTCTACGGTGGTGTTGGGATTCATAAAGCTGGTCTCCACCGCCTATCTCGCCTAATCGGACACTTGGCCTCCGCTGCCTCTTTGACCCCACAGTTTCCGATGATGTTAGTGCCCCTCCTCCACCTCCGCTGCTACCGCCGCCGCCACCGTTGTTTGGATGGGTCTCAGGTGGGCGTATCTCTGCCATTTCAAGATGGGAGTTTGAAAGACTCGTATTAAAAAAAACTTAAAAATCAAAACTTTTCTTAATCTTTAGGGTTTGCTTTTGTTTATGTATTTCTTTTATGTGGTTGATTAAGAGAGAGGGGGGGGGGGGAAGAGAGGAGAGTGAACTGTAGAGTGGAGAGTTAATGAGTGAGAGTGTGTCAAATGGGTTTGCTGGGTGTTTGACGCGTGTCTTGATATAGATTGGTGGGGTTTCAGGAAGGAGCCATGTGGACGAGGAAATGGTAATTAGTGAATGTAAAACACGTGGTGTTTTTTCATTGTTTTCTTCTAATCATCATGGAATTATTCAACTATTCGCATGTAAAACACGAGGTAATTTTACTCTGTTTTTTAATAAAAATATTAAATCCATTATAGAAATAATTTATAAATTTTATATTATTGTGAAAGGACAAACAACGATTCTCGTATTCTTAATAGTTGCGGATAAGACCAAAATTATTTTGTAAGTAAAAAAAAAAATATTTTAAATTTTTTGATATTGTAGATTAAATATAAAAAAATTAACTTGATTTTGTGTTTCTTGAAACTGAATTTTATTTAATCATACAGAAACAAATATATATTGATAAAATTAAGTATCAATCCAAAGACTTAAATATTGTTTTTTGAACAAAAATTCATTATGGTCTAAGACAAAATTTAAAATAAAATATTCAAACTAAGTCATAATATTTTGTGTATGGTTGCAAAAACAACATTGATAAATGTAATAGAATTAAATTAAAAAAATATATTAAAGATTTTAAAAAACATAAATTTTATGTTAATAAAATATTCATGAGTTTTTTTTCATATTATGTATATTATTAAAAAAAAATAAAGTGAAAATCCACATAAAAACCTATAGTATTATTTGTGAAAGGTGACAAAATTGAATAATATTTCTTTATAGTGTATTTAAATCTAAATTCATAAAAAATTCAGTTTTATTATTAAAAAAAAATGAGAGAATTAAAATTGACTATAAGACAAAAAAACAAGATTTTTTTTTTAAACTTCTGAGAAAATGAGAGAAAAAATCACTAGCCTAGAGGCCAGGGTATTTAGCTATTTTTATGAGCCTTTATTTGTTTTAATTTTAATATTAATTTGTTTAATAAAATAATAAAAATTATTTTTAGGATATTAATTTTAATTTATGTTAGAAAAAGTTACATGAATAACAAAAGCGAGTTTTGACAACAAATGTTTTTTTTTGTTCTATAATTTTATTTGTATATTTTATAATTATATGATTAGTTAAAAAATAAATTTCAAAAACTTTTTCGTGATAATGTGTGAGCTATATATTATTATTTTTTTCTTAATATATTTGCGTCAAAAATATAAAAAGCTAAGTTTTTCTTTTCTCAAACTTGCTTTTACAGTTCTAATAAACTGTTATTTAAAAAAATTACACTAGAAAATAGAAAATTATTTTGTATCAATGAAATTTAAATTAGTGCTCTTGAAAAAAATAAAAAGAGATTTTTTTGACATATAAATAGATAACAAAATTTGAGAGCTCACCATGGGACATAACTATATTCACCTCTGATTTAATTTTTAATTAGAATTTTTAATATTTATTGGATGCATATAATTTTAAATCAATTTTATTAAAAGCACATCTCGATGCACCAAAACACATTTTTTGATGTTGCAAAATAAACTTCTGATACAACTCACGACGAGGTGCAAGGCAGCTAAGTAGTAATCAACTATACCCATCTCATTCTTTTCATATCCAATTCGATGCTTCCATAAGAATTTCGAGACCTAGCAAACAACTAAAGCCTATGGCAAAAATCACGACACTGGATCTCCTTACAACACGTTACATGCGAAATGGGAATTCGAAGAAATTAAGAAAAGCGTGTTCTACTCTTTTGTCATAGCTACTCTATTGAAACATCAGGAATTTGCCAAGAATCCGCAAATATGCAACACTAGAATACATAAATGTCCTTTTGTTTTCCTTGTTTAGTATCATCAAAACAACTGAGAGACATATACAAGAGGCAGGGCGAAAATGGTCCAATCCAATTACAACAGAAAATGGCTTGACATAAGAGAAGAAATGATTAAGGGATCAAAGGGAAAAATGATAGGGAGATGCTATTACTCAAAAGAACAATGAAGCTAAGCGTAAAATTAAAATTCTGAAAAAAATGATTTTCACCTACATTTTGTGTTGCCTTCTGACTCGAACCAAAATTTTGTTGAACAGAGCAATTGAAGTACAGCAGCTAGTGAGTGGTTTATATTGGCCAGTAATTTAACAAATTCATCACCTATTTCGGTGTAACTCTAGCTTTCTTTGATTCAATCTTTTGGCAGTGTGCAAAGGAGACCATGTCCAGGATGGTGCTCCAAAGGATACATGGTTGTGCCTTTAACGAAATTTTGATGATCTACAGCAGCCTTTCTGAGACCAGAGATAGCCGCAGACTTTCTTTTTGCTACCTTCTTTCTAATGGAGCATGCACGTAGTGGGTCTTCAGATCCTGCTCCAACCCTCCTACAACACAAATAATGTGCAAGAAAGAAGTTATTAATTGATGAAGATGTTGCCACTTCAACAAAAGGAACACACTCAGAATATAGATCTATATCATCAATGCACATGAATCAATGATGATTCAACATCCCTATAGTAATGAGAAGCCACATGTTAATCCTATGATGAGAAGGCAAGCAGCTTTGCAAAGTTCCCTTGCAAAAAACCATGAGCTATTGCGTATCTTTCCTCAATCAAATAATTCCTTCTTTCTCAGGTTGAATAGTTTAATTTTAACACAGCCAACAGTACAACACCCTTTGTATGACAACCATTGACTTCAACAATTGTACGTGCGTGAATGACAGTAACAAATTTTACTAATCCATTTGATGAAAATGGTTAAACTTCAAGGTTGTATGGTAACAAATTTTACTCGTCCATTAGATGAAAATGGTTAAACATCAAGATAACTAATAGTTGCTAAACTTTGCACACATCCCTGGCCATTGTTTTGTAACAGCATGATTCAAGTCATGTTTCTGGCAATTTAATAACAACTGTTGAAACACAACTAAATGAGCAACAATGGTACCTCAACAATTTCTCTGATGCAATTCTAGCAGCTGTAATTGTTCTCTGGCTTGGTACCGAATGGACAACACGGTTGGGATCAGCTCGCATAGGGGAATGGATTTTGATAAGCTTAACAAACCACAAACAAAAGGTATCAGACTACTAAAGAAATCCACCAACAACAAATTACCGGATTTCACTTGTTAAAACATCTAATGATTCAAGTTTGCAAGCCTAGCATTTAATCATATTCGAAGCCCAACAGAAAGTTATTAGTTAAAAGGGAAAAAAGTAAGGAACTGTACTCGAGTCAAACCATCCATATGGAATGCCATGGGACATCAAATGGTGACTTTATGTCCTTAAGGTTGCAATATTAGGACAATTAAAAGATTTTGACCTAAAAAAAAGAAAGAAAAAGGAAAAGAAAAAGAAATTTAGATTTCATGTGAACTTACACCCAAGCACTCCATCATCTGGTAGTAAGCTCTTCCATGGAGAGGAGTGTGACCTTGCCTAGATTCTGAGAAATATCTTGTCCTGAAATAACAGAAGGTTACCTGGTCAGGTTCCATAATAAAATTGTGGGAAGAACTCTTTGCAAGATATAAGCATTGAAACATTTTTATACCATTCTTTGTATCCTGGATCCACAGTGAAACCATACATATCAACTGACTCACAGATAGAGAGAGCAAATTCAAGAGCCTTGAGTCCAGTTCCTTTAGCTGCTGATCCAAAAGATGCACCTAGCATGAGATATACAGGATTGTTTATCGGAACTTCCTACATAAGACAAAAGGAAAAGTCAAGCCAGCAAGAAAAGCAGAAGAGAAAGGCCCTTCTAATTTTCATTAGACAGTTCTCTTAAAACAGTAAACAGGTATACTTATGTAACTCTACTCACTGGACAGTTTCCTGACATTTATAAAATTCTACACAAAATAACTGATAAGAATGAAACTTGATTGAGGCAAGTCTTCATAACCATATGGCAGGGTGGATTATGGTGGCACTTTGAAGGCCAAATAACATAATTAAAGGACAGATAATCCAAGTATAAAGCTCGAACAGAGCATAAAACCAAATCTTGGAGTAGTTCCATAAAGTAAAATCAGTTCCAGTACACGTTACAAGGTGTTGCATGCAAAATCTTCATGAAAAAGGTTAGCTAAAGTCATAAGGTTGGAAAGAAATTGCAGTGGCATCAATTTTGTTCAATTGATACAAGCTTAATGATTTTGCACTCAAAACAAGATGAAGGGTAACTAGATCGCTATACAGAATGTTTTTGTAAAGCATAGATTCCAAAGATTTGCATGCATTCTTTTGCAAGCCATAAACTGATATTCATCAGCAAATTTTAACTTTCTGTGTAAGGTCAAATTTCCAAAATAAAAGGAACATTTGTTAAGAGACTATATTGGCTTCCATAAGAACAAGTTTTGGTGAAAGATAAAACTTGGAGAAAGAAACTGTAGGTAAAAGAGAAGAGAGAATACAAACCCGAATCATCTTGTTCATAATGTCATGTATTGTTGTTTTAATCATCAAGACCTCCTTTCTTGTTTCTGTAGGATTCATAATATCAGTATTTTAGCAATACATGAAAGGCATGGTAAGAAGTAGACTAGTGCACATACCATCTAACTCTACAACTTTATCAAGGGCTTTAGCAGATCCCCTGTTAAGAAGACGAAATGAACTTTTCTTGCCCACGTACTCTGTATAATTCTGCAATAAAAAAATAACAAAAAAAAAACATGTCAACAAGATTTAAAAGGTGGGAAAAGCAACTAGATTGCTGACAAATAAAAAAAAAAAGGAGAAGAAGAGGAACCTCACCTTGATTGGGGCACCATTTTCTCTAATTACAACATCATAATCATCAATTTCCTTTCCAAACTTTGTTTTTAAAAGATCTCCAGAATTACCAATGACAGCACATCGATCAAACTGCCTTGGAACATATGGTGGTGTCTCAGGGAGTACTAGTGATAGTTTCTCCAAGCATAAAGTTTTGTTCTTGCATTGGTTACTGTGTTGCATAAATGAGGCACATCAGACTACAACTTACTGTCAATAATCCTAGAGGCTCACAATAACCCAATTAAACATCAAAACTGAACAGCTAAACCCATTTCCTGAGAATGATTTTGTCAATTTAATGAATGAAAATAAGTCTTGCTGGGAACTACTAGAAACTTTTTAAAAAGTATTATAAATACAAAACCACTGACATCTTAACAAGAGATAAACTTTAAATTTCCTTTCCAAGAAAACCTCAAATACTTCCATCATTTCTATCACAACTAATCATTCATCTTAATGAGTGTATCTGCTTTGAGCACCACTTGCATTTCTTCTATGAATATCTCCTGATTGGAGGTCACATCGTAAATCCTATCAACTTCATGTAGAAGATTAGTTCAAGTCATTACTTTCCCCTTCCTATTGTTCCCCTGTAATTTACCCAAAAAAAAAAAAAACTGGCAAATTAAAAGCACATACAGAAGTACTCCTTTATTGATCCTACGCCAAGCATAGTCCTCCCATCCATTAGGTAAAGCATCAATGAACTCACTCGTGAGTATTGTAGTACTATTCCGCACCTGAAAATCAACTCACTATATAATATATCAAGTGTACTTCACATCAAAATTCAAACATAAAAACACCAAACAACACACATCATCTCAGAAACATAGTCGGAGTGCCAGGTTATCAAAGCTTAATACTAAACACACACACATATGAAGCAACTCTCACCTGTTCCCATGTTGCCACAGCTTCACATAGATTAAATTCGAACCATAATCCTTCAAGTTCTCCTGTCTTAGGATCTTTCTGTTTATAAATAGAACATCAAACAAAATCAAACACGTTCTCCTGTCTTAGGATCTTTCTGTTTATAAATAGAACATCAAACAAAATCAAACACACATCGAGATCACACACCCACATTTACATTGGCAATCATCATCAACTAATAGGAACGGGAATGGCACCCTCAAAATGTTAAAAATAAAAAATAAATTTCCATCTCATTCCACTAAGAACATAAACTTTGCCCCGAAAATTACTTGCAAGTACACAATCCATTAAGTATATTTTCACTTTCAAGTACACCCTAACACTAATACCTAATAACATCAGCAGCCATTTCTAAAATACTCAAAAGGGTAAAAAAGAAAAAACAAACAAAAGAAAGAAAGAAATGATACCCATTTGGGGACGGTGTCACTAGGAAAATTTATAGTAACTTTACAGTAATCACTTCCAGTAGTCACAGCTTGTAAGCCTAATCCATTTACACTCTGCAGAAATTAGCAAATCATGGGGAAAAAAATTCAAAAGTTAGAAACACCACCAAATCTATACATTATACTTCAATTCTAAGACTAAATTAAATTGCAAGAAAAAAAAAATTACCACGCACTTCTTGAAACCGTTTTGTAGAGACTGCAATGCTTCCAAATCTTGATTCGATAGTGAATTGCTCACATCTGATAATTATCGTACAAAATCAAAATACATAAAATTAAGAAAGTTGTAGATGTACGTAGTAGATAGGAAATTATGTATGAAAATAACGTACGTAGATCGGAGACGCCAGTGATGTATATGAGAAGAGCAGAGAGACCGGAAGCTAAAGCTAGGAAGAAGCCCAGCTGCAATAACCTCATCTTTTTTTCTTTTTACTTTGAAATAATTAAATTTGAATTAAAAAAAAAAAAGAAAAAAGAAGGGGAAGGGGAAGCCAAAAACGAAAGCAAAATGAAGGAGGAATCGATCTCTCTATTTCTTCTGCTCCACAGCTCCACGCTCTAAAATAATGGATGTATTTGTTCCACAACTAGTGCACTATTTTTAATTAGGTCCCTTAACAAAACATATTATTAATTGGATCCCATTTATCACTCTATAATGCCCTTCACTGCTTCAGCTGATGAGGTATTTTATAGAGTGATTAATGCTTTGGAATGAGCTGGTGTTTTTGATCCACATCTATTTTTTTTTAATTTTTTTTAAAATGTTATTAATAATTATTTATTTATTTATTAGTGCATATAATTTTTAGTTTATTTAATTATATAATTTTTTTATTTAAACTTAACTTTTTAAAATTATAAAAAAATATTAAAAAAATTACATATATAATTTTTCTTATAAAACATAAAAATATTTAACAATCAACACACAGTCATATTACCAGTGGTTTCTACTCCTCGTGCAATGCATCGGAATTGTGGTTTTGGAAAATGGTTTTTTTTTTGGGTAAAATTAATTGTATTCTATACAATACAATTAAAGCCCAATCAATCGATCTAGCATGGTGGGTAATCTCCAGAAGCCCAAATATTAGCTCCAATCCTAGACTAATCCAAGCAGCCTCCAAGAGCCCGAAAAGCTAATTTCAGTGTCAGCCAGTTCGAGGCCAAAGCCCAAACATTTAGCGAGAAGTCCACAATGGGGTCAAGTTATCTAGCGGACAGTCTCAAATTGCTGCAAATTTGTGCGAAGATCTTTGTTCTCCAAGAAGCATGGCTTACAAATGACTTGTCAATTGTGTATAATACATGCTATGTTCTCTTGGATTAGAACAGTTTATGGTCAGGAAAAAACACACCATGATCTATATATATATAGCTTGTGTTTAAAGCAGACAGCAATTCAGGTTATGGTCCCAGGATTTCCTGTATACTAGTAGATCTTGTTCAACTGGTTTGGCAACTGGGGTGCTTGTATTTTCTTGTTGGGCTGCTTGCCTGGGGCTCCAAAATCAGTATCTGTTTCCTTCCTCATATAAAGGGGTGATAAATTGTTGGGAAAACTAGGGACAACTAACCAGATCAATTCAGCGGAATACAATTCACAATTCACAAGTCCCAATCCTTTTTCCCTCTTTGTGCAGTAAAAAACAGAATCAAAACAATGAACAAATATAATGCAACAATCACACAAATCAACACCAAGATTTTTACGTGGAAAACCCGATACGGGAAAAACCACGGGACCGGAGTCCACCTAAAAACTTCCACTATCACAAATAATGGGTTCACAATTGTTCTTCCTCAGATTCAACTAAGGGCTACAACACATATATCATCAAGAATAACTTATTCTCGGATTACAACAAGATTAAAGGAGAATTATTTGAGAAAAACTCACAATACTGACAGCCCCGTTTTCTGTCAAAACGGCCAGCTTCCACACCACCAATCTTCAATCCAACCGTTCATAATGAAGAGGAACGTGTCTAGAAGCTGCTGTCAAAATCTCAGCCCGATCCAACGGTGAACGAACTGGAAATCGAAGAAAGAAAGCAGGCTGCTCTGCTGCCTCCTCTTCTTTCTTTCTCTCGGTTTTCTTCTCCTCTCTTCTCAAATTTTGCTATTGCCATCTACAGTAACCGTTTCATTTAATTTAAACCAAAGAGGCAGCCAGCTGCCTCCTTAATTAATGTGGTGGTCCCCCCATCACATGGTGCGGGACCACACAACAAATCTCCCCCTCACGCACCA
>Ga0307515_10014571_pt1 | contig 14555 bp, 13 predicted proteins | sample 17_EM_MG_FD_194513 | JGI IMG/M metagenome (GOLD analysis project Ga0307515, IMG submission 194513) | Populus trichocarpa ectomycorrhiza microbial communities from riparian zone in the Pacific Northwest, United States - 17_EM | ecosystem: Host-associated > Plants > Roots > Unclassified | place... | reverse complement strand
CGATGGAGGGCGGTGGGGTCTGGAGCTGCGCTGCGATTGCTACTGCGACTGCGACGAGCTCCTTGGGAACAGTGTGCCCGCAGACTGGACTTGTGTAGGGTCGTGCGACGACGGAGCGTGTGGTGGTCGACATGGGTCTGCAATTAGGCCCAGACTCGTAGAGGGAATTATTGCGGAAGAGACTGTGAGCGTTTGTCAAGTGCCAGCCATTGCGGTCGTCGCCGTAGAGACTGAAGATGGTCTGCAGTCGCTTCGCTTGATGACCAATGTGTGTGTACTGTTTCAAGCGTTGAAGACGACGGGTCTGAGTATGATGCAGCTCATAGCGATGGTGGGACGATTAGCAACGTCGGCCCAGCCATACAGGGCCAAGCCAAAAACTAATGGAGGTAGCTTTGAGGAAAAGTCGGAAGGTAGGAGTACGTGCGCGTGCGTAGAGCGAGCAAAAGCTCGTGGCCGTGGTCAGGTCCAGACAATGAAAATAACAGGACGTGGACGTGTTGACGTGGAGCCGGAGACGGAGGCTCCGTCAGCCTTAAGAAGGCGGCCATCGATGGTTGAATCTCACTAGAACCCACTCTCCAAACACATATCCGAAATCACATGTAACTTGTCATCCACCGTCATGCAACACGGAATGGAAGGAATGCGGGGAAAAGTAGCGGCATCGACGGGCACTTTCCAACGGAATATTCCATGAGCCCAGTCAGACAGGCGGGGAAAGACCGACGGAGCGAAGACCGACGACAGAGCCTATTATTCATTCTCTCACGGAATTCATCAAGAGGGACAAAGGAAAGACAAAGGAAATCAGCAGGACCTTGTATCTCCCTCATTATTGTCAATAAGTGTGACGCGGCAGGGCTCTGAATGCTTATATATGAAATGCTTATCATTTAGCGATCTAACCTATCGCAGCAGTGGCCCATTCCCTCCATCACTTCTTTCCCTCGTTCCCTCGCAATGCTGGACCCAACCCAGAAGACAACCATAACGCGGTTCGTACATATACTGGCTGCCGTTGATAGATCTTATTGGGAACACAACAGCGATGAACTGGCCGCAATTGATCCTATGTCTATTGTCCAATTTCTGCCACCCACGGCTACTCAGAGAGCCTCGGATCACACGATGCCAGAGGGCCACTCCACTCTTGAGTACCCCTGCGATCTGGGCCTGGGTTCTCTACATCCCGTGGTTCCGAAAGAGGTCACCGCGGACAGGTGGAACACCACTTCAAGTCTCTTCTTTCCATCAATGGACCCGTTAGTCATGCCGGAACGGAACGAAGAAAGAGAGGTGGGTACCTCAACGAAAGGCGAGCTTTGGCTGACAATGTGTTCCGGTTTGTTTCAGGCCCTCAACATGACCAACGCGAGTCAGTGCGACATCACCCCTCGCGTAACATACTATACCCCTTTCTGCTTCTCCACAAATATTCCTCCATGGCCTCATTATCCCGACGCGAACCCAAAGGGCGACGTGATGGCGACACGGGATGTAAACACGGCCTGTGGAGCAAAAGCGGGTCAAATAGATGGGCAGAACCTCCATGCTGTAGAAGGAACTCATTCTCATGATAAGGGGAATGAGGAGCAGTACGTCGTCTGGGATGGTTCTGGGCTCTCTCTAATCCGACGAGATTAGGTCAGGATTTGTTGTTAGTAACATCCCTACACTCAACCAGCACGCTCAAGAGAACCACCCGTCAACCAGTCTCGTCCACCAGACGAGCACAATCAGCATGCCTATGGTGGCATACCAGTCGCGACATCTCCGCCTTCCCAATGGAACTGATGTCCACCCAAACCCTGCTATTCATAGCGATACGGGCGGGGCGCCGTCTCGTCAGGATGCATCCGTGGGACTAATCCGACAACAATCGTCTAGTCGAACGCGTCGTGAAGCACTCCAGCGCGTCTACGATAGGCCCGGGAGTAAGCCTGCAGCTCCTTACGAGCCGGATCTTTTGAAACTGCAAGTGCTATCCAGGCAGCGAGGAGGGCAAGCCTTCGCTGTTGCCTGGATCCCGAAGGCTTTCGCGAGAGGCATGACAGCAGACGCACTTAGCCGTACCCTGTCCGACGACGAGATCAACGCTGTGGATCACGATCATGGCTTCCGCCTCTCTCAGGCATCTGACGGGTTCTTGGAGAAGGTGGAAGATCGGTTCGAGTGCGGGCTCTGCGCCGAGGAGAAAAAAGAATAAGAAGGACGCCATCCGTCACTTCTACAAATTCCACTTTGGAATAGGGGACACCTGTGGAGCGTGGTGAGTTGTGAATGCGTCCCTCACCGTCGGGGTTATTGACCATCGACCTCAATAGCAACAAGACCTACTATTCGCGTGCGGAGTTGAACAGGCACGTTTGTCGCGGCACTAACACGCTCGCGGATGATGCATAGTCATAGAGGTCGACGGGCGAAAGGTGGGTGTATTGATATAGCACTGGTACGTTTCTTGGGCGGGTGGGGAAGTTCTCTTCACCAGTCCAGACCTAGGCTGGGTGACGTATATACAGCAGGACATCTGGCTGGGCGGGACACGGCTGCTGAGGACTCGATATCCCGTACTGATGAAATGACCTTTCTTCTTAGTTGTAGTTATATGATGTATGATCGTGAAATGCCTTTTTATCTACGGCCTGTTTTCGTTCTTGATCGCGTTGCTCTCTAAAGGCAAAAGTGAAGACCCTGGTTAATATATTCTCTTTTCGTGGTGCGCTCCTGTTGTATTCGCCCCTCTCCTATGGTCGATGGGTCTCACCTTCGTGTAACATGTGCTGATCCGATGTTTTTTTACCATAAATGTTCTTGAACATGGGAGTTCTGAGGTTAAAATCCACCTGTATAATCATCTAAGTGTGTCGTCCGCCATGGCTGTGGGCGTGGATGCGCCGTGGAAAGGCCGAGTCCAAGGGCCACTCTCAATTTGGACAAGCCCGAACCACCTGTCGATTCAGTAATCAGTCCCCAGCAGGACACAAACACGAACTACATCATTCACTTTTCAACTACATAGCAGAACACGAGACGAATCCAAATATAATGGACAATTACACAAACGTATGTAGCAAAACCCATAACGGTCGCACAAACAAACGCCGATTAGTTGATGGACAGCACTGGTGGTCAAACGTCGAGTACACTCAGGTACGGTGCGCCGCGTAATATCCGAATACCCTCCACTGCATCAGGGGGGAGCACGGTAGGCAAGTTGAATGGGGCAGCGTTCGCTTTGACGGAATACGGAGAGTCCCTACCCATACCGAAACACCCAAAATTTAGTACTACGCCCTCCCAAAAAGAGCAAACGAGAAAACAGACTCTTCCACAACGAGGACATTATAGCCCAGTTTTCTGATTTCCCTCATCCGCTCTTCTGGGGTACTCTTAAGCACCTTCTTCGTCTGAGCTGCGCTTTTGGTAGACTGGTTGAGTAATGCCCATGGAGTGCTTCTGCTGGACCAACAACCGCCAGACCTGTGTCGACAATCCTGGATGGAGAGGTGTGCATAAACTTTGTTACGAATGTCTCGTCGACGCAAGTACTTGAAATAATTTCCATTTTGCAACCGGCCCGTAAGTCACAAGTTGTGGCGGAACGCGCTGTCGTCGTTGTACGAATCGCGATATATCCACACTCGAGCCAAGGTGAATTTGATATGCATACTCGAAGTCTTTGGGACAAGCAGATGTTAAGCTTGAAAGGCGGGGAGAACAAAACTTGCAAGAAGAGCGAACCTCTACGCTCTGCAAAATCACAGTAATATAATTTCCGTTCCTTCTACGCAACCCTCTAATCAATCATAGCGAGTTGACGAAATGCGTAAGTCTTTTCAAGACTCCATGGAGCCTCTTTGGTGTTTGCGCCCTTCGTCCTCCATCTCACAGTGTCTTTGTACACTCCCTTTGTCAACTATGAAGCGATTGAGGACGAGTTGTGAGTAGAGGCCAGGCAGGCCAATCGGTCGGACTGCAAAATATGCCAAATATCTGGCATGTTTGGCACGGTAAACCCACAGAAAACGAAGGATTACATTACTAGTTCACAAATCTACTTTCAGCCTTGGTGAGATGGAACGTGTGCGTGTATCTCTCGACTACCACCCACCAAGCGCCATCTTTTCTGCGTTTGCGGCGGGGAACCAGGCGCCAGAGGTGATGAAGACATTGTGCCTAGTGGCTCCTTTACTCTTCTAGAAGGTGCCAACATAGTGTGCTGGGAGCTGGAAGAGAAGATAAACAGATTGGAGTTGTTTGGCTCGTTTGACTCGCCAATAGAAACCCACTCCCGAAAAAGAGGTTCGCTAATGAATGCGGCCGTCTAAGACTGAATGATTAACAACGCTTTGGATATTATTTCCCGCGCGTTCCAAAGTGCGTCGCATGGTCCGTTGATGCGAGTGGGGTATCATTCGGTGAACTCGGGATTCTAATGGGTACACCAACCGGCCACTCAACAGCTGTGCCAGTTTGTCATTGATAGCGAATAATCACAGTAAGTGCGTTTCCAAAAGACTGACGGGCGATCCCGAAAAGTGTTCTCGCTCGCCCTCGACGTTCTTCACCCTGACCGATCGCCGAGCGATCGCGGGCGCAAGGAGAACCGTCAGGTTGTATTTTCCTGAGTTTCCTTTTCTATTCGACCTTCCTTCCTGCAAAAATTCTGAAAGGCAAGGGTTGCGGCGGAGTCAGAATCCGGTGCCCAGTTTGACTTGACAGACGTCAGCCGATGTGCGCCCACAACACACCTCTCCTGATCTCTCTTGCATCTCGAGGTCCTGCAGAACGGGCGACCATGGCGACCAAATCACCCCAAGGGATGAATCTGTGAGCACCTCGATAGATGTGCGGCGTCGGATTGTTGCTGATCACGCCCCGAAAGCCTCTACCTGAATGGTGCGGCGGTTCACTTCCATTTAGGTCCATAGCCGCTCATCTCAGACAACAACAAGATATCATTATGCAAGATATCCCAGATCTGAAGTACAAGCTGGTGCTATTTGTAGGAAGTGAGGCGATAGAGTTAGAGACGAAAGACAACCGCACCTGGGCACCAGTCCAACGCCCGTATGTCCCCCGTCTTCCCACTACGTGCACTCACCGTACCCTTTGCGCATATAGAGATATTTCTCCGATATCCCATGTGCGCGTAGAAATCCAAATCAAGAGTGGTCATCTACCGTGGACGAAGAAGGTCCAGAACATCAAAGAGATCGACATTCAAAAGCCATTTAATGAGTATTGGACCTCCAAAGAGCACGAGATTATGGTACTGGGTTGGTCACCATTCCTAACCGGTCCGCTCATATCTGATAGAGAAGTGCAGATGTAGTTGTCATTGGAAAGTATCGTTGCTCCTTTGAATTACATTTCTCTGCGAGCCCTACGGTTCGCCTCTTTGCAACCGCGCATCGCATCCAACTAACAATGTTCGCATAGGCGGAATCTCTACACTCATTGCTCAATGAACTCGGGGTATTGTTAAAGGAACACCACTCGATGATGGATGCACCGACAGAGAGAGTTGTGGACAAGGCTATTAAGTACGGGGCTGTCTTCGCAGAGGTCAGTTCTCCCAAATGGCAACCAGCCAGGGATTGACATCCTCCAGTTGAACCCTGTCGCAAAGGCTGTCTTCGGTCTTGCCAGCGTCACATTTGAGGTTCGTTCCTGCTGCTAGCGCAGGAGGAACGGAGCTAACACTCGCCTTTTTAGCTCTTGAAGGAACAGAACAAATACGACCAGATGCCCTCGGCTCTTTTGGATCGGCTGCAGCGCATTTTGCCTTTGGGGAAGAAGGTCGCAGATGATGTTGTCTGCGAAGAGACAGAAATCTTGGAGAAGGTCATCCAGCGAATGTTCGAGGTGATGCGAAAGGTCGCGGAGTTCTCATGCAACTATGTCAAAGGTAATAAGTGGTCGTTTTTTGGAGTTGGCAAGTTCTGACGATCACAGCGAGAGCGGTTGGTGGGCCGGTCTACTCGGAAAGGATTGAAGAAATGGACAGAGAGTTGTCCAAAGTGATTGAGGACTTCGACCGTGCGATGGATGTTGAGGCGCTCCGGCTGGCCAAAAAGAATGGTAAGCAATTATTGCCCCTGCTTGGTCATAATCGTTCTCAATGTCTCGAATAGAGCAAGAATTTCTGCTTACGCGGCTTAAACGTGTCGAGACTGGTTACGACTTGACACTCTGCTGTATGGAAGGTACCCGGGAGACTTTGTTGAAGCAAATCATGGCCTGGGCGGCTAATGAATTAGATCCGAGTAATATTTATTGGATCCACGGGTTACCGGGAATCGGCAAAACGTCGTTGGCTCATTCGATCTGTCAAAAGCTTCACAAGGAATATCGGCTGGCTGGAGCATTTTTCTGCCAGAGGGATGACGCGAATATGAGCGATATCCGAAATATCCTTCCTACTCTCATCTCCAAGCTTGCCGAAAAATTTCCCCCCTTTCGGAGCATCGTCGCAGACCGTCTTCGTAGTGACCCAGATCTGACATCAAAGTCGATGAATAACTCTCTCTTCCTTGACTTCGTCCGCGACCTTCCTCGCCACCCAAAACACCCTCTTGTCTTTGTCATCGACGCGCTCGACGAATGTGGCGACGATCAAAATCGTCCAGTCCTCTTGAGGGCGGTGAATGAGGCAGCCTCCCATGCTCCGTGGCTCAAAATTATTGTGACCAGTAGACCTGAAGACGAAATCCAACGTTTTTTCAATCGCCTCCCTCGATCAACATATTTGCGATACGACTTAGCCACGGATCAAGAAGCTGGAGCTGATTTGCAAACCTTCGCCCGAAGCCAGTTCGATTTGGTAGCTGAAAAGTGGTGCCTTCCCGTCCCTTGGCCGGAACAATCGCTCTTTGACGGAGTGATCTCTCGGGCGAACGGTCTCTTCATCTTCATCAAGACTCTTGTTCTCACCCTTCAGCAATGTGATGACCTGGAGGAGACTTTGAAGGTAGCCTTACAAGACTCAGCCGGCACTGGTTCGAAACCTCTATACAACCTTTACTCCAGCGTCTTAAAGGCGCAAAGAGTGCCAAGAAATGCTGAGTTTCGCCAGGTGATTAGAGTGCTCCTTGCAGTGGCTCCATATCGCACACTGTGTGATGAATCGATTGCAGAGCTGGCAGGAGTAAGGCCCAATCTGGTCAAAAAGTGGGTGAATGCTCTCAGCTCCTTACTATATCGAGACGAAGCGGCCAATGGAGGGGTTCGTGTCCGACATTTGTCAATTTCGGATTTCTTTGTCAGCGATCACTGCTCGTATCAAGTTAACCTCGAGGACGCGAATGTGCAGCTGGGAATTGCTTGCCTCAAGACGATGGTCGAACAACTCCGTTTCAATATCTGCAAGCTCGAAGATTCCCGGCTTGCTAATGCGGACATCCATGATCTCCCATCACGAATCAAAGAGCACATTTCCGACACTTTGCAATATAGTTCTCTCTATTGGTCGAATCATCTTTGCTTTACTCCCGACAATGGAGATCATCGCGTGTGGGGAATGTTGAAAGAAATCTTTGAAGGATTGTATGGATTATTTTGGGTTGAAGTATTGAGTATTATGGGAATGGTGCCGATTGGTGCTCCAAGCCTGCGACGAGTGATCTCTTGGGCCAAGGTGAGTTCAGCTTCGTCTTTCCATCTGCCAAAATGATTCCAACTTAGTGTAGAATGGCGATTTCACTGCTGTGGAGAGAATCCAGGATATTTGTCGTTTCATTATCACGTTCCACACCCCAATCTCTATCAGCACTCCACATACCTATATTTCGACGGGACCCTTCCTACCTTCTCAGTCGCATTTATCAAGCATCTTCAGCAGGTGGTTTACTAACGCGATCAAGATGCAACGAGGGAAGTTGTTGTCATGGCCAGCGCCGCCATTGCAATGGATTGGACACTCTCATGCAGTCCTATCCCTCAGCAGTTCCCCAAGCGGGCACCACATTGTCAGTGGATCTCTTGATAAGACGATACGTATCTGGGATATCGAGACTGGTGCTCCCATCGGCAGCCCTCTACAGGGGCACACTGACACTGTGTGGTCTGTTGCGTACTCCCCTGATGGGCGGTACATCGCCTCTGGATCCAGCGACACAACCATTCGGATCTGGGATGCTGAGACCGGTGCTCCAATTGGCAGGCCTCTAGAGGGGCACACAGATGGGGTGTTGACCGTTGCTTTCTCTCCCAATGGGCAGCACATCATCTCCGGATCTCATGACAAAACCATTCGAATTTGGGATGCTGAAACTGGCACAGCAATTGGCACGCCTCTAGAGGGACATCTCTCATCTGTCAACACAATTGCTTATTCTACCAATGGGCAGCATATCACCTCAGGATCCGGTGACAAGACTATTCGAATCTGGGATGCCGACACTGGTGCCGTAGTTGGCCGCCCTCTAAAGGGGCACACTGACAGTGTGTTGTCTCTTGCGTACTCCCCTGATGGGCAGTACATCGCCTCTGGATCCAGTGACATGACCATTTGGATCTGGGATGCTGAGGCCAGTGCTCCAGTTGACAGGCGTCTAGAGGGGCACACAGATAAGGTGTGGACTGTCGCTTTCTCTCCCAGTGGGCAGCACATCATCTCCGGATCGAGTGACAAAACCATTCGAATCTGGGATGCTGAAACTGGCACAGCAATTGGCACGCCTCTAGAGGGACATCTCTCATCTGTCAACACAATTGCCTATTCTACCAATGGGCAGCATATCATCTCTGGATCCAGTGACGAGACCATTCGAGTCTGGGAGGCCAAGACTGGTGCCGCATTTGGCAACCCTGTGGCGGGGCACACTGGCGGGGTATTGTCCGTGACTTACTCTCCCGATCGGCGGCGAATCATATCCGGATCCGCTGACACAACTATTTGTATGTGGGGTGCAGAGACTGGTGCTGCAGTTGGCAAGCCTCTACAAGGGCACACTCATAATGTGTTGTCCGTTGCTTGCTCTCCCAATGGACGACACATTATCTCCGGATCTGAAGATGGAACCATTCGAAAATGGGATGCTGAGAGTGGTGCTGCAGTAATGACATTTTCAGAGGGGCATACCAAGCGTATAAATTCCGTCGCGTACTCTCCCAATGGGCAGCGTATCATCTCTGGCTCTTCTGACAGAGCCATTCGAATCTGGGATACCGAGACTGGTACTGCGATTGGCGAGCCCCTCAACGGCCACACTTCCAATGTTCTATCCATTGCTTACTCACCTAACGGGCAGCACATCATTTCTGGATCTATGGATAAAACCATTCGAATCTGGGATGCTGAGACTGGCGTTGCCATTGGCCGCCCTCTGGAAGGACACGCCGACACTGTGTGGTCTGTGGCTTACTCTCCTGATGGACAGAATATCATCTCTGGATCGAGGGACAGAACCATTCGGATTTGGGATGTTGAGACTGGTGCTTTAGTTGGCATGCCTTTGGAGGGGCACACTGATGGGGTCACCGCTGTGATTTACTCTCCCAACGGGCAGCACATTATATCTGCATCTGATGACAGGACCATTCGAATTTGGGATGCCACTACTGGTGCTGCAATTGGCAAGCCCCTGATGGCGCATGCGGACTTTGTGAACTCCATCGCTTGCTCTCCTGACGGGCAGCACATTGTCTCTGGATCTTGGGACACCACAATCCATGTGTGGGAGTTACTTCCACATCCTCCTGTCCAACCGTCTCTCTCTTGTAACCAAACCCATGCCGAATTTTATGCACAACCAGATGCAAATGGTTGGGTCAGAGACTCAAACAATGGTTTACTATATTGTGTACCTACGGACTGCTGTACCGGCCTGCATTCACCTGCTCTCCTGACAATTCCCCCGACCTCTCATACTAGATCAGTTGCTCTTGATTTTGAGGACTTTGTGTTTGGAACCTCTTGGGCCGAGATTTTCAACAGTGCAAATACCTAGGCTTTCCTTTCAGTGTCTGTACTTGTACTAGTGCCTCTTTATGCGAATCGCAATATCTTCATACTCGAGCCAAGGTAAATTTGATATGTTCCAAGAAAGTCTTTGGAACAAACAGATGTTCGTGAGGTCGAGGCGTGAAAGGCGGGGAGAACATGCAGGGACAGAGAAGGAAGGGCGGACCGGGACTCCCTAAATCTAGTAAGGTGCGTGACTACTACGCCGCCCAGCCTGTAGGTGGAGGAACCATCAAGTCCAACTGACTGGAAATACGAGCTTATCTATACGCTCCGCACAATGATGAGAATATTCGAGTCTCGAGGTGACAGAATCCACCAGTCTTTTCAGGACTCCCTGGATCGTGCTCTTCGACCACGATCTCACGGTGTCTCTTCGTAGTCCCTTTATTAGCCATGAAGCGATTGAGGAGTTGTGAGTAGAGGCCAGTCAGGCTTTCCAGTCGGACTGTTACCCCAAATATCACGCGTGTTTGGCATAATAAGCCTACAAAAACGAAGGATTGCATTCCTAGATTACGCCTCTACTTTCTGCCTTGGTGGGATGGAACGTGGCGTGTGTCTTTCGACTACCACTTCGCCGACCTGCATTCGTCGCGGGTGCTGTCGATGGACCAGGCGCCGAGGGGGGTTAAGATATTGTGCCTAGAGACGTCTGTACTATTCTAGGAGGTGTCTACATAGTGTACTGGGGAGCTGGAAGAGAACCTAAACAGAGTGGCGTTGTTTGGCGGGCCATGGAATGCCCTCGCAAAAAAGAAGGTAGTAGCGATGAGGTAGGGTCATATAAGACTGGGATGTCAAGCAACGCCTTGGGTACTGTTTCCGTGCTAACAACGCGAACCTCCGCGTTCCAGAGTGAAGTTCCAGTGTCCACATCGGTCCTTAATTTATTGCGTCTTGTCGCTGGCCGGGCAGTACAGTGACTTTGAACGTGGATCACCTGAATCCTTGCTTGATTTCTTGATGTCAAGGGTGGTGGAAGCGTTTGCCCATCCTTCCCTTCTCTGTGGTCGACGCGACGGCTTAGCGTTGCCGCCACCGATTACCCAGGGCTATTTCCTCTCGCCTTCATCTCTGCAACCAATAATGATATATTTCGATTGGCGTCAATACCTGGTTTATTCCAGAACGCTCAAACCTACTGCTCGCCGATGTCATCAGCACCGACCAAACGGACAACCTAGCTTGCAAAAAGCTCCGAATATCGCTTCTCCAAAGCCGTCCCTCGTGCTGAAAACCTCCGCAGAATCCCACGCACACTTGGAAACAGCTTTGACTGCGCGAAATCCTCTCAGGAACAGACCTTGATTTCAATAGATTCGATTACATTCTCGTTGTCGACGTCCAGTCCCAGCCCATTGCTCCTAACTTCTCTCTCATCCCTCACCGATACCATAGGTCTTTACTGCCTGGGTCATGCACACCTTGCTTACTGCCTATGCAGTGCGCTTGTGCACGAGATCTGACCTGGGAGGCATAGCGAAACGTCTTCCTCCGATACCATTGTACCATGGTGTAAACAGGCCATAGATTCAAGAGTTTTGTCAGCACTTGTTGTGCTCACAAGGTCTTCGTCTTGGCGCCCACAGCAGTTGCGCTGTTGCGCAAATCCACGAATCCACGTATCAATACCATCCTTCGCTTATACTCAAGGAATCTCGTACCTGCCTGATACGGCCTCCCAAAGGACCCCGAGTTCTTTGTTGCTGCTTTCAGCCCCGTCCCCGTCGTGTCTGCCTGGAAACGGCCCACTTGCCCGACACTCGATCAATGTCCACCGCGCAGCACTCCTCCACCGATCCTGCACACCTCTTTACCCTGCACACAAACATGCCTCCCTTCCCTGGGTTCACCGCCCAGTTCCTGATGTCGCCCTCGGGTTGTCGCGGGACAAGCATCCGTCCCCGCTAATAATCTTCGCGCTTGCGTTCCTCCAATGCCGTGTGCCGTGAGGGAAGGGCCGTTACTGAAGATGGAGAAGGGGTGAGATATGCCGAGGGCAGGAGGACCATCCTGTGAGATATGCCGAGGGTAGAAGGGAGCAACCGAACAAGACTGCGGTTGCTCCCCAGCCTTACAGCTCCCCGTCATCTCCATAGCCGCCCCTCTACGTCAAGCGCAGCGTAAATCGCACGGACGTGGTACGAGTCTAGGCCTTCGCCTGGCGCACGGGGTAGCGCTGGGCTAGGCGGGAGCAATTGACGTCGATGGGAGCTGTGTGAGCGTGGAGGGAGGTTGATGTTAGCTTGGAGGGTTGGGTGTGGGTGTTGTGGGGATGACTAGTGAGGACGAGCGGCACTTGGGTATTGTGTTACTGTTGGAGTGTCCACGCTTGAGCTGGATGGTCCGCTGGGTGAGGTAGACTTGGAACGGACCCTCGATGGAGGGCGGTGGAGTCTGGAGCTGCCCTACGACTGAGACTGCGAACTGCGACGAGCTCCTTGGGAGCGGCGTGCCCGCAGGCTGGACTTGTGTAGGGTCGTGCGGCGATGGAGCATGTGGTGGTGTAGGTTGTATAATCCCTATGTAGACGCGCGCAAGAGCACTGTCACGCTATGCTTTGCCTGACCCTCTGCCGACGATCGTGAGCTCGCGAACGTCGTGTAAGATAGAATAATGATGAACTACCGTATGCAGTTGACATAGGTTTGCAATTAGTCCTTGACTCGGGAAGGGAGTGACTTGGGAAGAGACTGAGAGTTTGTCGAGTGCAAGCTATTGCGGTCACCGCCGTAGAGACTGAAGATGGTATGCAGTCGCTTTGCTTGACGACCGATGTGTGTGCACTGTTTCGAGCATTGAGGAAGATGTGTCTGAGTATGAGTGTACCGATGCAGCTCGTAGCGCTGATCGGACGATTGGCAACACCGGCTCAATCAAACAGAGCAAAGCAAAAAGTAATGAAGATGGCTTTGAGGAAAAGAAGGAAGGCAGGAGTGCGTGCGTGTGCGTAGAGCGAGCAAAAGTTCGTGGTCGTGGTCAGGTCCAGCAACTCAACGAGGACGCTCCGTAAGCCGGAAGTTACAACAAGGCCACAAAGCCGGGCCCGCCAACTGCTTCCAAGGCAGCCAATTAGTTTCGAGTCACAGCTCATATCACTGGTATGCAAGGTGCGAGATGCATCACACCGTATTTTGAGTTTCGGCCAACGCGTAAATAACGCGTAAACAGCGCGTCAAGACAAAGAAAGAGATGAATTGGCACTGCCTTCCATTAGCGTATATTATTCCAGTGATCCCCTCCGTCACCTCTTCCTCGCAATGCTGCACCCAATCCACAAGACGACCGTGATGAACTAACCACGATTGACCCTATATCTATTCTATTCTCGCTAATTTCCAATTTCAGCCACCAACCCGCCACTTAGAAAAAGTCAGATCACACGATCACTCTTGAGTATCCTGCTCTCTGGGCCTGGTCATCGCGGACAGGTGGACCACCACTTCGAGTCTCGACGGGGTTACGTCAGCACGCTCAAGAGAACCACCCATCAATCAGTCTCATCCACCTGAGTAGCATAGCCAGTATTCCTACTGCGTCCTACCTGTCACGACATTTCCGCCTTCCCAATGGAGCTGATGTCCACCCAATCCCTGCTTTCCAGATGGATACGGATTGGGTGCCCTCTCGTCAGGATGCACCAACGGGACTAATCCGACAATAATCGTCTAGTCGAAAGCGTCGTCAAGCACTCCAGGGCGTTTACGATAAGCCTGGAGGTACGCCCGCAGCTCCCTACGAGCGGGGTCTTCCGGAACTGCAAGTGCTATCCAGGCAGCGAGGTGGGCAAGACTTCGCGATCGCCTGGATCCCGAAGGCTTTCACAAAAGGAGTGACAACAGACGCACTTAGCCGTACTTCTATCTGAGGACGAAATCAACGCTGTGGATCACGACCATGGGTTCCGCCGCTCAGGCACATGACAGGTTCTTGGACAAGGTGAAAGATCGGTTCGAGTGCGGGCTCTGCTCCGAGGCAAAAGGAGCGAACTGGAAGAATAAGAAGGATACTATTCGTCACTTCCATATTGGCATCGAGGAAATCTGTGGAACGTGGTGAGTTGCGAATGCGTCCCTCACCATCGAGGTTTATTGACCATCGACATGAATAGCAACAGGACCTGTCGGTTCAGTACTCATTCATCCAGCAAGACACTAACATTTCATTCACTTATCAAGAACATGGCAGAGCACGAGACAATCCAACTATAAAGAACGTTTGTAGCGAAACCTATAACCGTCACACAAAAAAGACCCGATAAACTATTAGACAGTATTGGTGGTCATTCATCGAGCACACTCGGGTAAGGTGGGCTGCGCATACCCTCCACCGAGTCAGACAGGGCAACGGCAGGACGAGCTCGGTAGACGACTTTAATGCGGTAGCGTTCGCTTGACAGAGCACGGTGAGTTACCATCTGGTACCGAAGCGCCAAATTAGAACCACCTTCTTCAAAAATGAGCAAACGAGCAAACTCACCCTTCCACAACGAGAACATTACGGCCCGCTTTTCTGATTTCCTTCATCAGCTCTTCCCGAGCGTGTTTGAGCACCTTCTTCGTCTGAGCTTGGCGGTAGCCCG
>Ga0307515_10014570_pt1 | contig 14556 bp, 18 predicted proteins | sample 17_EM_MG_FD_194513 | JGI IMG/M metagenome (GOLD analysis project Ga0307515, IMG submission 194513) | Populus trichocarpa ectomycorrhiza microbial communities from riparian zone in the Pacific Northwest, United States - 17_EM | ecosystem: Host-associated > Plants > Roots > Unclassified | place... | reverse complement strand
AGGTTCGGCGCATCGCGCGTTGACTGTGCCAAAGACGAAGTGGACCACCTCGAGAATGATGACCGACGCGCGTCGTTTTTGTTGCATTGCCAGGCAGATTTCTAGGATTCAAACTCGAGATTCACTGGCCCGTCCGCGTTAACAACGGGGGGATCGTGGCATTGTTTTCCGCGGTTTGCTACTCGTGCTCACAATAACCGCTCCTAACCCTACAGTTTTTCACATTTTCAACCTTGAGGTATACCATATTGCGTCTGGATTAGCTAGCGCGAAAGTTGTGTGGACTACAGATTGTGTCCCCAATATTCTACCGCCATGACCACCGACGACGAGAGTGGGGTTTCTGGCGGGGACAAACAGATGTAAACAAAAACACGAACGATTACCATCTAAAGAGGCCAGCAAAGCCATTCATTGCGTTTCCCAGGTCTTCGGCCAGTTTCTTGGCCGTAAGCTCCCCTTGATGAGCTTGCTCTCCCATCCACGGAAGAGCTTGCTCCTGCACCCACGGAATAGCTTGCTCCTGCACCCACGGAATAGCTTGCTCTTGCATCCACTGGTGAGCTTGCCCATGCACTGTCCACATCGGCTTCATCACTTCCTCCATCCTCTGCTTTTCCTCGTTGTACTTGGCCGCCATTGTCTCCGACTCCCTCCTCATCTCGTTGATCTGCTCCTTGAGCTCATTGGTTGTTTTCTCCAACTCTATCCTTGTATCCTCGTCCCGGTTCTTGAGCGAGTGTTGCAATTCCTCACGAAGAGCCTTCACCTCGGCTTCATGGTGTCCGATCAGCCTGTTCATCTCTTCGTTGACGGCCACACCAGCTGCCGTATTGTTGAGATTTTTGCCTTCGTCGACAAGTTCTCGTTGGATCTGGAAAGCGGTGGGGTGGTTCTTCGTGATGCGACGGATGATGTCGTGAGAGGATTGGGTGGTGTTGTGATGACGGACGAGTTGGGCGTCATTTCCGAGTGCTGCCTTGAAGAATTTGTCGACAAGTTCTCGCTCACGGGCTTCGCCAAGTTCCTGCGTGACTTTCCCCCACATATTCGTAACGAGAACGACGTTCTTGAGGGTCGAGTCTCCGCAAAGCTGGCGGAACATCCTGAAGTTGCGTACGGATACCCCAGTGAATCGCTCATCGGAAATGCGGTGAATGTATATGATCCCTGAGAGCTTCGTCCCGTTCTCATACCTAGCCAAATGTTGAGTCGACGAAATCAACGGGCGAATAAATGTACCCACGAAGTTGCTAAGAACGCCGCAATCTTTTCCAAGATTTCAGCATCGCTCACGTTGGTATCGTCGAAGCCGGGAGTATCAATGAGGATCACCCTCCGTCCGTCGATGTTGAACTCATTGGAGAGCTGGACCTCGGCGGTGCATGATGTCAGGCCCATCCCAACACTCAGCTGCGAACCGCTCGCCATGTTGATGAACTAAGCCCACAGATCAATACACGCCCGGGATAAACGTTTCTGATCCTTACAGACGACTTGCCGCTCCCCGTTGCACCCATGACACTATGGTAACCCTCAGTCCAGGTGTCTGTCGGGAACTCTCATCACGTACGCAATACCGAGGGGCAGAAGCGATTGTTGGCCTTCAGCCGTGCTAAAGAGTGGTGGTGTGTTAGTGAATCTGCCATATGAACAGGCGTCCGAATACCGTCATACCTGGAGGGATCGGTGGAAGACATTCGCCGGGTAATGGTGATTCGGGGGAGTAAAAGGAGAGACTTGGAGTTCAAAGATAGGCAAAAGGCGTGGCCTGTGCCCCACCCTCTTATTTATATCGGCCGGCAGAGGTCGTGGGGTACACGGGGCATCCGATTGACATCAGGCATGGTCCCAGCGAAGACAGATGTGACTTTGATCCCCGGCTGAACAGAAGAGAGCCCCCCCAAAGACACCCCGAGATAACAATCGAGAAGAAAACCTTCAGCGGGTTGTAGTACCTGATATAGTTACGGCGTATTGATAGAGGTGAATGCCAGCATTCGATAATCTCCGAGCCCTCGAGTTCCAGTTGATACCCTGCGTAAACTGTCCGGGGTTCCAGCTGAGAGCGCCGGTCCGGTCCCGAACCAACATTCCGATTGAGAGTCCGGTGTGAAGGAAGCCCAGACGGGTGACTGATGCCTGTAAGAAGTACAGCAGAGATATTCCCCCAGACCTGGCATACGGGTAAATATTTCTAAATCTGTTCGGTGGGTTCTGATCGCCTTCTTGTAGACCCATTTGCCTTGGTTGACGAACTTTTGTTGAATCCGCATGGGAACGGTTGGTTGCCCGGTCGTACGAGTGGGCTCGGTAGTGTCGTTGGGACGATGGAGTTGTGCGCTGTTATTGATAGCAGGATTGAAACAATCACCAGCCTGAGCTAGCAACTATTTGTCAGGGTCCTGTACGAATCACGGTACCCAGATACGAGTGTATCGTTGTCGACGAGATCGAGCAGAATGGGGTTTCTACGTCAAGATGTCAACGTTGAACATTTCCATTCCAGGACTCCCCGCGACTCCCATGATGACACCATCGACGGCCACCGGTCTGTCCAATCTCCAAGACCATCTTTCGTTGGTCTCAAACCGGCCGAGAGCTCACGAAATCCCCACCCTCGGCAAAGCGCTGCGTGCACAAGCTACCAACTGTATTCGATTTTCGGTGGAGAACAACGACCTTTTGGAGTTCTTGGGTGATAGGCTGGTTAACCTGATCACGGCGTTGATTGTTGAGGAGGTCAAACTTGACAAATGTCACCACACAGTGCGTCTGTCAGAGGATTTTTTAGATGTGAATGCTCACGGAATGTGGTTCACAACGTAGGCAGTTCGCTCCGTTATCTGTAACAACGACACTTTTGGTCGAATTTCCTACTACCTTGAACTCGACCGGGGTGCTGCTCTTTCACCCCAAGACAGAGAAGAAGTGGAGTGGTGGGACCACTTGGAACCGGGAGTGCGACCCCCGAAGGTCCTCGCGGACCTGTTCGAGGCGGTAGTCGGGGCGGTGTTTCTTCAGCATGGGTTCTTGAGGCTCGACATCTGGTTACGCACCATCTTCGAACCTATCCTCAACGCTGCCACTAAGGACTACTGGTACTCCGCCGCCCGAACCCTACCTTTCTACCGAGATCATCGGACGTCGACGTTCAGCGGTGCATCGCACCTCCAGCGAAGACTCGTTGACTACATACGTCTTGAACGCGACTTCTTCGAGGCCCGGCTATCTGGCGTGCTACACACCCTACCAAAGAACACGATCTTTCACTTTGACGAGCATGAGTATCTGGAAGAGCCAGACAACGAGAGGCTAGAAGTCGCAGCACACTTTCTCAACCTTTGCATCTGTCACACGATCATTCGCATCTGGCCGCAGTACGGTTATGCAAAAGCCAAGGCTGCACACCTGTCCTCCACTCTCACAGGTGTGGAGTCTTTTTCTTTATCACGGGATTTTCATTTCCGCCGTACTCGGCTGATGAATTTCTACTACTAGAACTGATCTCGAGCGACTTAACACTCTCCTACCTCGCATCCACCCTACCCCTGACTGCGTATTTCAATAAAGGTATGACACGGGGCGTGCGCAGGAGCTCAAAATCGTACCAGCTCCCAGGATCCGCACACCAGCTTGCGTCAATCTTCAAGGCGACGATTGGGTGGTACTATCGTGCTCACCCACGTTCATCCGCTTCGTGGGCATATGAATGGCTCAGGCCTCTCGTCACTAAAGCACACGACCTCCTTGTGGTGGACCCCTGGTACGTGAATAAGAGGTGGCGTTCGTCTTGGAAAATGATATTGAGTTGTGACCGTTACACGTCAGGTACCAGCCCATTATGCCCCATAAGGATGATCCGGACGGTGAAGGCCTCAGTGGAATCTCATTCACTGAACCTAGCGAGGGTTACGAAGAAGAGGGAGGCGATACTCTGTTTGGCCTCTCGAATGGTCTGCGAAGTCTTGACATCAAGGAGCCGGCAGTGCAGCACCGTATTGGCATCAAGGTTTCATCAACTTCCGTCCGAAGGTTCAATCGCGAGCCCGGCCCCTGCAATTTTCAAATGCGCTTCGTGCCCGAACGCGAGGACGAGCCCACGCACATGATTTACAATCCCTCGGAATGTGCACCTGCACCCCGCGGCTGGTCCCGAGCGTTTCCATCTAGAACATAAAAGGTACCCCCACCTGGCACACCATCCTTCACCCCATACATTCACGTCACACCTTATTCTATAGTTTACTCGGGCTCACTTAATCGTATGAATCCATTGTTTTAATCATCACTCCATCATCGCTCCATCGAACTCCCCGCGGGTGCGCAAATTGGGTATATCAGCAAGAGAATCTGGAACGGGTATACGACACAGTGATAGTAATGAACGAAGGTGTGTAAAGGAATGGATTTGGTGGACTCGAGTGAAGGCCACAGTAAAGTATTAACGAACGACAGCCAATGCCGAAACGAACCAGCGGATATTGGTGCAGAAACACGACATGCATCAACCTGCCCGACATGCGGGCTGTGGACGGATTCCGGATCTGAATGTGGTGGCTGCTAGGCCGTAGGGGGTATTTTTCAACAATTTGCGGAGACGATCTTCCAATTTACTGCACCCCCAACGTCCCACTTGAACAGAGTGGTGTTGGTCCACTGTTGGGTAACAATGTTCCTCAGCTCCTGCATTTCGTATTCCTTGGACTCGACGCTGAATCCGACAGAGTAGAGCCCGTTTCCGAGTTCCTCGAACACGCCGGAAGTACCCCCATCCGCGACCTACAGAAATTTGAATGAGTGCGTGTCTCCCGAACTCCCCGTGTTATCAGAGCCATACTGTGAGAGGGTTTACTGAAGGGTTGGAAATAGCGAATCGATTCAAGATGCCTACGAAATTCAACGTCAGATAACCCTTTCAGCTTGCGAGGGAGTATATGGGTATACCGTAATCGATTATGGTCCGGGGGTCCTCGGCCGTCCCAGCGGTCGATTGGACCGTCAATATACAGGTGTTGAGAGGGAAACTGAGGCATGACATCTCTTCGGCCGAGGAGACCATAGCGAAGAGACTAGCAGCGTACAGAATATACAGAGAGAGTTTCCACATCGTGCTGGAATGGTGGGTCGTAAAAGTAAGATGCAAGAGGTCCCTGGTGACCGGTGCCAACCATAGGCACAATTGTTGATGCGGATGCCCGTAAGCGGGGTGATGGTCCGTTATTTGGCAACGGGGTGTGCCTTTGCCGTCGAACAATCAGCGAAACGTCCCGCCTCAGAGTCAGACGTGGTACGGTACATACCACCTGTCCGCTCAAGCCAAGTCCTATTGAGTTCTGTCACTAGCGCCGATCGGTTAAGTAAGCCCTGGAGGTCATTCGATCCCACGTAGGAGATGGGACGTTTTGTTGATTGGCACGGAAGCTGGGAGGCAACCTTTCACCCTCGAGGTGAAGGGATGTACCCAGGCATTTTCACTTTCAGTAGACCAATCCCACTGGGGGCGCGGCCCGTGTTCGGTTTGAGGATTACATGAGTCGCGACGACACGGGAAAATCATCTTCGGACTCGAGTCTCGAGATCACATGGCCGGGCCCGATGCCGATATACGGCAGGTTGCCTGGCGCTTATGGATTCCCCACCCCAGGGCATGAATTGCTACGCAAGAGTCTGCATACACAAGACGCTACCCCGCAAAATCGCCTCCATTCTTCGAGATAAACGAGGTGGAATTTGCACGAATCAGGAAGCTTCCCATCCACTACGACGTTCTTGCCGGAGGTCCGTCGTAGTGCAACGCCCGGAAACGATCAAACGATGGCATAAACAAACGGTTGTAGATAAAACGAGTGACTACCAGATAACACTGTAAGATACATATTCCACCCCGCGTAGGGTTAGGTACGATAAAAGTTAGGTAGGATAAAAATACATAAGGTTATGGTTTGACAATAATACATATAGATAGCTTATGGTCCAACAACAATATATAGTTGCGTGAAGTGCGTCAAGCACTGTGGTCGTCCGTTGGGATTTCGCCGCGGTCGTAAGGGGGAGGGGGGTAAGGTAATCCAGTGACACTCCTCGGCTGGGAGGCTTGCCATTGGAAAACCCCAGACCCTGCATGCCGATCACTTGTTCTTGTTCCGAAATATTTTTCCAAGGAACTTCCCCATGAATCCAGGTCGTTTGGGCTCAGCGGAGGCTTTGAATACTGTCACACCATGAGAAACGACAACGCGCGGAACGGCTGGACACATACCGCGTGGGGGTTCCTGTTCCGAATTATATCAGCGGATGGTCGGCAAAATAGATGTAAGAAGTCACCTTGCCCTGCACCTGTTTGTAGAAATCTTGGGATCGAATGTAATTCAGGTCATCTGCGGACAGTTTGCTTTCGCGTATTTCCAGTAAGGTGCCATCAGATGAGGATAGGTGAATGACCCCGGCCTGGTAATCCACAAGCGCTGCCTCCTGTCGATGAGAACCGGTAGAGTCGTGCCACGTCCTGAACCCCCTCTGTTGTAGCCCTTCAACGGAAGGGTTAGTGCAGATAGCAACGTGAACGGGTGAAGCTTACTTTTTCTCTCTTTCTTCGTCGCCCTGGAGCCTGCGGGTGTTTTGGTAACGAACGGAGACGGAGTCTCAGGGGTCTTGGGAGTTGGTGGGGAAGGTTGAAGGGCTTGTTGAGCCGGTGCCTCGCCGACTCGGCGCTTCGACGGGTTACGGCTCGGCGGGAAAATGCCTATTATTGAACACGATGTTTAATCTCTGTCCATGATCGGGATCCATGTAACGCACCAGATCCCAGACGAGAGGTTGTCTTCCCTTGACCGTTGGTGGTCGTGTACATTTCCCTGCGCCTGACCTCCACAGCATCGGCCGCATCGTTCAGTGCGTTCATTGCAAAGTTCACATCTGGCCGACCGTCCCATGACGAAGACCAGCATCTGGAAATGAAGTTCCAGACGTCATCTGAAACCCACTCATTGGGGGCTGGGGGGCGGTTTGGTCTCTCCCCAATAACGACGTTGTATATGATCACCCCGTCCTTGGCCCCGGGGAAGGGTTGCTGTCCGGTGATAACCTGAATGCGACCTTTAGTTGTCGTACCCTGGAGAAAACATATGATGCTCGCCTGGTACGTGACCACTCCAAACGCGTAGATGTCACTCTTTTTCGTCGGGTTGCTGTTCCTCAAATCGAAGCCGGACGGGTTCAGCAGTTCCGGTGCCATGTATCGGACGGTGCCGACTGAGGGAGACGTCGTACTACCGGGATCCACAGTATTCGGGTCCGATATGATCGCGATGAGTCCGTAGTCAGTGAGCCGAGGATGGAAATCACTGTCAATGAGGATGTTTGTCTATCCGAAACTGTCAGCGATAGCCATTAGAGATGGTTGGTAGTGCGTACCGGCTTGAGGTCGCTGTGTACGATGTCCATCGAATGCAGGTACTGCAATCCGCTTGCTGCTTCTGCGAGCTTCAGGGGTATTTCAGGATTTGGGGATTGAAGGAAAAGCAGAATTCGGACGTACGAGGCGAAGGCGGTTGACTTCGGGGTGCTTCGACGTGAAGTCCATGATGTTTCCGTCAATCATCCATTCAGTGACGACGCACAACGGGAACAACTTCGGGGAGACACCCAACACTGGTAGGACATTCGGGTGGGAGAGACGCCTCCAGATCACGATTTCTTGGAACAAACGCTACCACGAGTTGTCAACGTTGTTCGCATTACACGTAAAATCACTACCCACCTGCTTGATTTTGGACAGGTTGTCTGCTGTATAAGCACGGAACGCTTTGACGCACACGCGGTTCCCATTGTGACGACCTTTCCAGACATCTGCGAACCCTCCAGACGCAAATGCGATGTCGCCCTCTTTTGAAATGTTGTCCGATAGAATACAAGAACGTGGCAGGATGGTCTGTGAGCCGCAGACTCTCCGGAGGATGCGAACACTTCTTCGCCGGAGGTCAAGGTCCATGTTCGGAGCCTCAAAGGCCTGCATAGGGGATCAAACGGGGTGTTCCGATTATCATCGGCGTGCTTACCTGATCAAGTATGTCAACGAGAGTCAAAGCATCGTCTCCCTGCAACGACATGGCGGTGTTCATCCCTTCCGGAGACGCCAACATGTTAGTGAGGGCGTTTGGGAACTCCCTGGACCTTATGTTGATGGACATGAGTTGCGTGAGGAAGGTGTTCTTGAACGCTGAAACACGCGGAAGTCAGCAAGGACCAGACATCGACTCGAAACTCCATGACCCACGATAACTAGACGCCATCGTTCGATAGATAATTTTGCACGAGCGGTCCGTAGGTTCGCGGACAGATTGAGGAGGGGAAGAGTAGACAGGGTTGTCTAAGGTCGCTGTCGGCTTAAATGTCACCGCCGCCTTGCTGGATCCTCGAGGTATGCCTGGGTTTTCTGGGAAGAAGACACGTGTGGGGGGGTACCAGTCTAGATGACATCGGGTCATCGACCTGGAAGAATCTTCAAGCATCTCTCCCGATCATGGCCGGCCATTCCCACAGCTGTATGTAAAATTTCAAGAGTTCCGAATGTTCACGGACGTATATAGACATATCCCGCAAGTTATCGATTTCATTGAGAGACTTCGCCTTAGATGTATTTGGATTACGGTTATAGGGGTAGAGCAAGGGGTTTATCAAAGTCATTGAGCCATAGTGCGTAGCGGACTGCTCTGGACGAAGATGCTCGGCCATGCGATGACCGACGATTAACACGACCGGAGCATCGCGCATGCAATGTATCTTGCGTCCCTTGACGTGTTTGGGGATGAAGAATCCCGGAAGCACAGGAGGATTGATTGTGTCCACGCAACACGTCTCATGCTGGACCGGACAGCGACACATAGGACGTTCCCGGAAGGTTATCCCCGGTGCAAGACGTCACACTGGTATCACCGCAAGAAACCGAGCCAATTTTCCTGCCTCTGGATAAATTTCGTAAACTTATCTTGGGTCCAGCCAACAGTTTTCATTCCGATAAGGGTGCCCGAAGCTTAGAAAGCCTAACAGCACCTGGCAAGCCACTCCCTCGAGAAACTCATTTAGAACATACAAAACGTGGTGGATGTAGTAAAGATACACATGTCAGGAAGCGAATATATACTAATTACCGAGTAACATATGGTTGTCGCGAATTCCGGAATAATTATTTATGATGGTCCCCCAAGAGTGGGTCGAGGACTCTGCCTATTTTTTGTCGGAAATGAAAACGACTTTGTCGAGGTTTATGTTTAGCGTTGTCATCGAGTTGTGACGAGGGATCCAGCTCGGTCGGTCGCGACTTAGGGTTGCATAGCGCTAATGCGCTTGCGGGCCTGCGTAGCTGACGTGTTTGACTATCCTTCGCTTGAGCCATAGCAATTGCCGCTGCATCCGATACGAGCAGGAACGAGGATGCCACGAGATCACCCAGAGACGGTTTTTCAACGTATGTCTCCCTGTCTTGGGGTACGACTGTTGAGGATGTGGTGTCTGGATTGATCAACGGGAGGTAAATACTCAACCTGGACGACCACTCACCAGCATCAGATCGGGGCTGTTCTCGTTGAGCAGGCGCCAGTGTATGGTTGCTCCCACTCGACTCGGCGAATCTATTTTCCCGGTAGGGACTCGAGTTGCCACGGATGAGTCGCGGCCGAACGGTGGATTCCGAACCAGGCGTAGAAGATCGGGAAACGGGGTCCGTAGGAGCTAGGAAACGAGCTATGCTGATGTGTCAGCAAATTGCGGTGTTGGATTGTTGTTTCAACTCACGAACGTGGTCCGACGCCGGACTTAAAACCAAGTCTGGGATAGGATTCGTGCCCTGGCCCTTCGATTGGCTACCCTGTGCCAGTGCATCGCTGCTCGCTCGGGCTGGTTCATTGATGGAACTTTCAGTCTCTGAACCCCCCGAAAGTTTGGAGAACAATGAGTCAGGCAACGAGATGTCTGTGTGGGTTGACCCCCGGCTCGGGCGGCGGGCCATATCTAACGGGAAACTCGTGAGGGAACTAGAGGGGTACGATGAAGAAATGTTTTCACTTTGAGAACCAAAAAAATCTTCATCGTCTACCCCACGCAGGATCAGTACTCTGTAGGTGTGTAACAGAAGCTTGGAACTCACCGGAGGGCGTTCCAAGGAACAATTGATCTACAGAGTCCCATGAATTCTAAATCGGTCGATGAGCGGGGAGGCGACCTACCGAACTTGAAGAGGTCTGAATCAGGGTCCTCCTGCCGTTGGGTTACATCTCCGACCGAGGACAGTGTACCGCAGATTGAGGCAGCCGTCTTGACACGGCTCGAAACTTCTATCACTGACGGCCGGAGCTTACGATCGCTTTGCCAGCAGTCTTCAAGTAGCTTCCAAACTTTATCAGAGAGACCAAGTTCCAGAGCATTCGTAGGTTTTGAGGGTGTGCCTCCCCCCAAGACCTTAAACACCACCTCGGGCCCGGGAAGTTTACCGAACGGTAGCGTTCCTGTAAGCACCTACGTGGGAGGAATCAATATGCGTGTGCACCAGGTATCATGTGATGCGTACCTGGTATATCACCATGGCTATTGCGTACATGTCGGCCTCCTTCGAAGGTACGCACTTGTCCAGCCCAAATCTAGGTGGGACAAGGAGCTCCGGAGCCATGAAAGGAGTGGTCCCTCCGCCTGCTTCAGAATTCGCCGACGTCATCCCGAGGCCTGGGTCGTGTATGATGGTCATGAACCCGAAGTCCGCGAGACATGCCGTGACGGGGTATTGATTCGTGATTAGGATATTGGCCTAAACAGTCACATGAGAAGCGATTGTAGTGTGCCGGCGAGGATGCTTACACCCTTCAAGTCGCCGTGCACAATATTGGCGTTGTGAAGGTATTTCAGTCCTTCAACGGCGTCCGCGAGCTGGAAGGTGCTCAGTAACTGATGAAGGAATATGCAATTGTGGCCTACCAGTTTCAGGTGATTGCCAGAGTTGTTACGGACGTACTCCATGATGTTGCCATTGGCCATCCATTCGGAGACCATAGAGAACCTCCCATCCTTATCCTCGAGGGTGTTAGGAATACCGATGAGACTGAGGACGTTGGGGTGTACTAAGTTCTTCCACATGGCAACTTCTTTACAGAAGCGCTGTATGGTGTGTCAGCGAGCCTGGTAGATGAGAAGATGTAACTCGTTCTCCGACCTTGCGGATCTTCATTTTGTCATCCACTTCCGAGACTCTCAACGACTTTACTGCAACGTCCCTCCCCTTGAACACACCCATCCGAACGTCTGCAAAGCCTCCAGAAGCACGAGGTAGCCCAGAAAGATCGAACTTGTCGGACAGCAGGTAGGAATCAGGAAGGTGTCCTATCCTCCCACATAACTTTCTGAGAACGCTGAAAGCGAGCTGACGAAGTTCGGTTTCTAGTCGCGCAGCTCGGAATGCCTTCATATCCAGAGATAAAATCAACGAACAGACGCCAGAGAACGTTCGAGAGGAACACACCCTGTCGATAATTTCGATGAAAAGCCTCGCATCTTCCTCCGATAACGCCAGGATATTTATGCGCTCATCCTTCGACGACAAGAACGACCGAAACAGATCTAAAAATTCTTCTGACTTGGGGTCGAGTGGTGGAAGGTAATGGAGCCCCGGCGGCACGCTAGTTGAGAACTCTGGCTCACACAAACGTCAGACGATGGCTAGCTAAGAGAATGCGCAAGACCTGACTTCTCTTTGATTTGGCGTTTCGTGCAGTCGATCTGGGATTAGCTGGAGCCATGGCGGCGAGGGTAGGAGAGTAGAGGGTGCGAGGTGACAGGCTTTGGGCTTGAAACTCTACACGCAGAAAACACGGGGTATATCGTTTAACGCTCATGGGCTGTCGAGCCGGTAATCCGCATCAAGCCTGGTATCTGATCAGTTCATCCGGCAGATCACCGGTCTGCGATAAGGGTCAAGATGTGACATTGATCCATAATGATCGGTGCGTGACTAATGAAAGAGGTAGCTGTTCCAGCGGTTGCAGAAGCTGAAAAATGGGTTTGACGAGATTATCAAGAGGGACTCACGAGGATCAGCGGGGGGACCGTTTACGACTGTCACTGGCCACGTGCTCGTGACGGGTGTGTGGCGCAATGGTAGCGCGTCTGACTTCGATTGTCGTTCGCTATCAGAAGGTTGCAGTTTCGAATACTGTCACGCTCATCTTTTTCTCCTACCCCTCACCGCCTTGAGAGAGTGGCGATACTCAAGGTTTAAAAGGGTCGGGATAACCTTTGAACTTTAACCCTCCCTCCATCACCCGACTCCTCTCTCTGACCATCTGACCATTACCCATCTGACTCCATCGTGGTTGGCGCATGGCCACAGCGGATCAGTTAACCGCTTTCATTAAAAGGCAGCGCTACCTGCTCGCCCAGGAACGCGAGGCAGAAATCAATCAAAGCGCACTTCTCCTCACAAACTGTGGGCCAAAGCTACTCGAGCAAAAAGGTCTAGCGATCCTTGGATTGGGAATCGCAAGCATCGGCATCGGTTTGGGCGGGAAAAGGTAGGTGGGCTCTCCCTGTCATGCGAGCTCGCACAACCCATGGAGTTACAGTCTGATAGAATTGGAACGTCCGGTGGCGTATAATCCATCTCCGCTGTTCCCTCCCCACAATTTTAGGTAAGCCAACTCCTCGTTACCTCGGCATGTGAACCAAACCTATTCAGGCCAGGGGACATTGCTCGGATCGAGGATAATTCAACGGGAGCGAAGCCCAAAGGCGCTGGTAAAAACAAGAAGGTTGACGCCGATAAACCAACGACATTCGGGAAACAAACCGAAGGCGTGGTGTACAAGGTGCTTCTGCCGTCCTCACTGGAAACGTCTGCTAACAGCACGAAAGGTATCCGATGTCAGACTTGTCCTCGCGGTAGATACATCGGACTCTCCCAACGAGGACCTCGATCTCCCTGAGAGATCCCGTATTGTGAAACTCGCGAACAGTGTCACTTATGACAGGCAAACCCATCCTGCATTCGCGCGGAGCAGAGGCTGATGGTGTTTCGATGTAGGATGGAGAAGGCTCTCAATCAGCTCGAGCGCATGGTCTTACCTCCTTCGGGAGTCGTGAACGTTGGTGCTCTGCGTTCCCGTACTGCTGTACCCTGCTAAATTTGCCCGCAGGAGGAGGTCAGGTTTACGCCACCCACGACAAAACTCGTCGAGGTGCTACTAGGAATCTCAGCCCCTTCAGAAAGAATACCCATCAAAAACATCACCTTTTTCGATCCGACTCTCAATGGCAGCCAAAAAGCGGCCGTCAGATTTGCGTTAGAATCGCCGGAAGTCGCGTGTATCCACGGGCCACCAGGTATACCAGTGACCCCCTGCACGGAGAAAGTGAATCTGAGCTCAGTACCGCAGGCACTGGGAAGACCCATACTTTGATCGAGGTTATTCGCCAGTTAACTTCGGTGAGTTCCGCAAACCCTAAATCGCTGCGTGTCCTCGTCTGCGGTGCATCAAACCTGGCTGTGGACAACATCCTCGAGAGGTTGCTGGCGCTACCGGTCGCGAAGTCCGAGAATCGACTGAAGGTCACGAGGGTCGGCCATCCCGCCCGCGTTATGTCAGACGATAACGTACTCGACTCAACATTGGACGTGAAAGCAGGAAGGTCCGACGAGGTCAGCGATGTGGCCTCACTTTGTTGATATCAAATTAACGAGCTCCATTGTAAGGCGGGACTCGCAAAGGACGTAAAGGCTGAACTTGAAACCGCTCTCGGGATACTGTCCGGGAAAGGGAAAGGTGCTAAGGGAAAATTACCTCGCGGTCTGGAGCGGAAGAAAATGTGGGAAGAAGTCCGGGCCTTGAGAAAGGAGTACGTGATTGCTTGCACGCCGGAGACCTCCCCTGACGTTATTATCACAACAGGTACCGCAAGCGAGAAGGAGGGGTCGTCGAAAGCGTTTTGAGCGATTCTCAGATCGTGGTGTCGACTTGTCATTCTTCCGGGGGACGGCAGTTGTATAAGCAGTCGTTTGATGTGGTCATCATCGACGAAGCAACCCAGGCGATGGAGGCGGTGAGCCCTTCTATAACGTCAAAGCGCGGCTCCTGAATCGAATTTAGGTTTGTTGGATACCGGTATTCAAAGCCAAGAAACTCATCCTTGCGGGAGACCCGATGCAATTGCCTCCCACCATTCTATCCCTTGACAATCACAAGAAGAAAACGAAGGATTCCGTTGCCACCAAAGCTACCGGGAAGAAGACGGCCGCTACAAAGGCTAAATCAGGTCCCAAAGAGAAGCCACCCGCTCCTGATCCTCCCGTCGTTCAACGGGACGAGGATCATGAAGCGAACCCCTCCGATGAGAGCGACGAGGGAGGCGATACTGTTATGAAGAACGATGACGATATTCCTCCGTTACTAGGCGAAGGCAGGGCCGAGACATCTGCCTGCGGAGAAAATAATCCGCCGGTGGTCAAGGTACTTCGCCACGGTGCCCTTGAGCCTCCACGTACGCTCGAAACAACGTTATTCGATCGCCTCGAGA
>Ga0307515_10014569_pt1 | contig 14556 bp, 10 predicted proteins | sample 17_EM_MG_FD_194513 | JGI IMG/M metagenome (GOLD analysis project Ga0307515, IMG submission 194513) | Populus trichocarpa ectomycorrhiza microbial communities from riparian zone in the Pacific Northwest, United States - 17_EM | ecosystem: Host-associated > Plants > Roots > Unclassified | place... | reverse complement strand
TCATGTTCGCCAAGAGCTGTAATGTCCCGCTTTGGTTCGTGCCATAGCCAGTACTGTACCAGCGAACGGAACTCGCTTGGGTGCGTGAAGAGCTGCCGTGCTAGTTGTGCTTTCTTCATTTTGGGAGGGGCTGGTGGAAGGGCCTGGGTCCAAGGTGTACTCGCCTCGCCACCACATCGTTCGACACGCCATGCCCTTTTCGGCAGGTTGACAAACAAATAACGGAAAACTACGGGAGGCCACAGGAAGTGACATACCGCTTATAAAAATAAGCCTGACACCTCCTATGATTCCCCTTTCGTACTCTGGAGCAAGTGCACCGCACATTCTCTGATTCGCCGAAGACTTCACGGTGACCCATAAATCGGCAATATTTGCAGGTATAGTGAGTTGTAAATAGGAAGGAGCGAGGCATTCAGAGTGAAACCCTGTCTATTGCGAACCAACCTGACAACATATCGCCCAGCGTGATTCCTCCGTCAGAATCGGCGAATCGGTCTTTAGCTAGTTAATTCTTGAGGTGTGAACAACGTGCTCCGACAAATCAGAATAATATTGAAGAAGATATCTGTATGGTATGGACAGCAAGGCACGTCAGGATGAATTGTCGCAACTTCCGAGTTGTACACCCTGGTAGTTACCCGATTTTGTTTTCGGGTTCCCATGTATCGGGTACGGTAATATTATCACCTACGCTATGAACGTGATGCTTCCTCCCTCGCATATTTCCGTCAGGCAAGTGCTTCTGTCCCGAACGGAAGCAGCCGCCCCATAATGTACGGATATTCCATGCATAGGAAATGGCCACTATTACATGTCCAAAACAGTCGAGAAAGCGCATATTCGAGGGGGGAAGGATCTTGAGGGCTCACTTGTATTCCTCAAAATATATACGGTCATTTAATTTGCCTGTCTGCAAAATCACTAGTTCCGATTCCTCTCGGTCCCCTGTCTCTCCATCACCGTTTCAAGCATTCTCTGCAAATATGAGAGGGAAAAGGATGTTCGACTACCAAACTCTGTGTCGTGTTCGTAACCAGGGGCCGATCTTATGTACATCAGTGTGTGATAATAGAACCGCTAAAGCCCGTGGCATAAGAGTGCTCGTAGCACGCGGAGATGGCGCCACTTCGCCCCCAACAATCGGACCTAGCAAAAATAGCCTATCCGGCGTAACACGGCCATTTGGGTACGCACGAGTCTCGCAAACGGACGTAGCCTCCCCGAAAGCTCCCGGTATCCAACACATTCATTCAGCTACAACCACATTCTCTTGCCACCAACGATTTTGTCCCTCACTCCTACCTCCCGAAGTGCCACGCGCATTACTCCAATATTTCCGATACAGGGAGAGGTATCTGACCAAGGTGCACACGGTTCCCCAGTTGACCTCTGCTTACCGGTACGGTATTGGCGTGATATTACACGCTCGTTCGGCACTCTCTGGCGTTACACTTGCTTGGATACGAGGATATAAACGCGGCCAGGTGCAGTAACGATAAACATCTCAGGATGTTCACAGATCGCTCGTGCCCTAATTTGGAGTTCTCTATCGATCCGACGAGTAATTCTACGATTGGCTCCCATCCTGGATCGTGTTCACCAGTTCGTGATGTACGCGAGTGTGTACCGTAGTGTCAGATCATCCTTCACTTGTCCACCATTCATGCTTTGCACAACCGACATTTTGCTTTGCCACCGCATGTAGCTGGCCGGTCCATTAGAGGACGATTTGCTTTACCTATACCGGTATCTTCAAGTCACCCATTGATTCGACTACTCATACTTTGATATTCAAACATATTTTATTCGGAGCCTGCCACATTGCCACTTGGAACCCGACCACCCGCACCAAGCCACAGCCGTCAGTACTCCTATCAATACCATAACGACCTATGGCTGACTTCACCTTTGACTTAGACGACATGAATAGCTTACTTGCGTCTCTACAAAATTATGGTCCAGAGGACGAAACACGAACGACGATCCGGAAGATGATTCAGGAAAGGGAAGCATTGCTTGACTCCAGCCAATCCCTGCTCGAGAGTGCGCGCAGTCAAAAGGAAATAGCGTCTAAAACAGTGGAGCGCTTACGCCATCAGCTTGCCGAGGCAGAACGCGCCGAAATTGTCGCTATTCACAGCTTCGATGCAGCGAAGAAGATCGTATCGGATATTCAAGATACTATTGCTGAACATAAAGCCCTCCTTCACCCTATCCGATGTCTACCCTCAGATATATTGTGCCAAATATTCGAGTGCTGCATAGAGGACGATGACCACGCAGGAAATATGGCGGCTGCAATCATGCTCTCATCTGTATGCCGTACCTGGCGTCTCGTTGCGCATTCTTTGGGATCCCTCTGGAGGCAGATTGATTTTTCCTTATGGAATCTTTCCGATAAGGATATCTTCGCGGCTTTTATTGAACGTTCCACATATCACCTCAACGTCAGCATTGAGATTGGTTCAGATTGGAAACACATGTCCACTGCGCCATTCTCATTTACCAACTTCCAGTTCGACCGCATCCGAACTCTTACCATATATATACGTTCCGATGATCCATTCCCTCAGGAGTGGTCTACTATGCTCTATAATCTGGCACGGCTGAGAATCTACGCTTACCGCGAGACCGCCTACATGCTGCGAGGCGATTGTTTGCTCCAATTTCAAACACTCGAGGAGCTGGAGCTAGAAGGCGTTGGAATTTCATTTCATGACAATTTCGTTTTGCCGGGGCTCATCCGACTCTCCTGGGGGAACCATGATGATTACTCTCTTTCCCCTATCTCCCTTAGGCGTCTCTTCGAACATGCTCCGAACCTGAAATCATTTTCATCTTTCAGTATAAATGCTGTGGACATGGAGGAAGTATATCTTGATAAGAGCAACCTCCAGCCATTGCGCGAACTGACCTCTCTTCGGATCGAGTGTCCCTCCTCGGGACATGCAATGGCCCCTTTCCTAAAAGATTCCTCTTTTATCCCCTCCCTCCAGCATCTATCCCTTTCGTCAGAGGACATCTGCGACCTCATTGACTCACTTGTTCAGCATGGAGAGACGGTATCTCTTACCAAAATGACCCTGGAAGTCTACTCATACGCAGATCTCGCTCCTGATGACAACCTTGAACAGCGTCTTATGGCCCTGCGTCATTTTCGCAATCTCGAGAGACTTGAAGTTGTCACAGAGGGGCCTGATGACTGGCTGCCGGATTATCACTATTCCCAATACTTCATCACCTGCTTATGCAAGGTACTTTCGGAGTGTACTGCTCATTCAAATTTCCCCTCGTTGCGGATCATTCGCTTCCTGGGCTACGCACGGGCGTCAGTGGATGATATTATTGAAATGGTCAAAGCACGAACTGTGGCTGCTAAGGGATCACCGGCCAAGGTGGCTCCGTTGGAATCTGTTACTTTCGATGACTGCGAGCCACTTACTATGGACCAATATCGCCGGCTCAAAGCGGCGTTGGGACATAATAATTCTTAAATATCGCGTATTGATATCTATGCGTACCTATGAGTATGTTCTGGCTCGGTCCGGCAGGGCGAACTCGACCGACAATCCATACAACGGTGTGTGAAGCTGTAACCAAGAAGAATGGTCAGTCCGGAGAGGATAGCCCACGTTTGCCATCTTGCTGTATATACGCTTGGCCTAGAGCGCGCATGCACAAATCAAATATTGTTTCGGCCTTGTGAGGCCTTTGTAAGAATCCCTTGTTATCGTTTGCCCTTAATTACTTAATTCTCCAAACGCAATCGAATTCTAATGTATGAGTGCGATAAATGACTAGAGAATAGGTGTTGCAAAACATAAACAGTGAGGAAGTGACGTGAAGGGTGGTCTGATACTACGACAAGTGATGTACGCGAGTGTTTACCGTAGTGTCGGGTCATCCTTCACTTGCCCACCATTTATACTTTGCACAACCGACATTAATTTTGCTTTGCCATCGCAGGGAGCTGGCCGATCCATTAGAGGCCGATCTGATTTACCTATAATGGTATTTTCAGGTCACCCACTAGTTCGACTACTCATACTTTGATATTCAAGCATACTTTATTCGGAGCCTGCCACATTGCCACTTGGAACCCGACCATCCGCACCAAGCCACAGCCGTCAGTACTCCCACCGATACCATAGCGAACCTATGGCTGACTTCACCTTTGACTTAGACGACATGAATAGCTTGCTTGCGCATTTACAAAATTATGCTCCGGAAAACGAAACACGAACGACGATCCGGAAGATGATTCAGGAAAGGGAAGCATGCCTTGACTCCAGCCGGTACTTCCTCGAAAGTGCGCGCATTCAAAAGGAAATAGCGTCTAAAACAGTGGAGCGCTTACGCCATCAGCTTGCCGAGGCGGAACGCTACGAAATTGTCGCTATTCACGGCTTCGAGACTGCGAAGCAGACCTTATCGGGTATTGAAGATGCTATTTTTGAACATAAAGCCCTCCTTCACCCCATCCGATGTCTACCCTCAGATATATTGTGCCAGATATTCGAGTGCTGCATAGAAGACAACTACCACGCAGGGAACATGGCGGCTACAATCCGGCTCTCATCTGTGTGCCGTACCTGGCGTCTCGTTGCGCATTCTTTGGGATCCCTCTGGAGGCAGATTGATTATTCCTTATGGAATCCTTCCGATGTGGATATCTTCGCAGCTTTTCTTGAGCGTTCCACATATCATCTCGACATTCGTATTGCGATTGATTCCAATTGGGGACACGTACCCTCCGGGCCATTTTCATTTACCGGCTTCCAGTTCGACCGTATCCGAACTCTTACCATATTTATATTTTCCGATGATCCATTCCCTCAGGAGTGGTCTACTACGCTTCGTAATTTGACACGGCTGAGAATCCTCTCTGGTCTCCTGACCTCTTACATGCTGCAAGGCGATTGGTTGCTCCACTACCAAACACTCGAGGTGCTAGAGCTAGTAGGCGTTTCGATTTCATTTAGTAATGATTTCGTTTTATCAGAGCTCGTCCGACTCTCCTGGAAGGACCATGATGATGATTACTCTCTTACCCCTATCTCTCTTAGGCGTCTCTTCGAACATGCTCCGCACCTGAAATCATTTTCATTTCTCAGTCCATATCCTGTGGACATGGGATTATATCTTGATAAGAGCAACCTCCAGCCATTGCGTGAACTGACCTCTCTTCGGATCGAGTGTCCCTCCTCGAGACATGCAATGGCTCCTTTCCTAAAAGATTCCTCTTTTATCCCCTCCCTCCAGCATCTATCCCTTTCGTCAGAGGACATCTGCGACCTCATTAACTCCCTTGTTCAGCATGGAGAGACGGTATCTCTTACCAAAATGACTCTGGAAGTCTCCCCATACTCAGAGTTCGCTCCCGATGACAACCTTGTACAGGGTCTTGTGGCCCTGCGTCATTTTCGTAATCTCGAGAGACTTGAAGTTGCCACAGAATGGACCAATGCCTGGCTACCGGAACGTGGCTATTACAAATACTTCATCACTTGTTTATGCAATGTACTTTCGGAGTGTACTGCTCATCCAAATTTCCCCTCGTTGCGGATCATTCGCTTCCTGGGCTACTCACGGGCGCCAGTGGATGATATTATTGAAATGGTCAAAGCACGAACTGTGGCTGCTAAGGAATCACCGGACAAGGTGGCTCCGTTGGAATCTGTTACTTTCGATGACTGCGAGCCACTTACTATGGACCAATATCGCCGGCTCAAAGCAGCGTTGGGACATAATAGTTCTTAAAGGTTGCGTATTGCTATCTATGCGTGCCTATGAGTATGTGCTGGCTCGGTCCCGCAGGACGATGTCGACCGACTATCCTTGCGGGGGTGTGTGAAGTTGCAGACAGGAAGAATGGTCAGCTCGGAGAAGATAACCCATGTTTCCATCTTGCTGTACACACGCTTGGCCGAGGGCGCATGCACAAATCAAATATTGTTTCGACTTTGTGAGGCCTTTGTAAGAATCCCTTGTTATCGTTTGCCCTTAATTACTTAGTTCTCCAAACACAATCGAATCCTAACGTATTAGGGCGATAAACGACTAGAGAATAGGTGTGCGAAGCATGGACGGTGGCCAAGTTAAAGATGATCTGATTCTACGACAAGTGATGTACGCGAGTGTTTACCATGGTATTAGATCATGCCTAACTCGTCCACTGTTCATACTTCTCACAACTGACATTTTGCTTTGCCATTGCGGTGAGCTGGCCGATCCATTAGAGGGTTATTGACCCACCTATACCCGTATGTTTAGGTCAGTTATTGGTTCTATTACTCCTACTTCGATATTTGAGCATACTTTATTTGGAGCGTGCCACTTTGGACCCGACCACCCGCACCGGCCAAGCCACAGCCGTCAGTAGTTCTACCAGTACCACAACGAACCTAGGGCTGACTTTACCTTTGACCTAGACGCCATGAATAGCTTGCTTGCGCCTTTACAAAATTATGGTCCAGAAGACGAAACACGAACGATGATCCGGGAGATGATTCAGGAAAGGGAGGCATGCCTTGACTCCAGTCGACTCTTGCTTGCAAGTGCGCGCATTCGAAAGGAAATAGCGTCTAAAACAGTGCATCGCTTACGCCACCAGCTTGCCGAGGCAGAACGCGCTGAAGTTGTCGCTATTCACGGTTTCGAGGCTGCAAAGAAGACCGTGTCGGGTATTGAAGATACTATTGCTGAACATAAAGCCCTCCTTCACCCCATCCGATGTCTCCCCTCAGATATATTGCGCGAAATATTCGAATGCTGCATAGAGGACGATGACCACTCAGGAAACATGGCGGCTGCAATCTTCCTCTCATCTGTGTGCCGTACCTGGCGTCTCGTGGCGCATTCTTTGGGTTCCCTCTGGAGGCATATTGATTTTTTCTCATGGAATCTTTCCTCTAAGGATATCTTCGCATCTTTTCTTGAGCGTTCCACATATCATCTCAACGTTACCATTGATAATGATATAGATTGGAAACCCCTGTCCACTGCGCTATTCTCATTTACCAACTTCCAGTTCGACCGCATCCGAACTCTTACTATATCGATAGTTTCCGATGACCCATTCCCTCAGGAGTGGTCCACTATACTCCGTAATTTGACACGGCTGATAACCCACTCTTATCGCTCTACCGCCTATATGCTGCGAGGCGATTGTTTGCTCCACTGCCAAACACTCGAGGAACTGGAGCTAATAGGCGTTGGAATTTCATTTAATAGCGATTTCGTTTTGCCGGGGCTCATCCGACTCTACTGGAAGGATGATTATTTTGGCTCTCTTAACCCTACCTCCCTTAGGCGCCTCTTCGAACATGCTCCGCACTTGAAGTCATTTTCATTTTTCAGGTCATATCCTCGGGACATGGAAGACTTGTATCTTGATGACCGCAATTTCCAGCCATTGCGCGAATTGACCTCTCTTCGGATCGAATTTCCCTTCTCTGGACATGCAATGGCCCCTTTCCTAAAAGATTCCTCTTTTATGCCCTCCCTCCAGCATCTATCCCTTAAGTCAGGCGACATCATCGACCTGATTGACTCCCTTGTTCAGCATGCCGAGACGGTATCTCTTACCAAAATGACTCTGGGAGTCCCCCCATACTCAAAGTTCGCTCTTGATGGCACCCTTGAACGGCGTCTTATGGTCCTGCGTCATTTTCGCAACCTCGAGAGACTTGACGTTATCACAGAAGGGCCTAATGATTGGCTGCCGGATTATGACTATTCCAAATATTTCATCACTTGTTTATGCAAGGTACTTTCGGAGTGTACTGCTCATCCGAATTTCCCCTCGTTGCGGATCATTTACTTCCTGGGCTACGCACGGGAGTCAGTGGATGATATTATTGAAATGGTCAAAGCACGAACTGTGGCTGCTAAGGAATCACCGGACAAGGTGGTTTCGTTGGAATCTGTTACTTTCGATGACTGCGAGCCACTTAATATGGACCAATATCGCCGGCTCAAAGCGGCGTTGGGACATAATAGTTCTTAAAGATTGCGTATTCTTACCTATGCGTACCTATGAGTATGTGCTGGCTCGGTCCGGTAGGGCGAACTCGACCCATAATCCATGCAACTATGTGTGAAGTTGTTAACAAAAAGAATGGTCAGCCCGGAGAGGATAGCCCACGTTTCCATCTTGCTGTACATACGCTTGGCCTAGAGCGCGCATGCACAGATCGAATATTGCTTCGGCGTTGTGGGGCCTTTGTAAGAATTCCTTGTTATCGTTTGCCCGTAATTACTTAGTTCTCCAAACACAATCGAATCCTAACTTATTAGGGCGATAAATGACTAAAGAATAGGTGTTGTGCAGAATGAACAGTGGGCATGTGAAGAATGATCTGATACTACGACAAGTGATGTACGCGAGTGTGTACCGGAGTGTCAAACTATCCTTACCTTATCCACTGATCATACTTTGCACAACCGACGATTTGCTTTGCCACCGCATGTAGCTGGCCGATCCATTGGAGGACGATTTGATTTACTTATACCGATATTGTCAGGTCACCCATTGATTCGACTACTCATACTTTGATATTCAGGCATACTTTATTCGGAGCCTGCCACATTGCCACTTGGAACCCGACCACCTCCACCAAGGTCAGCACTCGCATCGATACCATAGCGAACCTATGGCTGACTTCACCTTTGACTTAGACGACATGAATAGCTTACTTGCGTCTTTACAAAATTATGGCCCAGAAGACGAAACACGAACGATGATCCGGGAGATGATTCGGGAAAGGGAGGCATGCCTTGACTCCAGTCGATCCCTGCTCGAAAATGCGCGCATTCGAAAGGAAATGGCGTCTAAAACAGTGGAGCGCTTACGCCATCAGCTTGCCGAGGCGGAACGCTACGAAATTGTCGCTATTCACGGCTTCGAGGCTGCAAAGAAGACCGTATCTGGTATTGAAGATACTATCGCTGAACATAAAGCCCTCCTTCACCCCATCCGATGTCTCCCCTCAGATATATTGCGCCAAATATTCGAATGCTACCTAGAGGTCGACTACCGCGCGGGAAACTTGGCGGCTGCAATACGGCTCTCATCTGTGTGCCGTACCTGGCGTCTCGTTGCGCATTCTTCGGGATCCCTCTGGAGGCGTATTAATTATTCCTCATGGGATCCTTCCGATGTAGATATCTTCGCAGCTTTTCTTGAGCGTTCCACATATCATCTCAACATTTGCATTGTCCTTGATTCCAAATGGGGACCCGTATCCTCCGTGCCATTTTCATTTACCGGCTTCCAGTTCGACCGTATCCGAACTCTTACCATATCTATACTTTCCGATGATCCATTCCCTCAGGGGTGGTCTACTACGCTCCGTAATTTGACACGGCTGACAATCCACTCTTTTCTCGAGACCGCCTACATGCTGCAAGGCGATTGGTTGCTCCACTACCAAACACTCAAGGTGCTAGAGGTAGTAGGCGTTTCGATTTCATTTAGTAGTGATTTCGTTTTATCAGAGCTCATCCGACTCTCCTGGGGGGACCATGGTGATTACTCTCGATCTCTTACCCCTATCTATCTTAGGCGCCTCTTCGAACATGCTCCGCACCTGAAATCATTTTCATTTCTCAGTTCATATCCTGTGGACATGGAGGTCGTATATCTTGATAAGGGCAACCTCCAGCCATTGCGTGAACTGACCTCTCTTCGGATCGAGTGTCCCTCCTCGAGACATGCCATGGCCCCCTTCCTAAAAGATTCCTCTTTTATCCCCTCCCTCCAGCATCTATCCCTTAGATCAGGCGACATCAGCGACCTCATTGACTCCCTTGTTCAGCATGCTGAGACGGCATCTCTTACCAAAATGACTCTGGAAGTCCTTTCATACTCAAAGTTCGCTCCTGATGACAACCTTGAACAGCGTCTTATGGTCCTGCGTCATTTTCGTAATCTCGAGAGACTTGAAGTTGTCACAGCAGGGTCTAATCGTTGGCTACCGGATCGTTGCTATGACAAATACTTCATCACTTGTTTATGCAAGGTACTTTCGGGGTGTACTTCTCATCCAAGTTTACCCTCGTTGCGGATCATTCGCTTCCTGGGCTACGCACGGGAGTCAGTGGATGATATTATTGAAATGGTCAAAGCACGAACTGTGGCTGCTAAGGAATCACCGGACAAGGTGGCTCCGTTGGAATCTGTTACTTTCGAGGACTGCGAGCCACTTACTATGGACGAATATCGCCGGCTCAAAGCGGCGTTGGGACATAACAGTTCTTAAAGATGGTGTATTTCTGTCTATTCGCACCTATGAGCATGTGCTGGCTCTGTCCGGTGGGCGATCTCGCCCAACCGTCCATGCGGTGGTGTGTGAAGTTGTAAACGAGAAGGGAGGTCGGCTCGGAGAAGATAACCCATGTTTTCATCTTGTTGTACATACGCTTGGTCTATAGCGCGCATACAAAAATCGAACATGGCTCGAGTGTTGTGAGGCCTTTGTAAGAATTCCTGGTTGTCTTTCGCTCTTAATCGCTTAGTCCTCCAAGTGCAATCGAATACCAATGTATTAGGATGATAAACAAGTAGAGAATAGGTGCGCGAAGTAGGGCCGGTGGACAAGTTGAATCTGATACAGCCTTCAACCCAAAGGTAAGGAAGACACCCAACGCACGAAGACTCTCTTGACTTCCTTGATTTGTGGCCGTGGCGCCATGGAGCTACTTCGCGGATTTGGTCGAGTCCAAGGTTGACCACAAAGTTGGACCTTGATGACAACTCCACCTCCGAAGAGAAATTCGAGACAAACGTGGCGGGCAGCTTCAAAGCAACTACCAGCACAAATCAATGTCTCTCGTATCTTCGCCGAGCCCCAACAGTCTACGCCATCGACGTCCGCCACCTCTGTCCTTGAATCCAAGCTGCCGGCGCCCTCAGAGTTGTTGGAGACGACAGAAGAGAAGAGACGACAGAAGAGGGAACGCGATCCATCGCCCATGAACCAAGCCGTCACGGCTGACGATGCAGCGTCGTGCCAAGGTGGCTCGACAGCCGCCGAGCCTCCGTTGGAGAGGCAGTACTCGAATAAGCGCGTAAAGCGGAGTGCTGATGTCCACGAAAGTACAGAGAGTGCAGAGAGTACGATACGACGGAAGAATTCTGTGATGAACGGTGGATGGTTCAGTCAGCGTGGTCGGGAGCGTCCATCCAAATCCAAATCAGTGTTCGAACGAGTGGAGGGCGATATAGTATCCACGCAGAGTTCTACCTCCCTGCCCCCCGAGACCTCCCAGCCGATCCCAGCGTCTACTCCTGCTCCGCAGACACCGTCCCTTCGACAACCCACAAACACAACTCCTGTGACTGCTGACTCTCAGGTTGAGCCTATTGTGATACCCGTCGAGGCGGCTACAAATCCCAATATTACCTATTCCAATTCACCGGCCGGTGGAGGGTGGCTTGGTTCATTACGGCGCGCTCCTTCTCAGCCAGCCAAGTTACAGGAGCCACAGCCATCTACTATGCCAGCAGTAGTTTCGGAACCTACCCAGATGGACCTTGATTCCCCATCTACCCTCCCAGCTCGAGTTCCGAGTTCTAAACCCCCAGCTCGAACAGGCTGGTTCGGTAAATCCTCCTCCTCGTCGCCGGCGCCTATCCAACAACCACCCCTAGACCAGTCTATCCCACCGTCTCCTACTCCTTCCTTGCGCGTCATTGAACCTCCAACTCTGTCATCCGCAGCACCTGCACCAGCGGCGGTCACGGTGGACACTGTAGCAGCGCGGTATATGCTTAATATCCCGTTGCTTGGTCGATCGAAGATGAAAGCGCAAGAGGAAGTTGTAGCCGAGGGCCAAGGTACGCCCCTCTGCTATGCTCGTCTGTTTTACTAAAACCAAATTTAGAACTGATAGCCACCATAACACCTTCTCCACCGTTAGTCAAGGATGGACCATCGACTCAGTCCTCACCTCCGAAAGCGCCGTCCGTGACTGTGAGCGAGCCTGCTCCTTCGTCCGCGTCAACGGGATGGTGGGGGAGCATCGGCCTTAGATATGGTGCCGGACCGAAAGCGATCGAGGATAATGGTGAACAGGTAACTCATACTGCACACGAGGAAGCCTCTTCAGCCCCGAACATCCCTTCCCCGCGACCTCAAACGGCGACCTCTTTCCCGTCAAGCGTCAAGCAAAAGTATCTGTCAGGAATATCCCCTCCTGGTGGATCCTGGCTTATGCCATGGGGCTGGTCTGGGAGCAGTGGGCCTACGCTGGGCGAGAAGACCGAGGCAGAGCGTATTAGAGATGCGGCACTTGCGAGGCCCGATCCATCGCTCCTATCGTCACAACCACCTTCGATAGAGGTTGACGAACAGCTCAACGTGACAAAGCTTGCAAGCAGTGCACCAACAACTGGGTTAGGACTAGAGATTAACCCAATTATGATGGACATGCAAGAGAACCGCACAAGCTGGATAAACTTCCTCTCCCTTCGTGCGGCGCATAGGTATCGCGTTGTAACAGAATCAGGGGAGCCGGTCGTGCAAGAAGTGGGGGAAGTCATGGATTTAGCGGCCGATCCTGCCTTTCCACCACCTGAAGAGTTCAAAATAGAAGAAACGGTGAAGGCCCAGAAGGGCAGTCGATGGATGGGTCAATGGAAACAACCCAAAGGCGCACTCGGCCCACCGCCCAGTTCACCAGGGAAGAAGGGCTCCGAATCCCCCACCCCGAATCCCATGCCTCCTTTAACAGACTCGGATTCAATCAAAGCCAAGACCGAACTCACCTCCGGGAAGGACAAAGAAAAGCGTGCCCGTCCACCAAACATGCTCCTCCCGGCTTTTGAGGATACGTTCTACACTCTCCCGCGATGTGTATTGCCGTATCGCCCTCCGCCCCCTCGAAGTGGCAATGCCACGCTCAAAACACTAAAGAAGGTCGGGGAGTTGGTTAGTGGGGTCTTGCTGGGGAAAGTAGAGAGTAGTACAGACGAGGCAGAAGGTGGTGTACGGGAGAAAAGGAGCGAAATGAGGGAATGGCAGATCCGACATGGACGCCTTCCTAATCCAGGTGCCCGCCCTGTGCCGCCCACGTCACCAAGTTCGCCTAGCTCTATGCGTTCGACGTTCTCTGGCCCTTCTCGCCCGCGTTCCAACTCGGCCAGCCACGCGCGAAATCCAGAGCCATACCCACTCTTGGCGGCCCGCGACGTGGGTGCCGACCTCCCACGCGTGGGCGAGGTCCTCTCCCTCCCTGATGTTGGCGAACTCTATACGACGAAGCGGATTGTCGTCATTGGGATACACGGGTGGTTCCCAGGGACGATTATGCGCACATTGTTGGGCGAGCCGACGGGGACAAGTCCAAAGTTTGCAAGTATGATGAAGGAAGCTATCGAAACGTTCTTGAGAGCGAAGGAGATACAACTGGAGTGCGATACTGAGGGGCAGGAGCAAGGCGTGAAAATTACTTGTATACCACTTGAGGGAGAGGGCACCATTGAGAGACGGGTCGAGAAGTGCGTATCATACCGCGAAAGCTGGATGGCGACCTAACACTTGCATGATAGGCTCTACCTTGATTTTTTGTCCAACGAGACTTGGGTTGAGGATTTGCATCAGTACGTTAGCATATTCCCCCCTTTCCACACGAATCTGACCTACCTATCTATGAACAGGGCAGACGTGATTTTCATAGTCACCCACTCGCAAGGCTCGATCGTCTCTACCCAGCTCTTGGACCGGCTAATTCAAAAGGGCCACATACACACAGGAAAGAACTGGGAAATGGTCCAACGCGCGACGGAGATTGTTCTGGACGCCAACTGTTTGCCTCTTCCGCCTGATGCGATGACACAACGAAGGAGCAAGCAGCGAGTATGTTGTTTGGCTCTGTGTGGGATTCATCTTGGCCCCTTGACGTATCTCAACACGAGCTCAGTCGTCAATCCGTATATCCAGTACTTTGAAAGCGCGGCTGCCAGAGAGTTATTTGAGTTCCAGGTAAGCTAATGCGACATGGTATGTTGGACCGGTATAGTAGAGTGCTAATAATGTGCCTCCAGGATACTGAGAGCCAGGTCAGCAGGACGTATGTTGCTGCCTTAGAGAATGTACTGGATCATGGCGTAAGTGCATTTGCCCGACCAAGGCGATCAGGCGGTGTATTGATAAATTCCCCAGGTCAAGTTCGTATATGTTGCTTCGTTGGATGATCAAGTTGTTCCCGTAAGTACCACCCAATCATACGTACATCTCTTCTTTACGCAAGGGTAGATATATTCCGGTATCTTTACTTCCGTCAACCACCCTCGGATTCTCCGTGCACTCTACCTCGATGGGGATGCGTATAGGTACGGTTCTTGGAGCCTTCATCCCTAATCAAGGGTTACTAACTATCGTACCTCCGCAGTTCCTCCGACTTCCTCTCGAACCTCCTTATTTTACTCCTTCGTATACGCAACGCCGGAATCGATGACGGCGGCCTTTTGACCCACCTTTCTGAGGCGACTGCTGGTTCCCTAAGTGGTGTTGGCCATTCAAGCGCCTATCTCGATGGAGGTGCCTATAC
>Ga0307515_10014568_pt1 | contig 14556 bp, 7 predicted proteins | sample 17_EM_MG_FD_194513 | JGI IMG/M metagenome (GOLD analysis project Ga0307515, IMG submission 194513) | Populus trichocarpa ectomycorrhiza microbial communities from riparian zone in the Pacific Northwest, United States - 17_EM | ecosystem: Host-associated > Plants > Roots > Unclassified | place... | reverse complement strand
TGAGAGCAATAGACCCACATCGATCCGAATACCCTGGGCGGTTATTTCGCAAACTGGCCCTGGTGGCGCAGCGAGTCCAGACACTGCTGATTGAGGAACGTCTGAGCACAGTCCGCCGACAACCCACGCGAATATGAGGAGGCGTTTGCGGCTGCGCACGGTATTGTTATGGAACGGGTACTGGTGGAGGGCTATGACTTGACGAACGCACGAGTCGGCGGAGGAACGGGATGCCTGACGGGGGCTGGGACTGGTCGTGGGTGATTCTTGGGTGTTACCCTTCGGTAGGGTAGTACGTTACTGTTGTTCTTGGACGGGTCATTCACTTGTATCGCGTGCTGGATCGACTTGCTTTGCTTACCACGGTGGTGCACAAAGTAATCGACTCACGCGGGAAACCTATGTATTATCCAAAGCTCCATAACTGCGGATGCATTGCTAAAGGAGTCATCTGGTATGATTTCTGCAGCCGTAGCTATGTTGACGCGGACCCCGCTGCGGAGAGCGCACCTATATAAGGGGCTCTCTGAGCGGACTTTTATATATCACTTTTTACCACACACACATTTATCCACAGCCTTAAGAGCCCACTAGCAAGCCGATCTAAATAGAGATACGGAGTGCAAGGGACAGTAGGCCCAGGATAAAGAACTGGTACTAAAGACAAATCATTGTCATCCGCGCACGCTGCTCCATTTCCACACTACACACTCTATTACATCTCGTATACTGTGTTCTGAGTTATATCTGAGGTCTAGAACCTAAAGAACACCTTGTGCATTTGTCTAATCCCAGATTCCTTTCGCCCTATTCATTCTATTCACCCACCGCTGCTGGCCAGTGTCAGGCTCTTACTCTATACTATCAAACGCGTGTATACGTAACTAGTTAGCACTAGATTTCGTGTATACGTGGGACTGAAAGAAGAGTCCCCAGGTTTAGACCCAGGCTATTAGAAGTTACTTTCATTACAGTTGAACTACGAAACGTAACAGGTATTGAGAGTGCGCCCGCACGCACTGGCTTCGGGCCTATTCGCTCTCAGAGGAGAGGAAGCACGATCGTACGGGCACAAGCGGCATTCCTGGAAAGGCGACAATCGTCGCTGCTGCTTCCAGCGGGCCAGGCAGCGCCTCCCTTGGTGGGAGATCCCCCACTGTTGGAGAAGGACATATCGTGCACGAGTTGCAAGACCGCCACTACGCCGCTCTGGAGACATGACCGGCAAGGCCAACGACTGCAACGCGTGTGGCTTGTTCTTCGTGAGTGTTCTCCTGAATGTTAGTAGTGACTGGGAATCATACTGACCTTGTCTTTTCGCCTTGGCAGAAACTCCACAGCGTGACGGACGTGATCAAAAGCGCGATCGCAACGGCAGTAGCATTGGAGTTAGCTATAAAAAAAACTAGTACCAGCTATCAGGGCTACAAGTGCCGCTCGTCGTATCGTTAACGTCAATGTCGTAGCTCCATGACCAGCGCTGCTGGGTTCCCCCGCCGACACGACTTCGCCCCCTCTCGTGTTCTCGGGACCCCATCGATCTCTCAATGAAACGACAGCAACGATCGGGTGGCAGCATCAGCCTAGCGCTTCCTGGACTTGCGAACAATCTTGTTTGAGCCCAGCCCTCTCAATAACAGCGCGGCTTTGAACCTAGCCAATGAGCCAATGGACCCGTTTGGCCCTGAAGCACCCAATTATGGACAGTGTGTTCGATATACCACGCTCCTCCCACTGTCGTAACCTATCATAGACATCGCCTGCCCTTGTCATGCAAAGGAACGTCTGTATTTTCTTTAGCCATTTCGAACCTGCATCAGCCTTTCCAAGACGCATCCCTGACCTCACCCTCCGACTAATCTGCATGAAAACCTTCCTTCTTCCTGTGTGATTCTTCCACGTCGTCCTCGTCCTTTTGTTTCGCTATGCAAACTTTCTCTTGCCCTACGACTGAATTCCCGACAATGGTCTTTGATCTCATACACAGTGTGCTCTGTGCTCTTCCTAACCTCCTCGTCGTTTTTGTCTTTGTCGTCCATTTAGGTGCAATGGGAATGTATTCCAGTGACAACCGACCAAATGGAGCATTGTATCTTCCGCGGCCCTTCTGAGAACAGCATATCGATGTAGTGGATTTGTAGTAGCCCATTCAAGACTCTAGCTTGTTACTTGAAATGTAGGTGCATATCACAGCGGACGACTTAACATTTTCCATATGGAAAATGTCATGGAGAATGTCCGGAGAATGTCACATTATGCTTACATAATCCCATTGATTTTGACTGCATTCTACGAACATTTCCCAATAACAAAGCAGGGTTTCCTTTGTTGTCGGGAAATGTTCGTAGAATTACAGTCAAATCAATTGAATTATGTAAGCACAATGTGACATTCTCCGGACATTTTCCATGACATTTTCCATATGGAAAATGTTAAGTGGTCTGCTGTGTACGCGATATCCAGAGGCCATTGACTACCTTGTGCTTGGCTCGACTTCAATTAGAATTAATGTGGCATATAGTTATTCATTGTTCATTCATGGTTAAGGCTGAGCCCCTCCGTGCGTGGTTCACCGATCGACGGACGACTATATATACCGTTCTCTAGTTTGCGCCTGCCGATATATGCAGGATGTCTTCACTGTCAACTGGGCTGCTGTCTTCTCCACAGTCTGGCTACAAATAAATTATTTCAGAAGGGTAATAATTTTCGTCATGGAGTTCTCTGCCAACCAGTTAGATTAATATCGCTTTGCCCTCGCCATATATATGGAACCACAATCCAACGTTCAACTAGTGAATAATTTAAACATAGCAGGGTTATTGACCATTGATTGCGATTCGGGATTGCTACTCATGTCAGAATAAAACCCACAAACGAAGTTCATAGTACCCAAATTTTATGAAAAGGTCCAAAGAGTGCCTAGATATACCACATGCAATGGAACTTGTTAAAGCAATGGACCTTCCGGAACTCCTCATGCATACGGATCGCTTCCCGTATTCGTGTGGAGATCATTCCACGGTATTCAGGGAGATCAGTATCATCAAACCACTGAGCAAACTCGCAAAGCTTAGGGATAATTGGAATGAGTTGGTAGGGCGGGGCTGCTTCGAGGAGCTTGCAAAGTGCCTGGAGCACAAATTCCTCATCAATTATCGGTTTACCCAAATTCAGCGATTTTGCATTTCCCTGCCCTGATCCCTCTTTCTTTCTCCCAGACTGCTGTGATAAATGGAGTGACCATGCCATTGCCATCCAATCCAACCCACTGAACTCTGAATCTGTCCGCTCTGATTCTTGTTCCTCTTCGTGGAAGTATTCCCATGTGAGGATCTGCTCAAGCTCACTCTCCCACGTCATAGACTCCGTGTTCCCCCGTGGTCTTAGCAGCGGTCGGCGCGACAAGGTGAAGAAGCCTTCAGCGAAGGATCGTCTCCATTCGACTGAGAGTGTTTCGAACTCATCCAAAAATATGACTAGTAGTTCCCACCCCATCTCCAGTAGAAGGTCCGGCAATATGAGGTTGAAGGTGGCAGATACAGCTGCGGAGAGGCAATGAGATGGTGCTGGGGGACCAGGATAAGATATCGCGGTCTCCATGTAGTACTCCAGAGCTACAGAGGAGATGCAGAGCTCTCGAGATTCAAGGAATGACCCCAGGAGGACGAACTCTGTGTACTGGGAGACCGTTCCGTGAGTATATCGCAGAAGGGACAGAGCTGCAATCATATTTTGGACTCGATGGTCATGAATTGACCCCATTAGCAGACCTGATCTATCAGGAATGTCCTGTCGGGCAACCACTCTTGCAGCCAGCCTCAACCAGGGATTATTCAATTCCAGATTCACGTCCTTCAATGCCTCTATTGTCTCTGAAGGTACGCGTTTGGAAAGCATGAACACGATGGCTAAGAGGTTTGGATCCGGGGTCTCACTAGCTCCAAGCTGAAGGTCATAGTTTTCGAGCGGTCCTTCCTGAAAAAGGCGTGCTCCATCGTCTATAGCATAACGCATTATTGGTATTAAATCTTGTGTTTGAGGCGCCACGAGCATCCTGATGATAGCGGAGAGTACATAATCTACCATATATCCGGCAATGGAAGTGAGGGCAGAGGTATAGAGGGGCAAATCACCCTTTGCTGTGATTACAGTGAGATACTGAGCTGCTAAGGGATATGAGCCTTGACAGATGAGGTGATAGATGACCAGGAGGAGCAGGGAGACGAACTGCTTGTGATAGTCAGAAGGGATGTCTTCAAACCAATTGGCAAATAGAGCAGAGTTTCGAAGATTCCGAAGCAACCATGGGTATTCACGACTGCTGGTGAGAATGTGTAGCCGATTGACATATTCTGGAGAACATGACACGGCGGCGAGTGTGACCACAGGTTCCAGGAATATATTGTTAGGGTGAGGGTGGTTCGAAAGGACCGCTAGACATATACCAATCAAGAATGGTTCCCTTTCTGGTCGGTCGCTCTCGCCACGGAGCTCTGACAGCGTGCATAAAAGCCATAAGGATTCTTGTATTGTCAGGTCATCGCCTCGTGTCAGATTTGTGAGGTTGGACTCCATTTGTCTCAAATGCATAATGTCATTGCTGTCATATATGCTGTAGTTAATGTATTCAGAAGCAGCAACCACAACTTGAACCCAGGGAGTATTGAAAATTTCCATGCGCCGAATGAGGGCTCGCACTTGGGCGATGGTAAAAGACCCCGCAACCCATTTATCAGGTCCACGCAACGAAACTGCTACCATTGCGACCAGCATGACTGGAGGGCAATGTGAATAGTACTCTTCACTATCCGCTCCCAAAAGAGTCCAGTAAGGCAGGTCGAATAATGGTGGAGTGCTAAGTGTCGCGCTACCCGCAACCTGCCATACAGACGAGTGCAGTGCTTCGCTATGTTGAGAATCCGGTGCACTGTCATGAATTCTCTTCAAGGCCGATGCTACCGTAGAAAGCTGTACTTCGTCCATTTGTATTTCTGCAACTGGGGTTTCAAAATTGTTCTCTGGATAGGGGCGCGATTTATGAAGGATGATCTGGATAGACCGGCGGACACGACCGAGCGCTGTTGCTGGCGTACTATCCATACTTGAGCTCACGAAATCATAAATATCTGGGCAGAAATAAGCATACACACGTCGGTACACCGTGGCCAAGGTGCGCGAAAGAGGAGAACGGAATGGTGAGGAGGTAACAAACACAGATATGGATGTCGTCGTGGTGTAATAGCAGATCCCAATCCCAAGGATCGCCGTAGTGACACCAAACGAGGGTTTACTGATGTGAAAAAGAAACAAGACAAGACCGATGGAAAATAAAAGAAGGGATATCTGGATAAGCAACGGTAGTACCCCGACCATCTCTGGAAGCTTCCAGCGCTCCATCCCGAGGTATCGGAATTCACGCGTCTTCGCTCGTTGTTCTGGGAGAGACATCGCCTGTAAGCCGCGGTCGAATTCGCGGACCCAGCTTTTGATGAGCATGGCGATGAACGCTGCCAAAATCATCACTCCGAGGCTGGCATAGAAGAGAGCATTGACGACCACGATGTGTTCTGGAGGGGAGAATTCGGGCGCGACATATGGCCCAAGGCTCGAATTACGCATCATTTGCGTTTGGTAGATGAGGACATCCTGTATGATATCCATAGGGTCCGGCTCGAGACGACCGAGGAGTTCAATCAGGAAAGAGCTCAAGAAACCCGCAAACAATGCGGCCTGACAAGCCATCAACTCAGGTTGGAGCCGAAAGGAGATAAGGCATACGAATATGAGTATGGTATCCATTTGTTCAAGCCATTCTTTCTCGCGCTCGCGGTCGATGATCGCCATTCCTGGGTTCTCTTATTAGATGATGCACGATGATGTGACTGTATAATGGCTAACGTGCCTTCATTGTAGTATTCCCAGGCAGTCTTGAGGGTCTTCGATTCGTCTAGATAAGACAGATGTATGAGAAATATTGATAGGTAGTGGTGAGGGAACGGACTTGCCTTGTGGACCCGCAGGGAGCGGAGAGTCTTGCTCTATGGAGGACATTAGTACGTATGGCTGACTAGGATGAGAGGCGTGGGCTACCTTGTTTCAATTTCTTAGTGAGAAGTGACATGGTGGATGGCAACCTTGGGCGCTTAGGGTTGTTGCAACGTTGAACAGGCTGCAGTACAGTTCATCGTGGTGTCGTATTCACCCTTGCAATTCACCCTTGCACCCTCCTGCGCCGGCCATGCTTTACCCTCATTTCATTGGCTCACGGCCCAACCAACTCTCCGCTACGGACGCTAGGAGGCGGCCTACAACGGCAGCGGACACACGCCGCCTTGCATGGTATCCACATGACGGCGAGAAAGAAAAATGTGTCGTTTCGTGGACGAGCAGACATCGAGTCTTTCTGCCCCCGAAGCCAAGGCACAAAGTCAGGTGGTTTGGACTTTTGATTCACCCTTCGTCGACTGCGCCAATGCCGTATCAGGTCTTTCAGCATGGCATTAAGTAGTTGGCACGGATCTTAAGCAATTGTCATTAACAGCCCACGATGAAACTCTGCCTCAATCCTCTCGGCTTCCCGACGCGCAGTCCCTCATTTTGCCACCTTTCATTAAAGACGCTGCGACGATACCGCTGTGTTAGAACACTACCACCCTACCATCCTACTGCCCTACCCTCCGACTTCGCCCTAATACTTCCTCTTCGGCCCTTGCTGTAGCCCAACCGAAGGCCAGTTCATAACTTTACACGTAGATACGATGAATGCATGTCGTGCTCTCTTACATGACCGAGAGCGTGAGGTTAAAGTCCGACCGAACACTTTGCTCCTTCGCCCACCACTAAACTACCAAGGCGGCGCGACCCAGAAGCAAGCTACGTGGCAGTGGGCATGCCCATGCGCATGGAGGATGAGGCAGCCAGTGCGCACGGCCCGACGAAGTCGAGGACGAAGGCGAGGGGAAGAAGAGGTGTCAGTATTGTGTACTCGAAACTGATGCTGATCGATACCGAGAGGTGGACGATGGAGATATTGTGGAAAGCGGCGTTCTGGTCAATAATGCTAACGTACATATCGGCATTTTGATACGAACCGCTCGTCCTGCTCAATATTCCTACCGATGATTGTTTTATCAGCCCTGTTGTGTAAAAATACCCGTTCATATCTTCGGTTAATGCTCAAGAGAGGAGCGTGAGCACGAACACGAACAGCGAATGGTTCGGATTTTGGACTTTGGTGCCTTCATCAATTGCGCCAATGCCGTTTCAGGAACTTAGGCCTGCCCTTAAGCCGCTGTCATGGATAACCCACCATGGGACTCTGCTTATGCCCCTTGGGCTTCCGACGCGCAATAATCCCCAAGCAGGTGGCTTTCAAAGCTTGAGTGTTCTCGACCGAGCTTAGACCCAGACACCACTGGCGACGAAGCCAGACATGGATGGACGTTGATTATTATAACACTCAATGGACTGGCTACTGTTCAGCCTGATTCTCTCCACTTTGCCACTTAGGATTTGGCCGAGAAAAGCGAACGACACATCGCTTCCATTTCTCCAGCTGCTCAGCCGCCACCAGAGGAACCACACCAACGTGGCTACCTTTCTTGTGGTCATTAGCCAATTGTTGAAGGGCGAGATCTTGTCCTGACTAGTCCATGGGCATAAGTTCTACGTCGCTCAGTGCTAAAACCACTCGTTTCTTATTACAGCGCTCTATCAATCCAACCTGCTCGGCCCTGGTGTCCGCTGATGAGATAGGACGACGACGAGACAGCTTCGCCCCGCACTGCGTCCTCGCCCAGCGGCCATTCGCGGGCAGAAGTCAGGGTCACGCGAGCCTTTTCAGTCGCACCACCACCAGCACGAGCGGTGCGGACACGAGCGGACAAGGCCTGAGCATCGGCAGCGGCGGCGGTACGTCGACAGTGTCCCCACAAAATTCGAGCAGCGCCCCTTATCCTCTTGTGGTCGCCCATGCCGACCCCCTAAGTCTAAGTCGGTCAGCAACGCAACAACAATAGCAACCCTTCACGTCGTTCCCTCCCCTCGCTACATTCCCATCCACGCGAATGGATCGACAAACTTCGTCCTTACACCACCGAGGCAAGTCACTCCAATACCCCATTCAGCTTCTCTTTCAATAGCTGATTTAAACAACTAGCAGCAGGGCATAGACGGTAGGATGGGCAGCTTCACCTCGCTCCCGTTCGATGAGTTGCTCACACCGACTCCCGCACGGCCGGAGGCACACAGGACCTCGTTGCTGCTGCTCAGGCCGCTATAGATGAATTCAGTGGCCGATTCGCGCCGTATGCAGAAAGCGGTGTGCGCGCCATTTAGCAGTCTAGCTCCATTCAACCTCGGCGGGATAGCGACGTTCAACATGTTCGCGTATCAGGCGTTTGGAGGGCTTAGATCTGCTCCTATTGCGTCTCCGTTTGCTGTCTCAGCCACCTGCGGGGTCATGAGAACAATATGACCCACGTCGATCCGAATATCCTGGGCGGTTATTTCGCAAACTGGTCCTGTCGGGAGTAGATATGGCCCTGGTGGCGCAGCGAGTCCGGACACTGCTGACTGAGGGGCGTCTGAGCACAGTCCGCTGACAACCCACGCGAATGTGAGGAGGCGTTTGCGGCTGCGCACGTTATCGAGAGTGTACCCGCATGCGCTGGCGTTGGGCCTATTCACTCTCAGAGAGGAGGAAGCACGATCGTACTGTTGGGCACAAGCGGCGTTTCTGGAAAGGCGACAGTCGTCGTTGCTGCTTCCGGCGGACCGGGCAACGCCTCCCTTGGTGGGAGATCCCCCATTGTTGGAAGAAGGACATATCGTGCACGAGTTGCAAGACCGCCACTACGCCGCTCTGGAGACACGACCCGCAAGGCCAACGACTGTGCAACGCGTGTGGCTTGTTCTTCGTGAGTGTTCTCCTGAATGTTAGTGGTAACTTGGAATCATACTGAACCTTGTCTTTTCGCCTTGACAGAAACTCCACAGCCAGACGGACGTGATCGAAAGGTGCAATCGCAACGGCAGCAGCATTGTAGTCAGCTAAAAACACTCAGTACCAACTACCAAGGTTACAAGTACCGCTCGTGGTATCGTTAACGTCAATATCGTGACTCCATGACCAGCGCCGCAGGGCTCCCCCCGCCGACACGACCTCTCGCCCCCTCCAGTGTTCTCGGGCCACATCGATCTCTCAATGAACCGACAGCAAGGATCGAGTGGCGGCATCAGCCTAGCGCTTCTTGGACTTGCGAGCAATCTTGTTTGAACACAGCCCCCTCAATAACAGCGCGGCTTTGAACCTAGCCAATGAGCCAATGGACCCGTTTGGCTCTGAAGTACCCCATTATGGACAGTGTGTTTGTATGATCATGATACCGCTCCGGCATACCACGCTCCTCCCACTCTCGTAACCTATCGTAGACTTCGACTGCCCTTGTCACGCAAAGGAACGTCTCATTGTGCTGTTATCCGGTTGTGTTTTTCTTTAGCTTTTCCAAGACGCATCCCTGACCTCACCCTCCGACTGATCTGCACGAAACCCTTTCTTCTTCCTGTGTGATTCTTCCACGTCGCCTAGCTTGTTACTTGAAAATGTAGGTGCATGTACGCCGATATCCATAGCCCGACGAGTGGCGGAGACACTCAAGGATTGATCGCCCAACTATCTTGTACGTGCTTTGCTCGACTTCAATTAGAATTAATGTGGCATATATTTACTCATTGTTCGTTCACGGTCGAGGGTGAGTGCGTGGCTCACCGACCGATGACGTGAACGTACAATACCATTCTCTAGTTTAAGCCTGCCGACTCAATTTCAACTGAGCCACCGTCTCCTCCAAAGTCTGGCTACAAATAAAATTATTTCAGAGGGTAATCGTTTTCGTCATGGAGTAAGCGCCACTTCTCCGCCAACCTGTCAGATCAATATCGCTTTGCCCTTGCCATGGAACCACAACCCCAATGTTCAATCAGTCAATAATTTAAATATGGTAGGATTGTTGTCCATTGATCGCGATTCGGGATTGCTACTCATGTCAGAATTAAGACCACAAACGGGGTTCATAGTACCCAAATGTACGAAAAGGTCCAAAGAGTGCCTAGATATACCACATACAATGGAACTTGTCGAAACAATGGACCTTCTGGAACTCCTCATGCATACGGATCGCTTCCCTTATCCGTGTGGAGATCATACCATGGTATTCAGGGAAATCGGTATCATCAAACCACTGAACACACTCGCAGAATTTAGGGATAATTGGAATGAGTTGGTAGGGCGTAGCTGCATCGAGGAGCTTGCAAAGTGCCCGGAGCACAAATTCCTCATTAACTCTCGGTCCACCCAAATTCAGCGGTTTTGCATTTCCCTGTCCTGATCCCACCTTCTTTCTCCCAGACTGCTGTGATAAATGGAGTGACCATGCCATCGCCATCCAATCCAACCCGCTGAACTCTGAATCTGTCCGCTCTGGTTCTTGTTCCTCTTCGTGGAAGTATTCCCATGTGAGGATCTGCCCAAGCTCACTCGCCCGTGTCATTGACCTCTTGTCCGCCCGTGGTCTTAGCAGCGGTCGGCGCGACAATGTGAAGAAACCTTCAGCGAAGGATCGTCTCCATTCGACTGAGAGTGTTTCGAACCCATCCAAAAATATAACTAGTAGTTCCCATCCCATCCACAGTAAATGGTCCGGCAATGCGAAATTAAACGTGGCAGATACAGCCGCGGAGAGGCAATAAGATGGTGCTGGGAGACCAGGATAGGATATCGTGGTCTTCATGTAGTACTCCAGAGCTACAGAGGAGATGCAGAGCTCTCGAGATTCGAGAAATGACCCCAGGAGGACGAACTCTGTGTACTGGGAGACCGTTCTCTGGGGGTATCGCAGAAGGGACAGAGCTGCAATCATATTTTGGATTCGATGTTCATGAAACGACCCCATTAGCAGACCTGATCCATCAGGAAGGTCCTGTCGGGCAACCACTCTTGCGACCAGCCTCAACCAGGGATTTTTCAATTCCAGATTCACGTTCTTCAATGCCTCTACCGTGTCTGAAGGTACGCGTTTAGAAAGCATGAACACGATGGCTAAGAAGTTTGGATCCGGGGTCTCACTAGCTCCAAGCTGAAGGTCATAGTTTTCGAGCAGTTCTTCCTGAAAAAAAAGTTTTCCATCGTCTATGGCATAACGCATTATTGGTATTAAATTTTGTGTTTGAGGCGCCACGAGCATCCTGATGATGGCGGAAATTGAATAATTTCCGATATATGGGGCAATGGCAGTGAGGGCAGAGGTATAGAGGGGCAAATTACCCTTTGCTGTGATGACAGTGAGGTACTGAACCGCTAAGGGATATGAACGTCGACGTATGAGGAGAGAGATGACCAGGAAAAGCAGGGAGATGAACTGCTTGTGATAGTCGGAAGGGATGTCTTCGAACCAATTGGCGAATAGAGCAGGATTTCGAAGATTCCGAAGCAACCATGGGTATTCACGACTGCTGGTGAGAATGTGTAGCCGATTAACATATTCTGGAGAGCATGACACAGCGGCGAGTGTGACCACAGCGTCAAAGAATGTATCGTCAGGGTAGGGGTGATTCGAAAGGACCGCTAGACATATCTCAATCAAGAATGGTTCCCTTGCTGGTCGGTCGCTCTCGCTACGGAGCTCTGACAGCGTGCTTAAAAGCCAAAACGATTCGTCTATGGTCAGTTCATTGCTTCGTGTCACATTTGTGAGGTTGGACTCCATTTTTTGCTTAATGTTATTGCTGTGGTGTGTGCGGTAGTCAATGTATTCAGAAGCAGCAACCACGGTTTGAGCCCAGGGGGTATTGGAAATTTCCATGCGCCGAATGAGGGCCCGTACTTGAGTGATGGAAGAATACCCTGCGGACCCTTTGTTAGGTCCACGCAACGAAACTGCTACCATTGCGACCAGCATGGCTGGAGGGCAATGTGTGTAGTACTCTTCACGATCCGCTCTCGAGAACGAAAGAGTCCAGTCAGGCAGGTTGAACAATGGTGGAGTGCTAAGTGTCGCGCTACCCGCAACCCGCCATACAGACGACTGCAGTACCTCGCTTAGTTGAGAATCCGGGGCACTGTCATGAATTCTCTTCAAGGCTGATGCTACCGTAGAAAGCTGTACTTCGTCCATTTCTGCTTCGTCAATTGGGGTTTTAAAATCGTTCTCTGGATAAGGGCGCGATTTAAGAAGGATGATCAGGATAGACCGGCGGACACGACCGAGCGCTGTTGCTGGCGCAATACCCATACCTGAGCTCACGAAAGCATAAATATGTGGGTAGAAATAAGCATGCACACGCTGGTACACCTTGGCCAAGGTGCGCGAAAAAGGAGAACGGAACGGCGAGGAGGTAACAAACACAGATATGCATGTCGTCATGGTGTAATAGCAAATCCCAATCCCAAGGATCGCTGTGGTTACACCAAACGAGGGTTTGCTGATGTGAAAAAGAAACAGGGCAAGACCGATGGAAAATAGAAGAAGGGATATCTGGATGAGCAATGGTAGTACCCCGACCATCTCTGGGAGTTTCCAGCGCTCCATGCCGAGGTACCGGAATTCACGCGTCTTCGCTCGTTGTTCTGGGAGAGACATCGCCTGTAAGCCGCGGTCGAATTCGCGGACCCAGCTTTTGATGAGCATGGCGATGAATGCTGCGAGAATCATGACTCCGAGACTGGCATAGAAGAGAGCATTGACGATGACGATGTGTTCTGGAGGGGAGAAGTCGGGGGCGACATATGGCCCAAGACTCGAGTTACGCATCATTTGCGTTTGGTAAATGAGAACATCCTGTATGGTATCCATAGGGTCCGGCTCGAGACGACCGAGGAGTTCGATCAGGAACGAGCTCAAGAAACCCGCAAACAATGCGGCCTAACAACTCATCAACTCAGGCTGGCGCCGAAAGGAGGTAAGGCCTACGAAGATGAGTATGGTATCCATTTGTTCAAGCCATTCTTTCTCGCGCTCGCGGTCGATGATCGCCATTCCTGGGATCAAATTAGATGATGTACGATGATGTGACTGTATAATGGCTAACGTGCCTTCATTATAGTATTCCCAGGCAGTCTTGAGGGTCTTCGGTTCGTCTGGATAAGATAGATATATGAGAAATATTGATAGGTAGTGATGAGGGAACGGACTTGCCCTGTGGACCCGTAGGGAGCGGGGAGTCTCGCTCTATAAGAGGACATTAGTATATATGGCTGACTCGGATGAGAACCGTGGGCTACCTTGTTTCAATTTCTTAGTGAGAAGCGACATGGTGGATGACAACCTTGGGCGCTTATGCTTGTCGCAACGTTGCAAAGGCTGCAGTTCATTGTTGCCGTGTGGTCGTAATTACCCTTGCACCTTCCGGCGCCGGCCACGCCTCAGTCTCATTCATCGGCGCACGGCCTAACCAACTCTCCGCCACGAACGCCACGATCGAGGCAGCCCACAGCGGCAACTAGGATGCGGATAGACGCATCCACACACCGACTTGCATGGTATCGACTTGACGGTGAGACAAAAGATGTGTCGTTTCGTGGACGAGTACGAGTACGAATACAAACATGCAGCATATCGAACGTTACTGCAATGGGCGCCCCGAGGCCAGGTACAAAGCCAGGTGGTTTGGACTTCTAGACTTTGGTGAACCCCTCTCCTCCAGATCCCTCCGTTTCAGGTCCTTCAGGGTGGCCTTGAGCCGTTGGCACGGGTCTTAAGCAACTCTGCCTCAACCCTCTCGAGCGCAGTCCCTTATTTTGCCGCCTTTCATTAAAGACACGCTGCGATGCTACTGCCTTCGAACACTACCATCCTACATTCTATGTTACTGCCCTACCCTCCGACTTTGTCCTAATACTTCCTCTTCAACCCTCGCTGTAGCCAAACCGAAGGCTAGCTCGTGACTGTACGCATAGATAAATGAATGTATGTCGTACTCTCTTACATCACCTAGAGCTTGAGGTTAAGTCCGACCGAACACATTGCTCCTTCGCCCACCACTAAGCCTCAGCGCGACCCAGAGGTAAAGTGGGCATGCCCATGCGCGTGGAGGGCGAGGCGGCGAGGGCGCACGGCCCGACGAAGTGCAAGTCGAAGGCGAGGGGAAGGAGAGGTGTCAGCATTGTGTACCCGAAAGTGATGCTGATCGATACCGAGAGGTGGACGATGGCGATATTGTGGAAGGCGGCATCCTGGTTAATAGTACTAACGTACTGAAGCTTATTGGAGTGCTATATGACTCATCACGCTATTCCGTATTTTATTTGGTCTTTGTTCTGTATATACAGCGTCGTGTTTGCCCGAAAAGCGGGAAAGGTCAGGTGATCATGGTTGAATGGGATGAGCGTATGCATGTGGAATGTACTCTCTACCCCTCCCCTTGTCATTCGTGGTGCCATTCCAGTATATACTAGTACTTTTCCGCCCTCTACGCCCAGGTATGCCCGCCTCACTTGTGCAGACACGGCTGTACCTGCACCAAGGGACGGCACACTAATATCCCCAAGCAGGTGGG
>Ga0307515_10014567_pt1 | contig 14557 bp, 4 predicted proteins | sample 17_EM_MG_FD_194513 | JGI IMG/M metagenome (GOLD analysis project Ga0307515, IMG submission 194513) | Populus trichocarpa ectomycorrhiza microbial communities from riparian zone in the Pacific Northwest, United States - 17_EM | ecosystem: Host-associated > Plants > Roots > Unclassified | place... | reverse complement strand
TTTACCCTAAGGATATATAGGAGACGCTTATAGGGTATGTTATTATAGGCGCCACTAATATCTAGGCTAAGCATTAATACTATAAAGTCCCTTCGCATCGCCCATATAGATTTAATGGTGGTAGTGAGTAGCGTAAGTGCTAATAGTGTTAAGCGGTTCTTTCTTGCCCCCATTTAGCTCTATAGTAGTAGGGCGTATTTCTTAGCCGTGTCTGCTATACGGTCCGCTATTACCTTTTCTAAGATCTTGCTAAGGGTGTTTTCTAAGGTAATAGGGCGGTAGTTTCCTAGGATTAAGTAATCTGCTTTACCTTCTTTTTATAGAATAACCGTCGTTATAGATCTTCCGAGTCGCGGGTAGTAGCCTATAGTAAAGTATGCTTTAGCTATATCTGTAAGCTAGGGTGCTATAAGTAGTCTACAGGTCTTTAGGGCCTTATTTAAAATCCTATCTAGTCCTAGTACTATGTTGTTTAAAAGGCGGCTAATAGTTCTAGCCATTTCCTCTATTATTATGTTGCTGTTGACCTGCAGGCAAGTCACCGGTGTTTTACCTATAATGTCACTAAGGTCTGCTAGAGCCAGTTAGGGGAAGAACCTTTCTATAAGGATCTTTACCTTCTTATTATTATTATTAGTGGCCTATAATTCCCCTGCTCTTTATAGGGGTAGTAGATATAGGTCTTCTGCTAGTCGCCCTGCCTTTTTCTTTACCTATTTTGCTATAGCCTATAGGCCCTTATTATAGGGGAGGCTCGGGTTAAAAGTATACTCATTTATAAATCGTCTCCAGTTATTCCTTACTTCTTTTTTTAGGGTATTCTTTAACTGGTTTCTTATGTCTTTATATCATCTTTTATCTTTAGGGTTATAGCTACTTAAGTATTTCCTTCTTACTTATTGTTGGCTAGCTATAAGAACCGCGTATTATACGGACTATATATATTACGCGTAGGGGCCCGGTCTTAAGACCGGGCAGTGCTCTTTTAACCTATTTTTAATCGCTGCCTAGATCTTTTCTAGTCTTCGGTTAATTTTCTTAGGGGTGGCTAATAAGCCTCGCTCGTTTGGTATCGGGTGAATTTCCTCTAGGTCTTAGAGTTGTTGTTTAACTATATTAAGGAAGCTGTCTACCTTAAGCATCCTTATTACGTATCTTTTGCTATTTAGTTACGCCTTAATATCTAAATCTAGCTATATTTGGATGGGGATATGGTCTAAAGTAAGTGCCCATTCTTCTTTAGGGTTATACTTTTTAAGTCTCTAGTATAGGCCTTCGTCTATAAATATAAGGTCAATTATACTTCTAGCAGATCCTTATTGCCATATAATTGCTCTAGGGGGGGTAGCCAGCTTAAGGCCCCAGGTATCTATAGCTTTTAGTAGGCACTCTACCTGTCGTTTAGCAGCGATATAGATACCCCCCTACTATAGGTAGTAGAGGTTTATGTCTCCTAATAGGATAGACTCTATACCTTTGGTTTTAAGTAAGCTTATTATTAATATAATATTCTCTATTTATAGGACCCCTTCGACCCTAGGGTTATATACATTAATAATTTATACCGGTCCTTTATATATCTAGATTATTATAACTATAATATCTGGATTAACTGCCTGCTATAACTATAAGGATAGGCTAATAGTCTTACTAATTATAAAGCACACGCGTATGGCTACTTTTAGTTCGTATAGGAGCTAGAAACCTTAGGGGCAGTATATTAATTATATGTAGGTATTATAGTACGGCTCTTATATAGTAAGGATATAGTGTTTCTCTAGGTCTAGACTGTCTAGTAAGGGCCTTGCAAGACGGTGGTTTGTATTACTACAGTTATACTATATAATGGATAGGTAGCGGACCCCCGGCGAGGGTCCTTCGCCTCTTTATTATTCCTCGCTTCTTCTATTTCCACTTTCTCTAGGATATTTAGAACTTCTATCTCTTATATCTATACCCTAGTTACTACTTATTTTATATAGAGCTTTCCATTCCTATATCTTATATTCCTACTAGCGCTTCTATATCTAAATCTGTTATTATCTCCGGTTTTTCCCCTATTCTTACTAGTTGGCTATACGCCCTTTAAAAGTTGGCTGCAAATGTTATATTTACCGCGTTAAGTCTAATTCTTAATTGTCCTGGTCTTAAGCTTGCTATAGCTGTCTATAAGGGTCTTCCTACAGGGCGTCCTCTCCCTTATATCCCCTGTGACCCTTATATCCCTATATAGTTTAGTAATATCGCACGGCATCGCTTCTAGCCTATTAAGGCTTGGGATAGCTAGCCTAGCCCCCCAGTATTAAAGGTAGGAAACGCTAGAAAGGCACCTGCGCCCCCCTAGCTTATCGCCTATTACTTCCATTTATATAACCTCGCGTATAGTTATTCCCACAGCTGTTAAGCCCTTATCTTCCGTCTCCTGTATTTAATACAGTCTTCTCTCTCCTACGCCTTATATATGCTTTAGTGGCAGTTTACGCATTTTATTTAGTCTTAATTTAAGCAGTGTCTTATATTATAGGGGCCTGCATAGTAGCCGCAGCACACCTATACTACGCATGTAGATTAGGTGTATCCCTATTATACATAGCGATAGTATTATTCTAGGCGTAGTCTGTGGTTATAGAGCCTTATATTGTATATAAGGCCGTTTATAATTATTCCTTTTTAGATAAGGAGTTTTTGCATTCCTAGTGTATATATGCTAACGATAAGGGAGCTATGCGTTTGTCTGGCGTCTCCCTAGCGGGTCTCTAGCGACCCTTATATCCTCTTATTATTCTTATTATTTGCTTAGTTTACATTTTCCTATTAAAGCTATTAGATTCGGGTGATCTTAAGTCCTAGTATAAGGCGTTCCATTTGTCTTACTATCTCCTATATAATTGCTATGTTATCTACCTATCGTCCCTTTTCTACCCTAAGGCTTATAGGGACCGCTAGGACTTCGACTAGGTAATCCTCGCAAAGTACTTTTATACTAATACGTTCTCCTAGCCTATCCCCTACCCTTATAGCTCATTCCTTTACCTATTAGTCCTTTAGGGTGACTCTAATGTCTCCGCTCCTTAGGTGTTGGACTATAATAGCGTTATAGACCTCTTTACGGATTTCTATAAGGACTTCTGTTTCTAATTATCCCCTAAGCCCCTCTACTTTTTCTATATTTGGTCATATTATAATTATATACCCAGTTATTGTCTTAAGGGGGGTAAGTTCCCTATACTGTAGAAGCGCAGCTATGGCGGCCTAGGTACGGTTCGCCGGTAAGGGGGGGTTTTATTTATTTTTAATTTTACTTAGCCGTTGGAGGATTTAATTAAGGGTTTGCTAAAGGGGCGCCTAAAGTTCGCTGGACTGGCGGAGCCATTCTACTAGCTGCGTTAAATTGTTATAGCTGACGGTTACTCCCTCGCAATTCTAGGTACTAAACGCGTCCAGTAGGCTTTATATTTTGTCAGATACCTTCTTAATAAAGGTATTTCCGCTTTATAGTGTGGTATTCGCCCGTCTTTGTTATGGAGGGCCATTGCTAGGCGTGGTTCTGGCGGTCGCGCGCGAGTGCGAACCACCGTCGTTTAACGTATGCCTCCCCTGCGATACATGCATCTTAGGGGGATTCTCTAGATGTTTTGCAGGGTTCTTTTGGTTGGTTTTAGTCTTTTTTAGGCCGGGTGCAGCAAGAGCTCTAATGTCTAACTATAATATACCACTAGGTACTATCTATCTTAATATTTCTATATAAAGTATACCCCTAGTATAAAGTCTAATACGTCCGTTTTTATAACTATCTTTAGTTCTAGTTAATAGATTTTAAAAACTGGCTTCTAGGTAAATAACTCTTTAACTTTTTTTAAATAATTCTTACTATTCCTTTCCTTATACCTATAGTTCTTCTTTCTTTATTAGTTATATAAATAGTTTAATATCCTTTAACTATTACGCTATAAACCTTCTATAGTAATTATAAAACCCTAGAAATAATCTTAACTATATAATATTCTCTAGTTCTTACTAATTTACTATAGCCTTAATCTTCTTTAAATCTATACTAAGTTAGCCTAGTTTAATAATAAATTTAATAAAATTGGTCTTTCTAGTAAAGAACTTATATTTCTTAATTGCTACTAGCATCTGTTCCTCTTATAGTCTCTTTAAAACCTATTTAATATATTCTCTATATTCTTCCTTAGTTATTAAGTAGATAATAATAATATTAAAATATACTATAATAAATTTATTTAAGTGTTCTCCTAATATATTGTTAATATACTTCTAAAATATTGCTAGTGCGTTTATAAGCCTAAATTATATAACTAATAGTTTATATAGTCCTTCCTTTAACCTAAAGGCTGCTTTTTATTTATTACCCTCTTTAATCCTAATCTAATGGTACGCCTATCTTAGATCTATCTTTATAAAGATTTATATATTACTTATTCTATCTTAGATTTTACTAATTAAGGGTAAAAGATACCTATCCTTTCTAGTAATACCGTTTAACTATCTATAGTTAATACACAGTCTTAGTTTGCTATTCTTCTTTAGTATAAATAATACTAGATAACCCGCTAATAACTGCAATGGTTTAATATATCCCTTTTATAAGTTTTCTTAAATAAACTCTTTTAATGCTTTACCTTCCTCTTTAGTAAGCTTATAAATTAAAAAAAATCTTAAACTTATTCCTAGTTCTAATTCTATTTTATAGTCCTATACTATATACTCTAATAGCTTCTTACTTTCTAGTAACTATAGTTTTTTGCTATACTTATGGTATCTCTTTAGTATATAGCTTAACCCTTTTTCTATTTCTTTATAGGTCGCCCCTATTTAGTACTATACTATCTTAGTTTATTATTATATTTTACATTATTAAGTATCCCTAATATTAACCTAACCTATAATCTAATTAATTCTTAGATTATATTCTTATAACTAAGGCATTTCTAATACCACCTTATTGTTCCCTAATAGTAATATATTAAAAGACATCTTAATTTATCTCCCTTTAATAGTTAACTAAATAGGTCCTATTTTAAGATTAATAATACCTTCTCCGTAGGCTATTAGATCTCCTAAAATTATTACTAATAAATAAGGGTGCTCCTTTTTCCTATATGGTAACCCTATTTTTTTAACTACTATTAGTAAAATATAGTTCCTTATTACTCTACTATCTATTAGTGCTTTAAACTATTAATCTTACTACTTAACTTATAAATTTAGGTATTATCCTTAAATTCCTTTAAGGGTTTAAGGCTCTACTACTAGTTCCCTTTAGTTTTATAAGCCTTTACTTTTCCTAATTATTAGCTGCTTAATCCTATTTATACTTAGTCTACTTTTAGCTAATATTTAGTTCGCTTTTTATCTTTAATATACTATAAACATATATTTTCTAGGTATTTCTACTACTATTATTTATCTAGGCATTTTTCTATAAGGAATCTTCCTAGCTAAAGTATTAAGTCCCCTTAGCTTTATACTTCTATTAAGTATTAACTATATATATACTTAACGTTTTTATATTTTACCTTATTTGGTGCCTAATATATTTTTACTAAATACTTCTAGTTCTTATCTTTTAGTACTTTATATATATTATACATATTATCTACGTATATAATTTATACTAATATATAATATACTTAATATCTTAGGTTAACTCTTAGCTTGTCTTTATTTTTAAGTTTAAACCTTTTTTATATTAATTTAAGCGTTATAACTTTATTTATAGGTACTAAAATTTACCTCTTGCTTCTCTAGTCCTCTAATTCCTCCTTTAAATCTTTTAATATTATAATTAAGGCTCCTTTAATATAACTTATAGCCTTTTCCGTAATTAGGTAGTCTTAGATAACTTTTTTATCCAACTATATATAGAAATCTTCCTACTTATCGTTATATCGTTATCTATACTACTTTTAGTATAACTCCTTAAGTATATACGGCTTATCCGTAAAGAAGTATCTTCTTATTATTACGTTATAATAGCCCTTTATATATCGTTCTTTAAACCTAATTAAAATCCCTAGATCCTCTTCTTATTTCAGTTTAATAAGCCACTTAGCTCTTAGTATGCCTATTCTAAGCCTATTAGTAATTCTTTATATAGGTGCTCTATCCCTTATATAACCTAATATACTAGATCTTTTATCTAGTTTTTAATCTTGCTATAAGGTAATTCTTACTTTAAATTCCTTTATAGTTTCTTTCTTTTCGCGTCTTATAAGTAGATCCTTAAAGTCTTCTTACTTCTTAATCTTATTAATAGTCCTTATTTATATATTAAAATCTTAGTTCTATAGGATTCTTAATCCTAAGCTTGCTTCTACTTTAAGCTTTACTCCTACCTTAGTTTAACTAGGCTTAGGTGTTCTTATCTTATCTTAAAAGTCTTAAATCTTACTTATCTTGTCTTAAGAGTCTTATACCTATAAAAAACTCTATCCTAAGCTTATTTATATATCTTTAAACTAAGCTATTACCCTACTCTATCGGTTTCTATCCGTTATAGGTCCTTAGGTATACCTTATCTTATCTTAAGAATTTTAGTTATCTCTTATCTTATCTTAAAAATCTTAAGCCTTTAACCTTTTGCCTTTATTAAGCAATAAATTAGTACTAGTAATTATCTGCTTACTTAATCTCTACAAAATACTCTTCTTTTTATTTTATAAAGCAATAAATGCCGTATCTAACGGTATTATAACTCCCGTTACTAAACCTTACTTTATAGTAGTCTTAGTCTCTATTTCTAATATAACTTCTTTAAGGTTTATACACTCCTAGTAAGCTACCCTTATTACCTTATTATCTATAAATGCTTTACCTATATTAAACTTGTTATCTTTAATATCTAATCTATATAATAGTTTATTAGTTCCCCTATATTTTAAGGATTTTAGCTTCTATAGCTAATAGCTTATACTATACTTAACGTATTTATAAATTTAGCATACGTTATTATAATAAAATATAAAACTTTTAATTAAACACTCTTTTGTTCCTTATAGTATACTATTATCCCTCTATATATATATATCTTCTACTAGTCTAGTTCCCTTTATTATATAGTAGCTCTAACTATCTTTATAATCCCTTATAAAGTAACCTTATTTTCCATAATTTATATAAGCTCTATCTCTAAACTACTAACTTTACTATAAAGTCCGCCTAAATATCTTCTACTACTAAAATCCCTAGTTTAACCTTTACTCCTTAGTTCTATAATTACTAGATCCTTAACCTCTAGGTTTTTATAGTTTTTTACTTTATCTCTTATAGGCTTCTTTAGTACTACTTAGGTCTATTAGCTCTACGCTATACTATAGTTTTTAACTTAGCTTTAGTTATTATATACTCTACGTCTTATATAATTATAGAACTCTATCCTAGCCTCTCTTAGCCTATTTCCTTTAGTAGATCTAATTATTAATCTTAATTACTTAATCTATTAATTCCTATAGGGTATTTACATCTTCTATTAGGATAATTACGTCCTAGACTTTAGCCTTAAGTCCCTATTTATACTATGCTATAAGCGCCTTATTATTTTACTTAACTTATATAGCTAATATCTAGAACTGCGTTATATACTTAATTGCTAAGGTTTATTACATAATATCTTAGAGTTTTCTTTCTGCCGTAGTTACTGCCTCTAGGTTTTTAAATATTTATATAAGTTACTCTATAAACCCTTCCTAGCTTATAAATATAAACCATACCTTTTAGTTAGTAGTTATTATTCTATTTACTTATATTTCCATAAAGTAAGGTTTAAACTACTTAAGTGCCCTTTTTAATAGAAATAGTCCCGTATATGCTATTTAATCTATAGGTATTAGTAGCTTTACCCCTTTTTATATAACCTTAAAGTGTATTTATATAAGAAATCCTTTAAGCTTTAATCTTTCTCCTAAGTACCTCTTAATTAATAGTAGCTTAATCTTTATTACTCCTATCCTATTAATTCTATTTTTTAGCGTTATATTATTTTCTATTAACTAGTTAACTATCTCTTATAGTTATCTAACCGTTATAGGTTGCTATAAGTTAGTATTTGCTATACTAGTATTACCTCCTAACCCTAAAGTAGTTGCTGCCGTTAATAGTGTTATAGTAGCTGCTTTTAGTAGCATATTATTTAACTTTCTATATTTAATACTATAACTAGGTAGTAATTATATAACGGAACCTTATAGCAAGTACTATAATAAGCTTATTAATAGGCTAGGTATATAGGTAATATAAATTAAAGTTAACAACGTAATAATAACTAGTAGAGTAGTTGCCTAATAGATTAACTCTAATTATATTCTAAAAATTACTATAAGGGAGGAACTATCTAGGTAGGGACTAAGGGTCCTTAAATACACAACCGTACTTTTATAAAATCCTTCTTATACATAATATACATATACTCTATATACTCTATTATAAATTAAGCAGATTATATAAATTATATAGATTACCTTACGTAACTTATACTACTATTCCTCGTTATATAGTTCTACTAGCTTTATCCTAAACCGTGCCTAAATTAACTAACTAGCTTCTTTCAACTCTTCCCTAAGTAGTTGTAATATTATACTTAAAGCGTCTGTAACAAAAGTCCTCTTTTATCCTTAACGTTATATAATATAAGCTTATCTTCTTAAATTAAGTCTTAGAAGAGGAAGGCCTTAATAGTAAGGTAGATAATATAGCTATTACACTAGATTCGTTAGTGTATAGATTTCTACTCTATATTATATTCTACTTAAAAATACTTCTAGATTGTATAATATAGGACGTTATTTATAGATATATTATTAGTAATAATAGCACTAAGTCTCTATATAATACTATAGTCCTAAAGTATTAGAAGTAGCGTTTAAAACTAATTCTCTTTACTATATAATGGAGTTATATAAAGCGCAAGAAGGCCTCTTTTTAATTTTTAATTTTAATCTATAAAGTGTGCGCAAACCCTAAGCAAAAGATGCTAATTTAAAGACGTCTAGATATCTAGTAAAAGATAAACCTTAAATATTACTAATTAAAGCTTCTTTTATATAATATCCTTCTGCGCTATAAATATATTCTAGACTATATTATTAACTATAGAGTGGGCTGTTATAATATAACCCTTAACCTCCGGATTAAGGACCCTATAAAATACATAAAACCCCAGCTATTTAACCATTCTAAATAGGAGTCTTTATACGGTTATTAAGGAAATAAGCGCTATAGTAATAGCTTCCTAATTTAGGGTGTTTTAAAGGGCAAGCGTATTAATATTATTTAACTGCTCTATATTGCGGAGTTATATATAGAGATATTAAAGTTAATTACGGGTTTTTATATAAATAGGGCCCTCTTATTTTTCTAAGCGGATATTATACTTAATTCTTAGGTGATTTTAGAAGTTTATAGTAGATTTTAAGCAATATACTATTATTATATAATATTTACCGTACGTAAGCCTTATTTTCTTATAGTGTGTATCCTTATCTTTATCTAGAGCCTAAGTATATATCTATAGATTAAAAGTCTTCTTTTACCGGCGGTTTAACAACTCTATATTAAGGGAGTCTAATATAGGTGTAATAAGTAATAAGTTTGCTTTAGAAGCTATAATATTTAATAATCTATCTATATAATATTAGGGTTAAATTTTTTTTAAGGGGCGCCAAGAGGATCTGCAAATATTTATAAATATGGCCAATACTCGCCAATACTCGCCAATACTCGCCAATATTGATTAGTGTCAATATTGATTAATCTGATTGGCCAATATTGAAAATAAAAACCACGCTGAACAGCATTGGCCCTAGTTTAGTCTCTGCGAACCTGCTGCCTTGCTTCTCCGTGCGATGCCTTTTTAGCTTTCCTTATTTCCTTGAAAGCATCGTGCAAGCTGAAGAGCAAGGTCAGAAGCCCGCCGATTGCCGTCACAAATTGGTCCAAATCAGTGATTGCAGCACCCGTCATCGCCGCAAACCTCATCGAGTTTCCGATCGCGCTGGACTCCCACAGATACTTGATGCAAAATGAGCACGTGACTATCACTAGAGTAGAGCATCCAGCCATCCAGCAGCTGATCCGACCTGGAGGCAGCCGATGCCATTGGAAGGCCTTCCCAGACTCGGGTTCTGTGTCATTGTCCGTTGCGGGGATGCGCAGCATGACTGACAGCACGTCAGCGAATACCAGCAGAGTGATATTACCAGCAGGGGCATGAGGTGGAAAAGAAATGGCCGAACCAGGAGGCTTGAACGAAAAGGAACCCAGTTTCTCATCAATAGGAACTCCACAGAGAAGCACATCCATCCACCAGCCAAGGCCATCACCATCCTCTTCCTCTGACACTTCCAGGCTGCCACGGCGTATAGAACACTGGCCAGCATGATGAAATCCTCACACACTGTCAGCGGGGCTTCGATCGCAGCTGCAGCTCGCACAGCAGTCGAACTCGGGGTGCTGAGCAGCAGATGCAAATTCTGTCCGTCCAATTGGTGCACTTGAGACCAGAAATCTGCTGCCGCAATAATGGGAAGCGATAGTGCTGCGATGAAGTCGTTGGTGATGGAGTCGTTTGATGCTGATGTTGGGTTTATGGTCCAGCTGACGATTACTGATAGCAAGAGGAAGAACCAGCAAGCCAGGTTTCCTAGACCGTAGAGCGATGAGACGAGAGCGAGGCGATCGGGCGCTGGTATGTCGTGAACAGCCCCATTCACGATCATTGAAAGGTAATCTGGCCCGGCACTCATACACTCGCTGATGGAGCCGTTTGATGCTAATGTTAGGTCTATGGTCCAGCTGACGATTACTGATAGCAAGAGGAACCGGCAAGCTAGGTTTCCTAGACCATAGAGCAATGAGACGAGGGCGAGGCGATTGGGCGCTTGTATGTTGTGAACAGCCCCATTCAAAATCATTGAAAGGTAATGTAGCCCGGCACTGATACAGGCCCTGATACACTTGGAGGCCATCGGCATCCTAGTCTATGGGATGTATGATGTAGGGGTCTGCTTCTGACTGTCGCTTGGTGGCAGCGATGTTCACCTCAGGCAAAACGGGGTCGCGCTGAGCAACCAAAGTGCTGTTGCGAAAAATGGATGCAGTCGGTCTTCTTCAAGTATGAGTGAAGATATTTGCTTGCGTTGGCTGAAGATAAGAGATTCGGAAAGAAGCATAGCCTTGTGGACAGGGGCTTGGGTGGTGGCAGTGTCGCACCTCGTCATGTTCCGATTCCTCCACCTCGTCTCACACACACCGCAGCGACAAGCTGAATGTTTCATCTCAGCACGGGCGGTGGCAGTGCAGCTACGGCCTCCTTCGCTTTCTGCAACCATAGCAGCAATCGAAAACAAAAGGCTAACTTACTACTCTGTTTTCCAACCCTGATCTGGGTCGGTTGATGAATTTGCGCAGTCTTTCGCGTTTTGTCACTTTGCAATAGGGAGTTAGTCAAATGCGATCCCAAGAAGCCCCTAGTGAAGTCTTTTGGCACTCGCTGTGCGTTCCTCAATGACTGACAAAAAGGTACGATGTTGATTGGTCGGTGTCGCATTCCTTCACGCAGGGAACCGTGCCGCCCGGAAAGCGGTCAGAGTATCATAGACACGAGAGTCTGACGTAAACCAAAACATGATTAGCTATAAGATTGTACAATAGAGTACTTACATAATATTACTCGGTTGCGATGGCCAGTTGCCGAAAGCGGTGCGGCGGGCCTACCGACATACAGGAATTGCCTCCTGTACCTCGCACATTATCATGGTTTCAGGCTATCATATGCGATTATGTAGTTCCGATTGGCTCCCTTTATGGATTTAAAAGCAATATGTCAACGGTGGTAATGTTATAGCGAGGAGTTTTAGCTGTAGCATCAAGATATGCTCTGTGAAAATCGAGCCACAAGTCGACCATACTTTCGTAATATTAAGACGAGAAGCGTCTAGAATATAAAGGGCTTGCTTGAGAACATACTGATTATAGCAGCATGATGATATCGACAAGCGTGCGAATTCTGAGATGCTCAGAAGTTAAATCGTTCCGGAACACCGGGTGCTCCGCCACACAGGGGGGAAGGTTAATAATTTTCTTGTGCATTGGTAACCCCAGCGTGGAAGTCCTGTTCGAAATTGCCTGACCAAAACGTTGGTCCGAACCCTGAGGTAGGAGGCATTTCTATGCGCGAAGAAAGACCGGTATATCCCTCCAGAATAGACTTAAAGTCGCCTTTGCATTCTGGTAAGATGATGTAGTATGTTAGGCGCTAGTATTAAAGATGAATTGTGCCTGCCCTTCTTTCGTGAAATCATATAAACCCATCTCAACTAGCACTGTTAAGAAAAAATGGAGCTCGAGCATTGTTAGAATATTCAGACGAGACCAAAGGCACAAAAAATAACTAAGAAACGCAGGAGCCTGAACCAACCCACCTCTGGTTTTTATTTGAAGGAAGCCAAGGAATCAAGGAAACCGAGTATCGATACATTATGGAACTGTCGTCTAATAGCATACTGTTCCTGATCTCCAGCTTGAGGTCATATTTTTCCGATGCTGGTTCCAGTAATTGGTCAGTTTTTAAAAATTCGACCTGTGGGGCCCTTGCGGGCAACTTTTGTTTCGTAAAAGCAGAGAAGCGGGACGTAAAATTATGATACTCATTTTGCAGGAAAGGGAGCGAATTTGGGGATAATGGAAGCAATGTTCCTGTATAAATGACGGACGCGAAGATATTGTCTTCGATTAGAGGTGGTGGCGTAGGGAGGGCAGGCTGCGGAGGCGCTAGCCAAATCGGATCAAGCTTCTCTCGGCGACGGGTTATCAACGCCTTACAACACTATCTTCTTTGAAAGAATTGGATTTCTCCAAGTTTCGTCTATACTGACCTCATCCAAAGATCTTAATGCACCGCTATTTCACTTGTCTGAGTACACTACCATGTCTGACTTTACTCGAGATACCATCTGGGATATCCACCATCTCATTCCATGTCCATAAATCGTCGCTATCGGCATACTGGTAGTGCCCATGATAATCATCGGCCCATCTAAGCATGGAGTTAGCTATTCAAGTGTCAATGGTTATGAAAAGTAGCACTTACATCCTATATTTTCCGCTCGGTAATTGCACCACTACTGGGCCTTCCTTAATTCCCCAGTTCGCAAAATCGTTGGTTTGCTTATACTCCCACGGCCCCATCACGCTCGTCGCCGTTAGATGCTCAACATACTTCTCGACTTCATTTTTCATAAACGCATGGTAGGGCGTACTTTTATCATCCTCTTTGTATATCACGAACATATCGATATGGCTCTGTAGTAATCCTTCATTGCTCTCATTGACGTTAAGCTGTTGGGCTCGGCTCCAAGACTTGAGATCAGAGGAAGTAGCTGTGAAGATGTAGGGCTTGAAGATGGATTCGCGAACCACGTGATCAGGGTTAATGAGAGTCAGGTCGGGTTGGCGAAGGGAGACGATGATGTGGATTTTATTGGTTTGAGGATCTTGAAAGAATTCCTGCACAATGGAGTAAGATTCCCATCATACATCACAGTAATAGAGACGACACCGCTTCTGAAACCTGGTGCTGCGCGTGGGAGAGAAAAGAAAAGAGTGGGGGAGTGGGGGGAGTTTACCGGTGCCCATGTCTGCGCAACTTTGAACCCATCATGGGAGGATTTCACGGTCACTACCGGATCCCAATCGATGAGGTTTTTACTGCGGATGAGAGCAAAGTCATCACCGTCCCAGTCAGTCGTATGGCAGATGTAATAAAAGCCGTCTGAGTGCAGTATGATGCTTGGATCGCGCAAAAGACTGTTTGCTGGCTTATATGTACCCATCGCAAGTGCTTCCCAATGTACTGCATTGTCGGAGACGTAGATATCGAGCTGTCTTTCATTCTTGCTAGTTTCGCCGCCGAATGTGGAAAATACATAGTTGTAACATATCGGACTATCGCAAGAAAGGTCTTCTGAAGACGATGAAATCATTGAAATCGGAGATCTGGCTTTCCCTTGGAACGAAATTGTGAAGAGGAATATGATGGTAATGACCGTATATATTCTAGATTAGAATATATTACAAAACGCAATTATCAGGCTAGGATGGTCCCGGGCTTGTGCTGTGAAGACTCACGAAGAATTGTCAAGGGCAATATTATTTTAGAAGTGCGTCTAGTTATTCTCCGCATTGTGGCTTCGCGTAGCAATTGTGCACAAGTGCACAATTACCGAGAACACTGTATAGTCATTCCTTTCACTGTCTTTAGGCCTACCGGCACCGTCTCCAGCAACTTCCTGGTAAATGCTGCAAGCTTCAGTCTGTAACAAACATAGCTCAGCCCTATTCGGGACACGTCTTGGCAATGTGTGATGCAGGGAGGGACTGGCGCTGCCCTGGCGAGAAACGCAGAATCAAAGTTCCTTGATGAAAGGAGAATCCAGCCCCGTGAGCCACTCCAACGAACTTTCTCGCAAGAGAAGACTACCACGGGTAGGTAGATGGTGCCAGGGGAAGTTTAGGTGAGTGAAATGTTGACGGTTCGAGT
>Ga0307515_10014566_pt1 | contig 14558 bp, 16 predicted proteins | sample 17_EM_MG_FD_194513 | JGI IMG/M metagenome (GOLD analysis project Ga0307515, IMG submission 194513) | Populus trichocarpa ectomycorrhiza microbial communities from riparian zone in the Pacific Northwest, United States - 17_EM | ecosystem: Host-associated > Plants > Roots > Unclassified | place... | reverse complement strand
CAGCGGTTTGACGAGTCCAGCCTAGACTGAGGTGGGTTCCCGGTCCCCACAGAGAGCGAGTATGATGCACGAGCCCATCAGTCTAAACAGTCTTATTCCCCTTCAAGAGATGTTCTCTCCTCAGACGTTCCAGTTCTCCTTCAGCTTCCAGCTCCCTCAGCGCCGCCTCAGCCCATCCATAGAACCCGTCCTTATCATACGCGGCCCTCAACCTCTTCTCAGCATCTTCCCACTTCCAAGCAGGACCGACACCGTCCAAAACTGTCTGAACTTGTTGTCCAGCCTCGTCATCATCTTCGCTCTCAGGCGGTCGGTGTATCCGGGAAGAAAGCATCGGGATTTTCTCCATTAGAAGTTTCCTCATCCTTGTTGCGAACTCCTCGGTCTATTTTGGGAGATATAGCATCAGAACACAGTGGGTACGACGGGAACGAAACACGCCACGAACGTTTTGCACTCCAAGTGAGACCCGGACAGCCCAAATGCCGACAAAGCCACCTACGGTGACCAAAGTGGTAGCAATCCCGAACGCTTTCACGGAGTACAACGCGCCATTGAACCCGGGGTCCGAAGGTGTTTCTGGCTTGCAAGCTTTCGAAACTTGAATTGGCTCAACACGGACAGCAGTGGGCACAGCAGTGGGCCTTGCACGTGGAATTGGTGAGGGTCCGGCTCTCCGTCTCGGCGGCGGGGCCTTGGTCAAAGCCTGTGCCGTACGCTGACGTCTCAGCAAAACAATGGGGACGCTCAAAGCTACCGTGGAGATTCCCAGCTGAAACAGACACGTTGAGAGATAGACAAAGGGGCTGAACGCTCAAGACATACGAGGACCACCGGGACCCATCTCGGGACTGGCTGTTTCGCCTTAGCGGCGTCATGACCGGACTGCATCAACAGACGTCGATCATCATCCCGGGTAGCTTATGTGTGGGAGGGCCGGTTCATACGTTCTCAACACAGGTCGAAATACACGTTGTTTTCATGTATAGCATATATGTGACGGTCGACAAAATGCGTGGTGAAAATACAGAAAGCCCCGTGAACAAAAATCCATTGGCTTCCAAAAGGTTTTCTAAAAGAAAAGCCTAGGCCTTCGCCGCCTTGATGCCTTTCCTCACAACATCTCGCCTGGCCTTCTTCGCGACAAAAGTCTTGAACCTCTCAAAGTCATTCAGTGACCCTCGCTTCTCAACGGCGGCCCTCTTGGTGGCCCATGTCGATTTGCTCCACTTCTCAACAATCCCCTCGTTTTTCAGTTGCTTGAGGACAGTTCCGGAACCAGCACCACGGGGAAGTTTTGGCAGACGGAATGGTGTGAGGGTCAGGTGTCGGTAGGGGAAGGCATGGCGGGGGACACCGGTCGCGGGTCCATCGACAATGGCCTGCAAAAAGTTTAGAAAAGGACCACATCCCAGGACGACACGGATCTGCTACGCACCCTGTTGTGGTCAATAATCTCAGCGATAACGGCAATCTTGCCAGCATGGGGTCCAGATCGGAGGAGAACAACTGAAAAACCGGGCACCGCGGTAAATCACGTCTGTCCGTATCTCCGAAACACAGTGTGAGATGATATACCTCGCCCGACCTCGACAAATCGCTTGAAGTTTGATTCAGACTGAAAGAAAGGTTCGAGGTCAGTCAGTTGATTGTCCCGTGTCATCCGAAGCAGATCGGAGGAATCCATCCAGAATCCATGTCTTTGAATGGGGTTTTGCACCACCAACCGGTCCGTGTGCGCATGGAGACGTCGTCAAGCAGGTTACTTGGACTCACCATTATGTTTTGAGGACGTCGTCGCCGTGGATGGGCTCGTCGATTGGTGTTGGGTTGGGGGCGTGGGAAACCGCTTCGGCTCAATGCGCTCCCCAATCCCGTACTCTTTTGATAATGTTAATGTGTCGCCCGGCCATTGACCCTCAGGCCTCATTGCTTCACCGTGCTATGCAACACAGGTCAACGTCTGCGTTGACGCGCATCTTCCGGTATGAGAAGTCATGGCCCAGCCGTTCTAGATCCAAGCGGTAACCGTGGCGGCTTCGAGGACAAAGCCACAGTCCGTTTGCCACTCGACGCATTGAGGTCCTCGTCCGTACTTAAAATGAGACCGGAAATCCTACCCCATCCCGCCTTTCACTACCTCCAGCCTTTGTCCCAAAACGACCCCAACCCTCGACGCCTACCATGGAAGAAGCTGTTTCGGCGCAGATCAGGCAAGACCACAGGACAGGGCTCCTCTCTTACACGATATCCCGGGAAATTTCGACGAGCCAGACTAAACTCACTTCCTGGCGTTACCCCATCCCCGAACCTCCCAACTCCTCAATGAATTCACCGACCATTTCTCGATACTCTTCCGGCACGAGCGACACAGGCTCAAGCCCCGGTACCCGTGTGGACCAACACGTCTACGAGAATCACCTACCCATGCAACCGAGGGACCCGAAGCTCCAGCTCTACTTTCATCGAATGGAAAAGAAATTGCGTACCTGCCACCCCACGGCGATACACACCGAGGCTGTGAACCTCGCTCGAGACATTTTGGACAAACCAGCAGATGCTGGATCCTCAATACGAAGCGTGGCAGAGACGATTGTCAAAGCCGGTTACCGGAAGGTCGAATACTCCAGGTCGTGCGCGCTCATAGCACACGAGATTTTCTGTCAACTGCAGTCGACCTCGCACGGCACAAGCATTTCGTTCAGGGATTCTTTAATCAGCGCAGTGATGGAGGTATTTGACGGATATTACTTCAAGGTAAATGCCTGTGCTTCGGGCTATCTTTCTTCCATCTGATCATCAGTCAGGCTAATTTGTGGCGTTTCGGTGGACTCGATGGGCTGAGCAGTGTCACGGATGAGATGATCAACGTGGCTGCCTTCACCGGAGACCTTTTTGCACTGGACCTACTCCCTGTATCGATGGTGCACGAGCGGATACTTCACAACCTTGCTTATGCCGACCAAGTGTCAACGGTCCACTGTCGAGCGCTCTATCTATTCCTTCTCCACGCAAAAGCTCACATCGGACCTTCGATTGGGCTGGACGTTCTGGGCAACGTTCGCAGGCAACTCGCACAGTGTGTGCGTGGATCCACGATGGCGTACGACAGGATGCCCCAGCTTTGGGTGATTGTAAGCTAGATCGATCGGGCTTTTGAGGCACTTCTGACCGCATGTTCCAGGAGTGTTGCACGGTCATCGATCGGACGGTAGAACAGGACCGTATTGCATATGAAGGCGGTGGGATACCGTATGAGTGGGACGTAGAGATCTCAAAGAGTGGCTGGTTCTCCACGCTTATCTCATAACTTGTTGGGTTTTCTCTTGGGACAATCTCCCGACTTGCTGCAATGTGTATTTTATGTGCATGTATACATACATATACCCTCTTAGAATTGAATCTAGCTTCTGACTATGGTGCGCACCGAGTCCCAAGCGAGCAGAACGTGTCTTGTATCCGTAAACGGTCGGGATCGGCAACCTGGCCACGGCTGCCCAGGGGAAGTGATTGGACTATAGACACTTTCCTGTCCAATCCGGTGATCAACGGACAAAGTTCGTGGCGGCTGAGGGAATACCGGAACGAGACCGATAGCGGCGTGCTTATCTGTGCTGGCCGAAATTACTGGCTCAACTCATGTGGGGATGGGATGAGATTCTCAAGCCATTACTTTGCTCGTGCAAGGTCTCTAAACCCGTAAATGGAGCCCCCCGGCCCGGTGGGCATCATAGCATCCCCACAGTTGATTGGCGTTGTTATCCATCCTGCGCCTTTCCACAGTTGCCGGGACAGGTGGTGTGTTCGTGCGGACCGCAGTCGGCGCTTCTCTAGTACCGGAGATCTGATACGAAACTAGGGGGAGAGGGTAAAAGAACCGGGGCTAGGAACGGAATCAGGAAAGGGATGGCGGGGGCGGCTACGGAGGGCGCACGACTACCGGGTAACTGGGACCGGAGGGCCTAAGCATATGTCGATATCAGTACCCGGGTGGTGGGGAAACTTGCCGAGGTGTGGGGTAGCCTATAAGATAGGTGGGTGCCAGGTGGTGCCTAGATCCGGGGCGGAGGACTCGAAGCTTCGCACAGAGAGGATGGGTAGAAAAAGACCTAGTGCCATTGGTATTTTCCGCAGACTCCCAGTCTCCAGAAAAGATTGACGATAGGCTCTGTGGTTCCAGTCAGCTGCGAACATCGTGCTCTCACGCGAGCTGTAGCAGAGCTGATCATCCGAGACCCGGTTGTTCCAGTCCACGCGTATTCGGATACAGGGCCACACTACCCGAGCTTAACACCGGGATTTCTGACGTTGAGGCCTCTTTTTTCGACAAAAACCCGAGCAGGATCTGCTAAGCGGGTCGGGTAGCGCTGCTACGCAGGTGTGCCGTCTTGCTGATGGCCACGGTCAGGCGGATATCGTGGTCTGTTCCTCCGCAATCGCATTCACCCTGATCACGCGGGAGAAGATGAATTCGGTTGTCAGGCTACAAACTAAAGATGCCACCTCCCTATTCATATTGTACGTGACCTTCTGTTAGGGGGATTTTAGAAACGGACTGACGGGAGAATTTCCCACAGTTGGATACACCTGCCCGAGTTGGACGATCGAAGGGTCAGCCGGTATCCGGGAAGAGATGGTGCCACATGCAACCACCGACTCTCACGTCATAGCCGCCCCCTCATCATATCGCTCCCGTTGATCTGCCCTGTCCAAGAAAGTTAATTGCCAACTTATTCCGACGGGAGGGATTTATCTCGCATCGAGTGCGCTGGTGGCGAGTACTATGAGAGTGGGCTGGTGCTCGCAACAGATGATCAATCGTTCTGGTCTGGCAACCTGATCTAAGTATGGATCAGTAGAGTACGCCACTGGCAATTTAGTTGACTGAACGCATATGGATTGTGTCGCTGCGGACTCCTCGATCCCCGATATATAACCGAGCAGAGCGCGTGGAGTAGCATCCTTCTTCTTCTCGGCCAGCCTGCTTGTCTCCGCCCCCCACCCACGAGCTCTAGTTTCTCTCGGCTCCCAACCCCCCCGTCGAGTTCATCATGAAGCTTCCTGCTCTGTACACGTGCGTACAATCCGTCACAGTGCCAAACGGTTACTCACCCGAGATCCCGTCGATAGGTCGCCCATGACCCAAGTGGTGTTGGTGGGTATGACCTGGTCAGCCATTCTCTCCACTCGTCACGGCCCGTGACGCCTTCCGCTGATCCATTCCGTCGATTTAGCTTCGCCACAGTCGGGATGTTCTCGGCCGTATCCAACCTGGGAGCTGGTGGTATCCAGGACGTCGCTCTGTCAGATACCGCCAACGGCGTTCTCTACGGTACTTTCGCCCTCACTGGCCTCATCAGCGGAGGGATCAACAACGGTTTGTTTCCTTCCGATCAGGCAATCACCTTCTTCTGATCCTTCTCTGTCTCAGTTCTCGGTCCTCGGCTCACTCTCTTCATCGTCAGTCCAAGTGTTCACCGTGCACAACACTCATGCTGAACTCACGAACCTAGGGCACTCTGGGTTACGCACTCTACGTCGGTGCTCTATGGGCGTATGTGTCTGATTACCGCGACAAGGCGTTCTCGCTCACTCTTCTTTCCCACCAGTCATCAAACCCAGGGTGCACGCTGGTTCTTGATCCTCGCCGGCGCACTCCTCGGCGTCACCGCAGCTCTGCTCTGGTCGGCCCAGGGATGCATCATGATGAGTTATCCTCTAGAGAAGGATAAAGGTAAAGCCTTCGGTGTCTTCTGGGCCATCTTTCAGTTCGGTTCTTTCATCGGTGCCATCATCGCGCTCGCTATCAATCTTAAACAAGGCCATTTGGATGCCGTGGCAACCTCCACGTACATCGTGAGTTCTCTATCACGGGACATTGTGGATACCTTGAATTAGAGACCGACTGAATTTCCTGCGGTCCTTCTTTATCCGCAGGCCTTCCTGGTCATCATCTGTTTCGGTATCGCTTCTGCTCTTTTGGTGTTACCCCCACACCGGGTCGTCCGCCCCGACGGGACTATCGTCAGGGTTGATGATCAGTCTTCCATCCCCCAGGAGCTCAGGGGTCTGTTGGAACGCCTGAAGGATTGGCGTATCCTTGGTCCGTCCATTTACATCATCCGTTCATTTCAACTCGAGCTTATCAAAACGTGTGATGTAGCCCTCCTCCCAATGTTCTTCGCTTCAAACTACTTCTACGCTTACCAGGGGGCTGTAAACGCTGGTAAATTCGATGGGCCCACGCGCGCCGTCATCGCCGCTTTAGAGGGTGCAGGTGCCATCATTGGCGCTCTTATCATCGGTTTCTTCGTCCTTGACGCCAGCTGGTTCGCTCGCAAGACCCGTGGCTGGTTGGGCCTCGCCTTCGTCTCCATCATCACCATCATCGTCTGGTCTTGCGGGCTCGCTTGGCAGCTTACTTTCACCCGTGTAACCATCGGCGAGAAGATCAACTACAAGGACAATGGTTTCGCTGGAAAGGGCGCCTTATTCTTCTTCTGTGAGTCCTTTGTTTCGGTGACTTGGGGGGGAAATTTTGATCTTTGACCGATCCGACAGACTTCTTCGGCGATGCGTGTTACCAGGCTCTCGCTTACTGGATCATGGCCGCTCTCACCAATGACCCGTTCACCCTCGCCCGCTTCGCCGGTCTCTACAAGGCCGTTCAATCTGCGGGTGCCGCCGGTTCCTTCGGCATGGACGCCACCTCGACTCCATACCTAAACGAACACCTCGCCAGCTGGATCATGATGCTCGCCTCGTTCCCCCTCGCTGGAATCGTCATTCATACCATCAAGGAGACCAACTACGGCACTGAACACGTAGATTACGCCGATGACGTCAGGAAGGACCCTGAATACCCTATGCACCCTACAGCTGGTTCCACAGATAAGGATGTTGCTTCTGAGTAGACCGCGCTACTTCCCCGCCCCCCTTCGATTCAACTCACTGCTACGTTTACGTTTTGTGCACGACCACGCATGGCCTTTTTTTCCTTCTATGGTCCATCTCTTTCTCTCCTCGGCGTTGAGTGAGGAAGGGATACGTTGGCTTTCTCTGTGTATCGGGGGTTTTACTATTCACGTCCGTGGTGGTATCTATTTTTGGGAAGTATCCCAGTCATTTGTACAGACCGATACCCCTGCAATGTCTCGCTGTGAGGGCAAATCAATGAGAATACACCCGAGATTGGGATATGTGTACTAGCGTGCTCTCGCCAATGGGACCGATATAGCTCGCGCTTCACGAGTAGATGCTCTTCAACTTCGCCTCGACCTCCGTGGCGGAGAGCTTAATATCTGAGAATGACGATCAATACACACCGAGAGAAGAGAGAACAGAGTCGGATGTGAGAAACTCACACTTCTGCGGATCTAGGGAGTGACGGTCAGTGAAACGGTACGCAAATATATCACGCAAACTCACTCCTGCTGAAATCCCTCCCAGCGTTCTTCTGCGTGAACCCTCGGAAGAGAGGTACGACCAACATCACGACTTCCTGGCAAATCGTTTCCCTCTCCTCTCCCTCAGAGTCATCCGGCAACACCGTCGCGACCGCGTGCCTCTCCACAAGTTCATCCAACGAATCGAAGAACCTGGTGAACTTCTCCTTGACGACGGATGACTTGTTTTTGTCCTTGTCTTCCGCTAGGACTGCCAGCAGCGGCGACAGGTTAGTGTCCATGTAGTTCGCCTTAGCCGTACGGAAATTAGAGTTGAGCAGTTCCCTGGCTTGGGAGGAAAGCAGGGCGCCCACCCCATCGATCGGGTGGGTCAGAAGGTGGGTGCGGAGGTAGGATACGTTGTTCAGCAGGAAGATCGAACCGAACGCCGCGCGACGTTGGCTCCTAGAAAGCGTCACGACGCTCATAATCGTCGTGCTCACCACGTCGACTAGTAAAAATATAAAAATCAGCGGATATGAAACAAAGAGGGAGATTAAAAGTTGGGTGAATGACTGACAGATGAAGTTTTCGAGTATGAGATCTTCATCACCTTCGCCGAGCCTTGCGGTTTTGGGAACCGTGATACCTTCGCCCATTTTCCAATTCCCGTCGCCGAGTTTTAGTAACGCAGATCCCACAGCGGTCTTTACCTCTGGCACGCGCTCAAGAAACTCCACAGTCTACCAATGAAATCAGGGAAGCCGTCGAACACGGGAACAAATAACGGCGGACTTACAGAGGTTACGAAATCAACGACGCTCGTACCGGGTTCACCGCCCTTGCCCATCGCCCCCGCTTTGATGTTGGCGATGAGTTCGGGGAAGCTCCTCAAACACACCGATCTCAGCGACGAAAGCGCATCTTTCAGTTCGTTCTCCCTCCGTCCGGCGCGACGGCACATCAAATCCTCCCAGTGTAACTCTAGTTCGGATAGTGACGTGTACGTGGACAAAGCGAGGAATGTCTGTTTTTGCAGATTTCGCTTGATGGAGGTGGTGAGCGAGGATAGGGTCGACTTGAATAGGGAGATAAGCGGGGTGATTAGAGAACTGAATGTGATGGCGACCAGCGACGATGTAGGGATTGGTACGAGATCAGACAAAAGATTGTATTCCTCCTAATTTCCATCGTCAGATGTGGACCACAGAGAATGAATTTTTACAAGCAGACCTCTGCAACGGTAAGCATGTTCTCAACCCATGCGCCAATTTCTCGACCCGCGAACACCCCGTCTACACTTTCGGACCGGTCCAAAAGCCGCTTAGCGTGGGGTTCGAGGCATTTTCTACTCCAGCTCCCACGCATTTCACTGTGACCGCGTTGAGCATCTCTTAATGTGGATTGAATGGCAAGGGCGGCTGGGTGGTTTGGATGTGTTGCGGGTAGAGGGAGAGTACGGAGGAAGGAAACGATCGGCATGAGTTGTATCCGTAGTGATGGGTCGAATCGGGTGAAAGTGAATTCTGGACCTCCTGGAGGGATACCAGCGGAACCTTCTGCGACAAGTTTTGTATATAGCTGTGTCACTTTGGTGGCACCGGTCTCGACTATACGAGCCTGATGACACAAATGTGAGCTTTGGTAAGGCTGGAGATGAACTCGAAGCTAACGGCTTGAGTTGTGTCCTCTTCAGAGGATTTGAACGCAATGCTTGCATTCAACCTTTCTAAGGCTTCCCTGTATGTTTCCAATTGGCCGGGCTGAGGGCTGCGCGATCGCGACGTCAATAGCATTCATAGTCATAGTGAATGAGAGGAATACCCTCTCAAGATCAATGCCTCCTCGGTCGCGATTCCGTCCCGATTACTGGCCACTTCCTCAATTTTTTCAAGGACCTTGTCGATGTCTGGCAACCAACTGCTTAGTTACTGTGAGGTTATGAAAAGACAAGGTACACACTGCCAGCCCGTTGTGTGAGAAGTTGTGTCGAGGCATAGAGGGGTAGAATGGCCTTTTCCAGCTTCACCAGCCGGCTGTCAAAGCTGGACAGGATCGCTAACCTATTTCAGCGCGGGCTGGAGACGGGTGGATGGGCGGTGTTGCTCACCCGTCATCCTTTGAGAGATCTGACGAGTCTTGTGGAGGTTTTGCTCGAGCTGCAGACCGAGTTTATCTTCTAATCCGCGCGAAATTATCACTTCCACTCACGAGCTCTATCTCTGCAGCCTCGTCGTCCATGGCAGTCGGAAAGCGCGCGAGACAAGGACGATCGACCGAATGGGTGCGGACGCGCGGATCACTGAGCGGTGACTGTAGGATGAGGATCGGGTCCGCCCAACTCACAAATGACTGGCCTTGACTCGGTACCGTCATCAACAATCACGATAAATACCTGTATTTTAGCTGGTACGACTTCCAGTGCACCGAACTGTTTTCTCTTCTCATTCAGAAACCATCCCTGCCCTACCGGCTACATCGCACGGCAACCAGGCATCTGACCTCGATGGCTCCTGCCTACTCTGCTAAGGACAACAAACTCATCCATGAGCTGATAAGGGTCTCTGAGAAGAATCCCAAGCTGATCAAGAGCTCTGACTATGTCGCCCCGGAGGCTCCAGAGATGACCATTCGAAGCTGGAAGATGGCCGAGTACAAGTACCATGTTATCCCATCTCCGTTCCCGACTCTCGCTCGCGGTCTATTTACGGCGGAGGTGGACGAGGGTGGGAAACGCTCTGGCAAAGAGAAGGAGTATCGAATCGTCATTCGGGGCTACGATAAGTTCTTCAATGTCGGTGAAACCCCGTGGACTACAGTATGTCGTCCTGTTTCCATTGATAAGGGATTTTCCCCAAATGACTGAATGCGTTGCAGTGGGATTCTCTTGAAGCGTATACAACCGCGCCATACACCCTCTCGTTGAAGTCAAACGGTTGCATCATCTTCATCGCCGCTCTCGCTCCGACAAAACTCTTGATCACCTCGAAACATTCTCTTGGACCCATCAGCAATGCCGCACGCAGTCACTCACAAGTCGGGGAAGAGTGGTTGTACAACCACCTTGAAAAGGCGGGGAAAACTACCGAGCAGCTCGCTGCGACACTCTGGGCGAAGAACTGGACCGCGGTAGCAGAGGTCGGGTCAGTCTCAGCTATCACGCTAAATTTTGCTGAACAATTATGGGCCAGCTGTGTGACGACGATTTTGAAGAACACGTCCTGCCATACCCCCCGGAAAAATCAGGACTCCATCTTCACGGTATCAACGAGAACACGAAAGATTTTCGCACGCAGCCAACCGATATCGTTGACAAGTTCGCAGACGAATGGGGTTTCATCAAAACAAGGACCACCGTACTAAACTCCATCAAGGAGGTCTGGGATTTCACTACGGAGGTCGGCAAGACCGGAAAATGGGAGGGCGAAGCGCTTGAAGGCTTTGTCGTCCGCACTCAGGTCGCCGAACTCCCCACCGACGGAATACCCCGCCCTGGCCTGCCACCGTATGAACCTGGGTCATCTTTCTTTTTCAAGTTCAAGTTCGACGAGCCCTACATGATGTACCGTGATTGGCGAGAGGTCACCAAGATCCTTCTCAGTACCAAAGGGCCCTTAAGCGATGCTCGTTTACCGAAAGCGAAGTTGAAACGACCGGAAACCATACTGTATGTAAAGTGGATTAAAGGGGAGATCGGTCGGGATCGCAGACAGTTTGAGAACTTTAGCAAGGGCAAGGGGATTATTGCTACCCGGGACCGATTCTTGAAATGGATGGGAACTGGTGAGGCCAAAGAGGCAGCGGTGGACGAGGACGAGGACTTCTCTCCTTTAGAAATATTCGGCAGGACGATCATCCTACCAATTGCAGTGCCTGGTGTGGGTGAGGGCTTTGTCTCCCACAACTTTCGGGTCATTTTCTCACCTCACTACAGGAAAAACGTCTATCTCGGTGGCCCTCGAACATCTATTTGGCTTCGGACACGTTCAAAGCGACGATTTCAATTCCAAGAAGGGTGCTTCTCAGTTCATCAAGAGAGTTCGGGCATTGTTGGGGAAATACGATGTCGTCATCGCTGACAAGTACGAAAACTACTTCATGGTATCATCCATTTTTCTCACAATTGGCATAGGAACAACCACTTGAGACAGCATCGCACCGCTCTCCGGGACGCCGTACGGGGTTACGATCATCCAGTCCGGCTACTCGCTCTCAACTGGGCCTTTGAGAAGCCACTCACCACGATTCACCGGATCTGCAGTGACCGGGTCTACGATAGAGGGGGAAAACACCAAACCCTTCAGGCGGACGTTAGCGGAAAATCACACGAAGACGTACTCTGGCAGTTCATTGAACAGCACGAGGAACTGGAGGAAGGCGAGGTCGAAGCGGTCATCGAGATGGACATTAGCGAGGACCTTGAACATGCCTTGGATCGGGCCGTTGACGGTTGTGTTCGCATCCTTGGGTTGGAGAAGCCAGACCAGGAGAAGGTCGGACTCGCACTGGCCGCCGCTCGTGCTTACGAACCTACGAAAACGAAAGAAGAAAAGAAACAGAAGGAGAGAGAGAAAGGGAAGAAGGAAAGACAACCTCGCTATTACGGACTTGTACCGGAGGTCGACCTGCTCGAGCTTCTCAACCCTGTCTTCTCGTCTCCAGGGGACGCAGAAGCGGTGGACGGGAAACGGTTCTTCACCGACCTGAAGAAGAACGGCCGCATCACAAAAAAACCTCACGTCACTATCGTCCATTCGAAAGCTCTCGATTCGGAGTGGGCCAAGCCACTATGGGACTGCTGCTCCGACCTCTATCTCTCCTCCACCCCCTCTACTTTCCGATTCACCCTGGGATCTGTTGTGTGGAATGATCGAGTTATGGCTGTCACCGTTGACGAGGTCGAGTCCGCGTCTTCGGATGATGACGAGGCGGGAAAATCATTCGTGGATCAACTCCCGCAGGAAGTTCGGAAGAAGCTACACATCACGGTCGGGACAGCGAACGAGGATATCCCGCCTTTCGAAGCGCATGGGCTTGTGGAGGATTGGAGGAACGGAAAACGCATAAAGTCACTGCAGCTTACTAACATACCCACAGAAGGTCGCATCAGAGGACTTTTCTCGTAAAAAAAAAGCAAAGTTGTTCACTTGGAACCGGACATTCGCCGCTCATTATACCATTCTCATCCATTGTATCATCATGTACAGGCGAGTTTTGCACTGTTAACCAGTTACCACAGCTCGCTAGCGATACATTCTCAACCTTCGTTCCACCGTCACTTCAGGGCCCCTCGGCGGTATCTGAGCCATAAGTGAACTCTGCGTACTCCTGCTCCGGGTCCTGCTCTGGTCCTTCCCCTGAATTCTTCGTTTCCTCCCTTTCGGCCAGGTAATCTTCGAAGGACCCTTCTGCCCAGTAATTTTCCCCATAGTCCAAGAACAATTCCTTGCCTTTTCCTATACTCTTGTCTGTGTCCACGTATCAGCCACCATCGCAAAACCGTCCATATTGGTGGCACGAACCTGCGTAGTACACTATGCGGTGCTCGTCGTTGACGAGCCAAGCTGAAGGTCCCGCGGTTCAATCCCTTCTCTCATGGGAAATGTCACTGGAGACTTACCAAAGGCTGTGACGTTGGAGTGGTTACTATGGTTCAAGTATCGGGTTTCGTTGCCCACGGTTAGGGCGTCGAGTGCCAGTGACCTGTTCAAGTCGAAGAGGTAATTGAGTCCTGTGTACCGGTTCAAGTACCTATTATACGAGTTCAGTCGATCAATTTCACAACCAGGTTGAGGACGTACGGTCTTGATGTGTGGCCACTGGTCCAATAGATCTCCCCCACGTATTCTAATAACGAGTCGGTGAGTATCCTACAACGCATATCGTGAAGAAAAGTGCGTCACCCCCGACAAAATCATCCTTCTTGATAGACCGCATAGCGAACGCACCAAGGCCGTACTTCGCTGCTGCCACTTCCACCGGCTTTTTGACCACATGGTAAAAAGTTGTTCAGGACTAGCGCGACGCATTGAAACCCACCTTGAGGTGTCCTTTTTGTAGAGAGACATTTCCGCAACAGTAGCCTTTGATGCCTGTACATGACTTTATTGAGCAGTCAGGACACATCCGCGTAGTAGCTAGTACCTGCTATTGTCTCACTGGACGTTTTTTCCACGTAAGGATAATCTGTGAACCCAAAAAAAAATCACGTACCGAGCATGACATTTGCCACAGAGCTCAGGATCACATTCCCGGAATGCTGCTTGGCATTCACACTTCGAACGCTTTTCATCCTTTGAAGACTTGCATGGTGAGCTTTTGGGACCAGTCCGTCTCCACACACATGAACAACCTTTCCTGTAGGCAATCAGAACAACGGTTATTTCGCATCGACGAACATACCACCGAAGGGAACCTAAATCCCAGCATTCAGTGAAGGGACCACACAATGATGCTGTCAGGAATTCGGCTCACAGCTTTTAGTGCATGGGCAGTTACGCGAACAGTGGACTTTACGCATGTAACAGTGACACTCTCCCCGTGTGGGTTTATGGCACGGCCCTTCATGATCACAAACCTTCCCACTGAGTAACGTCAGCGTTGTGGTGACAAGGAGAAAAGATATCGTACGCTGTGAATCCCAGCCACGGATCGGTGGGTTTACAATCCCCTGGAAATTTTTTTGAGCGATTACGGGAGATGAAGTTAGGACGAACGTACTAAACCACGACCTTGCTGGGGGGGCGGGATCACAGGAAGGTATTTCGTGATGAATGAGGCCGGAAATAAGCACGGAGAACAGCTGGCTGCGGTATGCGAAGACCTGAACGAGGTTAGGCCTAGCCCTGCCACCATGGAGAGGACTTACATCTCTACAACTTAGCCGACACAATCGTGCGAGATGGCAAGGGAGTTCATCCGGTAAGAGCTTGATCAACGAGATCACATCCTTGGCCATGAGCTCTCTTGGAGCCATGTCCTTTTTTGTGTCAGGTTCAAGCGATATCTTAACCGTCAAAAACACGCACAATATATTCGTCGCTCTGCAACGTAAAACACATATTCTTGCAGTTCTTCTTGACTTTCAGTCGGAGGGAATCATTGTTTAACGTTGGTCCGACATTACGATTCAACTCGCGGCCGTGGGCTGCGGGTAACGGTTTAACGTTTAAC
>Ga0307515_10014565_pt1 | contig 14559 bp, 7 predicted proteins | sample 17_EM_MG_FD_194513 | JGI IMG/M metagenome (GOLD analysis project Ga0307515, IMG submission 194513) | Populus trichocarpa ectomycorrhiza microbial communities from riparian zone in the Pacific Northwest, United States - 17_EM | ecosystem: Host-associated > Plants > Roots > Unclassified | place... | reverse complement strand
TATCTAGCTCATATCCATGCCATCTCCAACTTGGCTGCAGATTGGACTGACAGCAGAGAAAGATCTCTCGAAAGGAGAAGGATGAAACTGTGCATCACGCCTGCGCTTGAAAGAACAGCTATCAGTGGGAGCACTGCTATTCTCAGCATCGAGCTTCCTGCGAACTCCTCTGACAGCCTGCTCCTCAGCTGGGGAAAGGGGGAAAATCTGGCGACTAGCCCGGCAAAGGGAAGAATGGTTGTCGTACAAAATTCTCTGGTTACAGTTCTTGTCACAGATGTGAGTGAGACCAGTGAGCCTGCAACGGTACATGTTGCCAAAGACATGTTCATTCTGACACTTGCAGTCACATTTGTGGACAGGAATTGGGCCATCAAGGCCGAGGATAGTGGAGAGATAAACAACATTGGCAGGGGCAGACATCATGGATTTACCAAAACCCTCCATTGGCAGCTTGAAAGGGTTCTGCAAAGCCACCAACAGAATGAGGTCAAGCTCAACTGAGATGTAACTGAAGTAGTGCTCGAAAGAAGAGGGTCCAGGTTGTCCTCTCTGGCTTTTTTGATATATACCAAATCTTCACCCTTTAATTCAGTAATGAAATTGAAAGGAAAGTAATTCTATGCCCTGCTCTCTCTCTCTGTAGGAAGAAAAGAACAGGAAAGGGGACTCCAACAAGAATTCGAATTCCAACCATCATAAATATTTACAAACACCCAGCAGACACTGAAAATTGTGTGCGCGTTTCACGTTTCAAACATGCTAAAACAGAACAAAACAGATCTGAGCTACAAGATTAAGATTAAGATTATTTTAAAAAGAGAAAGATTTACAGGGTAAAAAAAGGAGTTTATTGAAGAAGATGATAAAAAAAAATCATAACTGAGAAACAATAATAAGTTTAAAAAACAAAAAAAAACTGACCTGATCTGATCTGAAGCAAGCAGTTGAGATCGAAGAAGAAGACGAGCTGAGGCCAAAAGAAATGATCGATCTACGACGCTACCACTCCTCACCTGCAAAACAGCCTAACTTACACCTAACACACGCACTCTCTCTCTCTCTCTCTCTCACTCTCTCTCTAAGAATAAGAATACGCAGACCGAAAATTAAAAGAAAAGCAAGAAAATGAAGGTGTATGGCAGGATTGTGTTAGGAGAAGGAGGGGTATTTATAGAATTTTATTCATAAAGCCTCTCTCTCTTCGTGTTGACTTGCCCCTTCCTTTGCACGTACAGACAACACGTATTTATTACTAAGTACTTTACTTTATTTTTCTTTCTTTTTTAAATATAAACGGAGGGAGAAGTGGGTATTATATTTCATAGATAAATAATATAATTTGGATTATAAAGATACATACCGAGGAGTTAGATATCGATCATCATCAACATCATCATCATAACACGCTTGATGCTACCATCTCATACATATTAAGCATCATGCACGCTCTTTTTTTCAACTGAATCCTAAGAATATCCTCCAGAATGTATTTTTAAAAAATTCCAGCTTGAAAAGTTATATTAAAATCAAACTTTATTAAACACTAATTTAAAAATTAGATGGTCTTCCATTTAAAAATATATTAAGATTATTTCTTTCTAATTTTTTTTATTTTTATCCTTTTTCGAGTTAAATATATTTTTAAAATTCATCTAAAAGAAAAAATAAATAGTGACTAAATACATGTAAAGAAAATGAGAGTGGGATTTGGTCTCTCGGTTTGGCATAATATGTTATGGTAATAGTTTTAAAAAATAAAAAATAAAAATAGTGAGCGCTAAGGAAGCTAACCAAAAAAATGTGGAGAATATGCGGAATGGATGATGATAATAATAAGTCTCTCACTTCTCACGTGTCTAACGGCTATCTCTGTCTCCACGCCCTTTCTGTTCTCATCTCACATCACATGTATGTTCTTGGATATTGCCTTTTCTTTTCTTTCTTTCGTTTGGTTCCTGTTCGAACGGGTATTGACTTTTATCGTCTATCTTATCAATATTTAACAAGTATCTCTCACTAATCAACATTTTAACGGGTATTACCATTTCTTACATGCTTGTTAATTTTAGGGCCCGTGAAATTAGTCAAGATACGCGCAAGCTGATCCGGATATCCACGTTAAACTAAAAAAAAAAAAGACTAGTAACGAGTCGATTTAAATTTATTATGGACGTTATTTGTTAGGGGTTATTTTTTATATTAACATATTAAAATAATTTAAAATAACTAAAAAAAATTAAAATTTTAAAAATTTTAAAAAAAATTCAATTTTTCTTTTAAAATCACTTTTAAAATACAAAAACAAACAAGCTTTTAACATCCAAAACTCAGGAGTTTAAAGCTGTTTTTACAAGTAAAAGCCAATAACTCTTATTCCTTGATCTTCCGATGTTGACGGAAATAATACTGGTTCTCAAACTCTGTCCTGAAATCCCTCCATCTAAGCGTCTCAGCAGCCCGTCTCTTTTTAACATTATCCCACCATGTCTGGGATCTGTCCGATAACAGCTAAGTAGCACAATCCACTCGAAGCTCTACTGGTACTGATATTTAATCCATTGACCTCTCTATCTTTCATAACCATCGTCCAGCTATCTCAGCATCCTCCTCTCCTATAAATGTCTCACAACTTAATTCCCTCAAACTCTTTACCCATCGAACTAAAGTGACCGCAGAATCCCTGAGGGTAATACTCAACGGTCCCGATATCTGGGTATGGTGGAGGTGCTACTGTAAAGGGTGATGTCGGTGCTACCGCAGGCGCTACTGTTGGTGGGGGCTGAGTCCCCTACCTATCTCCATCGAATATCCTCGGTAGTGACATCCCCTACTCATCTCGGAGTCCTGATGACTCTCCTTATCTGGATTGCAACGACACTGCTGATACAAAAGATATTATATCTACCAGAGGATCTCCCTCGAGTCCTCTATTTCCTGTCTCAACTAGACGTTCGTCCCTCGCTGGTGACAGGTCAGCCCAGGGCACCTTGTCGTGTATGTACCATCCTGAAATAATGTTATTTTACATTAATAATGGTCCACTGAACCTTAACCATGCTCTGATACCAAACTGTAACATCCTCAAATTATAATGTCATGAAATCTCAAACATTTCTTTACGAATGTCAAGTATTGAATAATATGTCTAAGATTATGGAATTTTTTTAAAAAAAATTCAGCAGAGTTTTCTCTATTTTTTATTGGTACCAAGTTATCGACAACACTTCTATTATATGTCATTACAACTTTCATCTTGATCCAATCATCCTGGATCACATCTCATTCGTCAATCAATCTCTCAATACTTATAACTATCAATATATTCAAGTCTCATAATATCAATTAATAAGTCAACATAAAAAAAATTACTAAAACAAATTGAAAAATAAATAATCTCATCACTAAAGAGTAATAATTGCTAACTAACTACATATATGTATTTAGACTAAATAAATACAATATTATGATTAAAAGTCATATTGTCTTAAAACATATAATGTATTCTATTACTTTATATTATAAACTTATCTTATAATTATGAAAATGATTTAGCCATACCAACATCTATACATATATATAATACATCCATTACATACTACACATTTTCTATTTGATTTTATAACACAAAGGTTTTCAAAGAAAATAAAGATATATATATATATATATATTACATTTCAAAATGATAATTCATAAACAGAAAAATCCTACATCTAACGATCTGCATCTCCTCGTGGTGTACATGTTTCAACAATAACCACATTAATTAATTTATTCAATAACTTAGTCATATATTAATTATTTTACTCTTAACTTTTGAAATTTAATACTTTTAACTTCAATCAATTAATTTACATAATCTTTTCAAAACTTAAATATCCAGCTAACTCATCTCGATTGCCAATAATTATAATACTTTCATATAATTACCCATAAATTTGGTTAACCTTCCTCGGTTACCAATAAATCCGGTAATTCCATCCGAATTACCCAGCATTCGGGTAACCTCTTTTATTAGTCAATCAATCTAGTAATTCCATATGAATTACCTCATATCCAATTAACCTCTTTGTTTACTAATAAACCTGGTAAATACCCAAGAAATCCAGTTAACCCATTTTGGTTGCCAAAATCAATCTGGTAATTCCATATGAATTACCCAGTATTCGGCTAACCTCTTTTATTAGCCAATCAATCCGGTAATTCCATACGAATTACCACATGTGCGGTTAACCTCTTTGTTAACCAATAAACTCGGTAATTCTCTTAATTACCCAATAAATTCGGCTAACCCATTTTTGTTGCCAAAATCAATATGGTAATTCCATATGAATTACCTAGCATCCAGCTAACCTCTTTTGTTAGCCAAATAATAATTCTGATAATTTCACATAAATTACCAATAATTCTCATTTGTAATAATCACTCAATTTATTCATTTGCTTCATTCTTTTAACATCAACTAAATAAACAACATAGATATTTAAGGAAAACTAATAATTACAAAATAAGGTGACGTATCACCTACCTTCTGATCGTGATGGCTCAACTCCTGCTATCTGATAACCAGCTCCAAACACAACTCCTAAATCAATCAAATGTCATTATATCATTAGTCCATCAATATTTTTCTTATGTGCTGAAACGTAAAGCACATAATTTTTTTGAATTCGTTCTGATAAAATTTCATTCTCAAACATAACATCATCATTTCACATACAACCACATATTTAAATCAAGTTACTTCTTTTATTGCTTTATGTTCATAATTCCTCTATCAAATAATCCTTCTATTTTTTATGCCTTCACATCATATTATTTATTTTATCTAAAAATATGTAAGAACTATATTCAAACACAATCTAAACATCTTGTCTTCATGCTTTCTTTTTAACTAGTTCAATTATCTTTTAAATTGAATTTACTTATTTTTCTTAACTTTAATGTTATTTCTTCATTTAGTCTTTCTTACATATTTCAAATATCATGATTAAACATAGTTTTCTAAACATTAACATCAAAACTCATTTCTCTACTTTTCCTTCATTTGGCCGAATGTCATCTTCCTTTTCCTCCCCCAAATTTTTCTTCATTTACTTGTTATTTCAACTTATTTTCATGCTATTCCACTTCAACTTCATTATTTTTCCTTCCCCTCCTAATTTTCCCAAATTTCCATAAGAACTCTAAGTTTAAGAATCAAGGATTTAAGAGAAATTAAAGTAAAATTACATGAAATTACTTCCTAACTTAATCAAGTAAACTTAAAAACATCTAAATCAAACATTAAATACAAACTTCTCATGCTTACCAAGTGATTGTCTTTCAATTTCTTTTCTCTCCCAAGGTTAGCCAAATTCTCTCTCTCAATTCCACCTCCCTTCACTTGATTCTTTCTTATATTAGTGTTTTATAAGTTCAACTTTGTAAGTTTACAAGGTTATTCTCTTACTTTTTTTATTTTGTCCTTGGCTTTTTTGATGTTTTTCCCTTACTTTTCTCTCTTGTCTTTTTTTTTCTTTCATTTTTCATTCTGCTTTTGCCTAGTCGACAACATATAAATGGAATGGAGAGCTGATTTGTTTTATATTTTTAATAGCAAATAACCATTTTACCCTTAATGAGTCATTTTGCTTCTATTTGACAGTCTTTTTTTTTAGCACTACCAAGTTGCGTTTATCCTAAAATTTTAACTAGACTTTATTTAATATATTTTAACATCCCTCGTAAAATTTCAGCTCAATATAATGGTCGAATTGAAAATTACGTCCAATAACATAAAAACTGGTCAAATTGTGATTTTTCATCAAATTTCTGAATTTCTCCAAAAATTCTGAAATTTTAACCCAAGCTAAAACATCATATCAGAAGGCTCCGTGCAAATTTTCAATATTTTATGATAACCCGATCGAGAGTTACGAATTTTTTTTTTATTGTTTACATAAAACTAGTCAATTTATGATTTTTCACCCAGAGGGTCTACAGGAGCGCAGACCCAAGTCCCTTGGGTCAGGCGTCCGAACCCAAGATAAATGAGTCCAGCATCCTGACTCAAGTCTAATGGGTCTGGCATTGCAGTCAGACCCAGGGTTCTTGAGTTTGACATTTAAGATGATGCCAAAGCTCTTGGGTCAAGTGTTGCAGCCAGACCCACTTAAATATGGGTAAGTTTAATATTATTATTTGTATTATAAATATTATAATAATGGGTCCTGACTCAAGTCTAATGGGTTTGGCATTGCAGTTAGACCCGGGGAAGTTGTCTTTGCTATTTGTAAGTAAAAAATTGCAGCTACGTCGTTAAGTCCTGCTGCCAATAGGACCCAATTGCGATAGGTCCTGTTGCTAGCAGGACCTATCATACAGTGTTGGGTTTTCCCCCCCCAACAGAACCCAATACTGTAATTTTTTTTCTTTTCTCTTTTTTTTTCACAAGGTAAATAGGAAATATCATCATCATCGTCATCATTAATAAATTTAAAAAAATATATATTATTACTATTAAGGAAAAACAATAAATTTTATTTGAAGGGATTAAAAACCATAAAAAACTTGGGCATACAAATTTAATATTATTATTAATATTATAGTTATTATTAATTGCATTAATATTATTAAATTTGAAATAAATTTTATTACCAATGAAAAAAAACATAAATTTAATTTAAAGGGTAAAATCTATTATTATTATTATTATTATTAACAACTTGGGTCTGGCATCCCCTTCCATACCCAAGAAACTTGTAACCGAAAAGGGGCACTTAACCCAAGTTGCTTAGGAGTGGTGAAAGCGCATACCCAAGTCATTTGGGTCTTGCAACCCCGCCTGGCCCAAGACATTTTGATCAGGAGTCCAGACCCAGGCTTGGGTCTGGCTGCAACACCAAACCCAAGAGTATTGGGTCTGTCTGCAACTCCGTGCCTAACAACCTTGGTTCTGGCTGCAACGCCAGACTCCAAGCTCTTGAGTCTCCCTTTATAGATAAATCCAATGCTCTTAAATTTTAGATTTTTTTGATATTTTTTGAAAAAAAGGTTGGCCTCGGCATAACACGAGCCACCTAACTAGTATATATATAAAAGACCTTTTAAGCAATCACAAATTTCAAAAAAAGAACAAAATTGTGAGGACAAGATATATAATTGACCACGTGGTTATGTCATATTACACGTAATGGCCAACAATCATAGAAAATGATGAATCTTTTAGTTTTCTATCTCATTTTCACTTCTTTATTTTTAGCACAAGTATGTTCTCCAAGCCCAGTAGTAAACCAACCACAAAAGAAGCAAGTTGAAGATGTTATAGAGAAAGAAGGCCATGAGGTCATTGTTGTTGTCGCACGTGTGCGGTGTCGCGGCGAATCGTCCACCCTTAGGTAAATGTGTGTCTATCTAGCAAATGTGGAGAGATAAGGAATTCTTGTCTCTTATCAGTGGAAAGATGGAATGGGAGTCATCACCAAGTATTCTAGTCACTAAGAACCCTAACTGGCCTCAGAGATCGGGTACGAAGACTGGTTGCGTAAAGGAAAGGTATTAGCACCCCAAATACGTCTTATCTAAAGTAAGCTGCATTGTTTTATTGTCTGATATATGCTAAGGTCTTGTCCTGTTTCTAATTGTTGGTCTGTCTACGATTTAAGAAAAGTCATCATCGGTAAAGAGATCATTATCTTATCGAGTAAAACTTAAACATTCTAACGTCAACAAAAAAACTACCTTCTTAATATCATGAATATATTTTACGTATAAATTCGTATTCCTGATACTAAAACAAAACAAAATATTTTTTTTAAAATTTTTGAAATATTGGCCAAATTCTCGTGACTTTAATAAACTGGTTATTAAAGCCAAAATGTATGATAAAACATATATATATATATATATATATATATATATATATATATATATTGCAGTTTTCTTTGGTGTATGAAAATACAATATGATTTTAGCTTTGAGAGACTTAGCCGTATGCATGAAAACAAAACAACATTTTCATTTTTTCAATTTTTTGATCAAGACCAGGTATTTTAATACCGGATTTTTATTTTTACAGTGTAAAAATATAAATCGATATTAACCAAAATGGATAGAAAAAATATGTGAGAACATCACTAATGTTTTTTTATAAATATTTTTAATTGGAATGGGTCGGACCTGGCCCAACATAAAAATGGCCCAGCACCGGCCCAACATGAAAAAAGGGGCCAGCAGCCGGCCCAATAGTTTATAATTAGCTATTTTCATTGAGTCCATAAATATTTTTTTCTTCTTCAAATTGAATTTTCTTTGTTAACAGGGCTCTCATCAGTCAGCAAAATACTGTCAAATTTTAATATTTGTATTTTTGAACCTCCTTAACCAAATTCTAGCCATTTTTAGGGCGCTCCGACATCCTCTTCTCACTGCTATTATTTTTTAATTTTCTTCTGAATATATTTTTGATTTTTTGGCATTTTCTTCTTTTTTGTGCGGGGACCCAAAAATGGGTTACAACAGTTGTCGAGACTTGTGATGAAAATAGTCACCACAACACTAAAGTCTCGGTCTCTTTAGAACAACCCCAACCCCAACAACATCAACAATAAGATGGTACGTAGTGTTAAGTTTAAATTGTCTAGCTTGGTTGAGAAAGCAAAAGAAAAGATGGAAGAATCAATTGATTATGTTCATCCAAATATTGGCGAAGGCATTTCTCATGCTTTTGGGGGTGAGAAACACTACCTTTCGGAGCTTTTTTGTGATGAACTAGGCAAAGGTACACACAAGATGACTAAAGTTCTACATAAGGCCACATACAAGGTTTCTGATGTGGTATATGATGTGATGGATAAGAAGAAAGAAACAGATGATGAGGTCAAAGAGGAAGTGAAAGATTTATACAGGAAATAGAAAGAGACTAGCCATGTGACCTGCGCTCGCTATAGGTCAAATAATCAAAAGTTTTTAAAAGAGCTCCTAAACAATATAAAAGAGAGGATGTTTTGTCTATTTTTTTAGTTTTTGGTTTTTTAACCAGTCGAGTCCCTTCCAAATTTTTGCCGAATCACCTGAGTTTTGGGTTGACCTGGCAGGTCGATTAGTTTACTACATGTCAATTGTAGGCTCAGATTTTGAATGAAATAGACCCAACCAACGCTGCTGGTCTTGGCCTCCTAACAGGACCCAAGTTGTTAGGTCCTGGTTAGTAAAGGGTCTAAAGATGTTGGGTCCTGGTGGTAGAATGGCCCAATTGGGTGTTGTGTCATGGGTTGTTGGGTCCTGTTTGCAGTAGAGCCCAATTGGACGTTGAGTCATGGTGAGGTAGGAGGCAAGACCCAAAGTTGTTGGGTCCTGGTTATGAGGCCCAATGTTGTTGGGTCCTAGTTAGGTAAAAGGCAGGGCCCACCATTGTTAACTCTTAGCTGTTGGGTCGTGGTGTGGTAGGTTGTTATTGTTATTACTACTTTGGATCCTGCACACAGCACGACCCAACACCCAATTGACACATAGTTTATTTAAGTATTTAATAATATATATAATTCAAAACTACTGCATAAAAAATTTAAAGACAATAAAATATTGATAAAACTTTGATGTTTATCAATGTATATAATTTATTTATATATTTAAACTACGCTATAGGTCAAATATTTTTATTTTTATAAAAAAAATTATGAAGATTTTTTCAATGCATTTTGATAGTTCAAAAAATATATTTTCATCACAACCATAGTTATCAAACCCGACTAGGGGGTTCACCCGACCAAGGGGTCAAGTCTTGGGTTACACAAGTTGACTCAGTTCAAATCAGGAAAATTAAAAAAAAATTGAGGTTTTATACCCGACCAGGTTCACCATTAGTTCCCACATGGGTTGCAGCTCTATTATGGCGATGGAACCAGGCATTCTAACTGGAGGCATCTGTATGTTTAGTCAAATTTATTAATGATAATAATAATAATTTTTAATTTTATCATTCAGATAAAATTTATGGTTGTTTTTCAATATTAATGATATTCTTTTCAAATTTATTAATTATTATATTAATAATATTAACTATAACAAAAAATAATAATATTTACAATACAAATAATAATATTAATAATATTAATAATAATATTAAACTTGTCTGGCCGAAGTTTTTCTATTTTTTAATTTTATAATTTTTCTTTGATAGTAATAATATTTTCCTTTGAATTTATTAATGATAAAAATAACAATAACAATAATAAAATAATATAATAATAATATTTCCTCTTTACCGTGTGAAAACAAATAAGAGAAAAGAAAAACAAATTGCAGTATTGCTTTTTTATGTGACTTGCTTGCTGCATGACCCAAAGTTGATTGGTCTTGTAGGACCCAACACTGATGGATCTTGGAGGACCCAATGCCATAGGATCCTGCTTGGCAGAATGACCCAACAGCTGAGTACCCATCTGAGCCCAGTATCATTGGGTCATGCTTGGCTGATGGACCACGCATCGTTGGGTCCTGTTGGACAAGTAGGGATGACAGTAGGGCCCACTGCTGCTGGGTCCTGGTTCTTAGGTTCTGGAAGAGGATGTCAAACCCAAGTTAATAATAATAATAATAATATAATTGATTTTACCATTCACATCAAATATATGTTTTTTTAATAATAATAAAATTTATTTCAAATTTAATATATTAATGATTTAATAAAATTTATAATATGAATAATAATATTAAAGTTGTTTGGCCCAAGTTTTTATAGTTTTTAATCCCTTCAAATAAAATTTATTATTTTTCTTTTATAGTAATAATATTGTTTTACAAATTTATTAATGATGATGATAATAATAATTTCACCCTCCAAATCAAAGCTATGGTTGTTTTGCAATATTAATTATATTTTTCTCAAATTTATTAATTATTATATTAATAATATTAAATATAATAAAAATAATTATATTGATAATAAAAATATTAATATTTATAATATTAATATTAATGTTAAACTTGTCTAGGTCAAGTTTTTATATTTTTTAATCTCTTCAAATAAAATTTATGGTTTTTCTTTTAAAGTAATAATTTTTTTTTGAATTTATTAATGATAAAAATAACAATAAAAATAATAAAATAATATAATAATATAATAATAATAATATTTCTTCTTTACCCTGTGAAAAAAAAATAAGAGAAAAAAAAATAATTATAGTATTGGATCCTGTTGGGGGCAGTACCCAATGCTTTTTGATGGGTCTTACTTGCCGCAGGACCCAAAGCTGATGGGTCGTGCAGGACCCAAAGCTGGGTCCTAAAAGACCCACGCCATGGGGTCTTGTCGGCAACAGGACCTAATGTCATTGGCTCCTAGTGGCAGCAAACCCTTCAACTCAACCAAAATTTTTAACTTACTTACAAACAACAAAGATAAAATGTTTTAATATAGTAAATAATAATATAATAATAATTCCTCTTTACGCTGTTATTTATGTAATCTTCACAACAATTACATCTTTATTTCTCATTTCTTATTTATCTTCAAGAATCTTTGACGTGTGGAGGACCCAATTGGGTGTTGGGTCCTGCAAGTATTTAATAATATATATAATTCCAAACTACTCTATAAAAAATCTAAAGACAATAAAACATTGATAAAACTTTGAATCTCATACATGAATGTTATAAAATTAAAATATCTTCTATTACCCAAAGTAAAATCTCTTATATAAAAAATTTATAAAAGTATATGATGTGAATTTAAAATTTATTGAGAGCTCTATCAATTTTAATATGACAATATTAGAGAACAAAATTAAAAATTTCAAATTTTTTTCAAAGAATTTTTAAAACTATGGGTCAGATGCACCTTTCAAGCCCAAAGTTTCTTGGATCTAGAAGGGGATGTCAGACCCAAGTTAATAATAATAATAATTGATATAATAATAATAATAATAATAATAATTGATTTTACCTTTAAAATCAAAATCTATGTTTTTTTATAGTAGTAATATTTATTGTAAATTTAATATTTTTTTCTAGGTCTCGTTTTGCAGTCAGACACTATCTCAAAATATTTAAAAAACAATACAAAAATATATATTAAAAAATAATTTAAAGTAAAGATGAAAATTAAAAATTTTGTCTACACAATATCAATATAAATTTTTTAAAAAACATATTTAACAAATAATACAAAAACTTCAAAAAATATTAATTTAAAATAAAGAAAAAAATTTAAAATCTTCAAATTTCTTTGGCATGGCTTGTCAAAAGTTAATTCAAAGTAATTCAGAAATTAAAAATTAAGTAAGTTAACGTTGTTGGGTCTTGCTTGGAGACAAGACCCAATGTTATTGACACTTTTTGAAAGTGTTTTGAGTCTGATATTTTAAGCGAAATTTAATTTTAATTATTATAATAGCTAGTGATAAAATAATTAGAAACATTTTGAAGCAAAAGACATGGAATTCATAAAGTTAGTGGTGAATTGCAACACTTAAGTAAAGGTAGTTCAATCCAAGCATAACAAAAGTACATATAGAAAAGTGGATGTCAATGAGCAAGAGATAAGTATAACAGTAAGCTACAAAATATTCTTAAAGCAATAAATTTGGGTCTTGGCGGATGCAGGACCTAAAATTACCCTGCAGGACCTAAAGCTATTTTAGGTCCTGCACCCGCTGGATCCAACACCTAATTGGGTCCTGCACACGTCAGGACCCAAAGCTATTTTGGGTCCTGCACCCGCTGGATCCAACACCTAATTGGGTCCTGCACACGTCAGGACCCAAAGCAATTTTACCCAATATTGCATATATTTTATAATATATATAATTCAAAATCACTGTATAAAAAAATCTAAAGACAATAAAACATTGATAAAACTTTGAATCTCATACACTAATGTTACAACATTAACATATTTTCTATTACCCAAAATAAAATTATATTATAATATTTATAAATTATTTTTTAATGGATTGTAGTGTTAAAAAATTCTCTTATATAATACCAAAATTTTATAAAATATATGATGCGAATCAAAAACATTTTGAGAGCTCTACCAATTTTAATATGACAATATTAGAGAACGAAATTAAAAATAATAAAAATCTTAATTTGAAGTAAAGGGAAAAAAATTATGTCTAAAAGCATTTTTGAAAGTAAAAACAAACATGCTTAACTAAGAAAATCCAACCGAATCTCAAATGAAAAAAATTCTCATTTGCCATTTTTATGCAAAAAAGACAAAACATGATTCAATTTTCACGCATAAGGAAGGAAGGTTAAATAAATACCTTTGACAGGGTTGTATTTTTGGTTGAAATTGGATGGTGTTCAAACTCCTGAAATGCAGTCAGCAGGCCTTCCCCTTGACTGATTGGACTGACTCGGGGAAGGGGTGATCTCCTCCGGAGCACGCTGCACATGAAAAAGAAATGAGATTCTCTTACCTAGTTGTGCGTTAACCAATTATCATTCCGCCCCCTCACAGGCACTATAGTGTCGTCCACAGTCAGCCATGACCCAACACTATTAACATTTTTTGGAAGTGTTTTGGGTCTAGCTTGTCAATTAGACCCAACATCGTTGAGTCCGGCTACCAAAGCTAGACCCACCAGCTTTTGGCAGAGGAGGGCACGCCTCCAGCCGCAATTCTTGACTAAAAAAACCGAAATCGAATTGAAACGATCGGTTTTTTCAAAATTTTAATCGGTTTAACCGGTTTTTTTCACGTTTTGGTTTTTTCGGTTTAATCAGTTTTTCGGTTTTTTTCTCACCCCTAGTTAGTATATGGTAAAAAAGATTTGGATCGCTATGCAAAAAGAGATCGTAGTGGATTTGGATCACCGTGTCTGCTGTATTAATCGAAAAACTAAGAGATTGTCACTGTACGTGATCATAAATTCAAGACAGGTCTAAAAGAGAGGAGCACGCGTCTCACATGAGTGAAGTGGCGTGCGCGTACCGACTCCACTTTATATATAGTCGCACTTATAGGCTATGTTTGTTTTCCGGAAAGTGGTTTCCGGAAAACTATTTTCCAAACTTTCCTGTGTTTGTTTACCATTAGAAAAGTTGGTCAACAGAAAACACTTTCCGGTCAACAGAAAACACTTTCCAGTCAGAAAAATTTGACTTGGTTTCCAAGAAAGTGTTTTCCTTTTATTTTGGGTAGAAAACACTTTCTGGAAATTGTGAAAAATTTAAAAATGTCATATTATTTGCTGATTATATCAAATTTGGTCCTCAAACTTTTGATTGTTATATATATTTTGTTTTGAATATTTGTTTTTCAATTTTATCCTTTAGAATTTAATTTTTATATTAACTTTGGTCCTCATTTTTATAATTGTTATTTGTTTTTTCTTTATTATTTTTTAATTGAAATTTTTTATCTATCAAATTTGGTTATGATTCTTTTGATTATTACTTATTTTATTTGAAATAATTTATGAAATGTTAATTATTATTATTTTAATTATTTTATCTTTTTATCTTTTAATTTTTTAGATTTGATCTCTATTATTTTAATTATTATTTATTTTATTTGAGATAATTTATGAAATTATATTTTTTTTTCAATTTCATTCTCATTCAACT
>Ga0307515_10014564_pt1 | contig 14559 bp, 10 predicted proteins | sample 17_EM_MG_FD_194513 | JGI IMG/M metagenome (GOLD analysis project Ga0307515, IMG submission 194513) | Populus trichocarpa ectomycorrhiza microbial communities from riparian zone in the Pacific Northwest, United States - 17_EM | ecosystem: Host-associated > Plants > Roots > Unclassified | place... | reverse complement strand
TTTACTTACCCCTAGGAATAAGTGCTAGATTCACATTTCCTTGACTCGGCTATCTATCTAATCCAAGTACTTAGACTTGCTCTCCTGCCTATATTATATTTTAAAATATATATACTCATCGGTAGAACCGTAGAAATGTATTCTTCTATCCTCGTTGTCCTATAGGCTTCGGACGGAAAGCAACCTAGGAACGTTGCACATTATCTTTCTTTTCTATTTTTCTCGATTACACAGCCATACACGGTTTCTAGAATGGTCCAATACGCCCCCCCAGCACAACAGAAGAAACTGCAGCCCACCTTCATTGAATGTGTTTTTTCTCTCCTATTCATGCATGTAATTCACAGAATACGCGCATGGCTTCTAACATCGAAAACTAAACTTGCGTACCACCCTTGCCATCCTAGTTAGAAGAATTCCAATCCTAGTACGAAGAGCTCTGACCAACACCCAAGTTTATTCTGACTGTTGTCTTTCACAGAAGGATAGATAATTAATCATGTAGAATAATGCAATAAACAACCGGCACATAAACGAAATTAATGTTGTGCAATGAAATAATGATAATCATGTTCGGAAGCATGTGCTGTGCATGGATAAATCTTCCCTCAACCTGATTTTAAACTAATCAGATCAAAACCTAGCTAAGTCAAATACGGTTCCTGTGCGTGTGGGTGTGTATTTCTACATTAATTTTGACCACACGGTGTGATCACCGATAAAAATAAAATAAAAACCAAACTCTTGATCTCACCATAGATTATATTCTTTAATATTAATCACCAAATCAAGCTAATCATCCTCTCTGTTGGCTAAAAACTCAGAGATAATATGCAAAGAGACAGGAATTAAGAGTTATCAAACTAAAAAAATTAATTTATTTAGCTACTATTCATCTTGAACGAACAGGTTCTTCATTTATAGTTTCTAACATAGGCTTCCTTGATCTACAACTAGATAGCCTATACTTGTATTCTGGCAACGGAAACCCCTCAACTTCTTCCAGACTCAATCTTGCTGCTCCATTTTCACTTCCCTTTGGGCTTTCTCGAGCGTTCTGATCACCACCGGATTCCGGCAAGACCCTAGTTATATTATTTCCTCCAGATATTCTCCTAGCAGCAGAATTTGCAGTCATGAAGAAAACAGCCATGTCAGCAGCGGTGACAGTAGAAAAAACTCTTTTCATTGGAAACATAAGGTAAACGTTGCCAAATTCCAGCTCCTCATCAGCGCTAAGGGCAGAGAACCTCCTGCCAATGTGAAGAGATTGTGAGTTTGCTAGGAAGAAGTTTGGGCACTCTAACATGAGCTCTGCTGCTTTCACGGGCTCCCTGAACTGCCTAACTTCACCTGCTGGGAAAACAACCCTTGCAGCCTTGGAGCTCTTGATCAAAGGCGTTGCTAAAGTGCATGAAATATAGTTGCCCATATTGAGAAGAGGCGATCAAAGTAATACAAGATAGAGACCAGAGTGATTTCTTTTGGTTTAAGAGAAGAAATGAAATCGGTTAAGAGTTCGTTGAGGAAAAAATGTGAGGGAAATTGTGGGCTTTATAGGTACACAGGGAATAGAAGAGCCAATGGCAGGATAATCACTCTATGGAAAAAATAATAATAATAAGTATGCAAAGGCGTGGAAGTTGTGCTGGATTGTTTTGTAAGAAAGACGAATGCGACGAAAAGATGCGAAGGTTCTAATGGTTCTCCACTCAGTCTTGGCTTGGCTGGTAATTGCGCGTGGGACCTAGATCCCTTCAAAATTGCAAGGATGTGCTTTTGTGACCATGTTTCACCAGCTACAAGGTCAGAATCTTGCATCTGAGATAGCAAAAAATTCTTTCTATATGGCATACTATTTTTTTTTAACTAACAGCGTGATTGATTTTATGTTTTAAAAAAAAATTGAATATTTTTATTTTGTTTTAAATTAATTTTTTTTAGATTTTTTTAATTTTTTGATGTCAAAAATAAATTTTAAAAAATAAAAAAATATTATTTTAATTTATTTTTAAATAAAAAATATTTTAAAAAACAACAACTACAAATATACCTAACAAACTCTAAGCGTACATGTTCGTTCATAACCTACATTTACATTAATGCGCATTTGTCCTCCGTGAAAATAAAATAAAATAAAAAATAATTACAACTATACTTTTAAAAATAATTAATTTAGTTGAAACTCCGTTACATTATATTATATTGACTTCAATCCCTAACTCCTGAACAACGTTAGGTGATTTTCCACTTCTATAGTTTTGTCGGGAAATAGTTGACGCTTAAAACCGCCGTGACAAGTGGATATTATAATTCAATTTTCGGACACCTACGCTATTTGATTTTTACTATGTTCAGCTAAGTTAATAAAAATTTGGAGGCAAAGACACAGCTACTGTTACTGTAGGTCTAGAGAACGGAAATTGAAGTGCATGCATTAAATCTTCACCGAATTTGGTTTTGAAATTTGGCACACTTGCAACAATTTGGCAAGGTTTTTAAACCTGACTGGGTAGCTGATTGGTTGACCTGGTTTAAGATCAGATCTGAATCATGAATTTTGCTTAAATTATTGAATTTTAACATGGTCACTCGAGTCAATTTTATTTTTTTAAAAATCAAAACGATGTTATTTTGGTTAAAAAAATAAATAATTAATAAATTAAAATTGAATTTTTAACCAGATCTTACTAAATCAATCATATTAAATTATCAATCTATCAAGTCAGTCGAGTTTTTAATTTTTTTTTTTTCTTAAATCTGGTTGGATTTCAGCTTGGATAAGCTAAATCTCGAATCGACGTTAGAAATGGTGCCGACCGTTACAACCAATAAGGACAAGGGGTGCTGTGCACTTTATATATATAAAAGCAATATGTCGTAGACAAAATTAGACCCCCAAATGAATGGTTCGCCCTCTGTGACTGGTTATCGCGAAGTCTGCAGTTAATCAACTTGAATCCTGTCTGGGAATATGCTGGTTTTTTTAAATCTTTTTCGTTTAAAGCTATGGTCTGGACTTTCTTATCAAAACAGTTTTTACTTTTGTGGAAAAAAAATATGTTGTTTTTTTCAAATTTTTTTTATATAGGTAGCCAATTAAATGATAACTGATCAGGTCACATACCATTAATATTCGATGCGTATAGACAGAGACATCTTTGATTTTTTCTTTGAGAAAATCAACAATCTAGAACGTAACCTTGCGGTATTTGACGGCAGAATTTGTGAGTCCATTCCGAAGCATGGAATCAGAAACAATTGATAGATTCAAGGGAGATATAAAGAGCTGTACGATGATCACATAATCCAGAGGCGAAATTTCTCAACACATCAAGTAATACTTTCGTGTGCAACTTCATCAAAAAGATTTTTTTTTATTTTTTCTGTTTTAAAAAGGGACACGTATCAAGGTGTGCTGGCTAGAGTCTTCAAATTGACTGGCCTGATTCTTGAGTTTTTCCCACCCCACAGTGCCTTGGAGATGAGCTTGTAAGTATGTTCGGTTGGATGAAAATAATCCCAGAACAAGAACGCATTAGGGTTTGGACAAATCTTGTACCCTTCCCTGCCACATTGTAGCAATCCTCCAAGAGTTCCATCACCACAGCATGCATTAGTTACATCAGAGAAGCCTGTGAAATAAAATTAAAAATGAGTCATCACTATTATTTGATTATATATTTATGTTTTTGTTTATGGTTTTGAGAGCCAGCTGATGAATTACGATATTGTGCTGGAATAGCTCGAAATCTCTGTACAATATCATAAACAGCACCAAAGACACCTACTGCACCAGGGTATTTAATGGGCATATCATTGACCAAGCTCTCCAATCCCTTGTTATATTTCTTGACCATCAAATTCATCTTTCCAAAACATTTATCAACCGGTGCGCCTGGCAAGAGGGCCCTTGCTGGAATACACCCAACAGGGCCTAGTGAAAATAGAGCAATGCGGCGAGCACCAAGCTTGTAAATTTGGTCGATCAAATCCCCAACTTCAGTTAACATGGCTTGCACGAAGGCGCCAGGATCAAGAGTTGGGGTGTCATAAGGGAGGAAATAGTTGAAAATGTCATTGGATCCTGATTCCACAAGGAACAAGGATTTTTGGACCAGGTCTTTGTCAATCTGATTTTGCTGTACCAGTGCTTGAAATTGTCGCAGCTGCTGCTGGATTGATATCACTCCCTGTCATCTTATAATCAAAATGTCACCACCATGTAGGATCAACTAGCACTTCAAGTGAATACTAAAAATATTTTTTAATAATTCTAAACTGTTTTCAAAAATATACCTTTGGAATTCAAAAGTGAAAAGACAAGAGCTAAATCACATAGTGTCACGTGTGTCAATTCCGAGTCATGCAACGTGTGGTCATATGCAGTTTTTCATTCGTCATTCGTTATTTTTGCTTCTTTTGTGTGTGTGTGTGTGTGTTAAGGTGATGAGGTCTTGAAACTATGACACAATTCCCATGCTTCGTGTTTGCGTCACAGCTAGAGTTCATTCTAAGCTATTTTTGGCTGCTTTCAAGTTGTTTTGTATGCATAACTTCACACCAAAGGCATGTTCACCATCACTGCTGCCCTCAACGAATGGCAGCAGATAAGCTAGGCCGATAAAATTTACCAGTAAAGATCACACAGGCCACTCAAATTGAGCAGTTGAAGTTTTATATTAGAATTTCTTACCCAGTCCGGGTTTGTTGCCTGCAAAACACCGCTGCCAGCACTTGCAAAGTTGATGCCATTCGATGGATAGTCCTCCCTGCTTCCATTCACAACTGCAAGTTGTGCCTCGAGGAAGGGCTTTTGGAACTCGATCCCCAGAAATTGTGCTTCAATTTCGAGAAAATATATATTAATTGAAAAAATTATTTAAGCGAGAAGAAATAAATTGATACAAAATTATCAGTTAAAAAGCTATGCAGGGGTATGTGCTCAGCATTTTGCTGGCCTGGTTTGAATACTAAGACTCCATCTAAATATATCACCAATTAATAGATGTTGTACTCTTTTAGAAGATACGGAATGAGGTGTTGGATTCTATTGCTGCTACTGAGATCTGAAGAAAATAGCATTTAATTAAGTACTCCTGTCTTATTATTATTATTATTATTATAACTGCTGCCTATTAATTATTATAATTATCATTATTATTTACAGAAAACTGCCTGTGGGGGACAAGAAGAAGACGAAGACGAAGAAGAAAGATTAATACATATAACTCACAAATGAAGTCAGCTACTGTTCTGCCATTAGTGAACCTCCCGGTGGGACGGTGGAAAAAACTTGATCCATAAGGTGGAAAATCGGCCTGAGCGGAGCAGTTCTTGTTGAAGTGATTGTTCCCAGCATCAAAGATGGAGTCTCCAAATATGAAAATTGCAGATACATTGGCGGAGGAGACTAACAAAGAACAAGATGAGAGGAGGAGCAGTATGAGAAATAGCTTCTCCATGTTGCTTGCTAGCTAGCTAGAAAGGAAGTGTTGATCTAGTATTAAAGGTGGCTGCTGCTGGGCTAGCTAGGACTGGAGAAAGCAAAGACAAAATTGATGGAACAGAAAACACGAGCACGGTGCATGATAGTTTTGTCATGGTTGCCTTTATGGATTGCTTTTTGTGGTGTTCATGATTCTTAACATTTTTGGTCCTGTTTTGGCGTGTGATCATTTTGCCCCAAGCTAATGTTTCTTGTTTTCTTGTCCAGTTTTTCTGGATTGTCTTTCCATGACAAACATCTTAGCTGTTATTTTTCTAAGAAAATAATTATATGTAATCATATGAGATAGGAAGTGTGATGCTCTTATTTCAGTCTCAAAGGAACGCTCAACCTGTTTAATTTTGCATAAATTTAGCTGAGAAGGCTACCAAATTTGCTCGAATTGATCAAAATCATGCTTAGTATGAAATTTATAAAACAATATTGTTGATTGATCCTAACTCCTAATGTTTGGTTTAGAGATTTTTTTCACTTGCATTTATATCCTGTAACTTTCTTCTTCTTTTTCGGCTTTTCAGGAAAGGACCTTTATTAATTGTGCAATGGAGCAATTGGGTCGCCCAAAGCCAACCAGGTCAAACAACAAGAAGTCCACGTTGGATATAAGAGCAGCTCTTGAAGGATCCATCTCGGAACGGTTTGGAAGTGAGATCATCGATGAGCTGTTTGACCGCTACTTGGAGAAATTTGTTGAATCTTGCCTCTTCTCAGATCCTAGCTACCTGCCTATAGAAGACTCGTTTGTTCTTCGAAAGGGCGTCAACATTTGAATATTTTAATGGTAATATGTTGTTAAAAAAGAAGAAAAATGCTTCCGCAGGTTATCTTTGGCAAGTATCTGTGGATTGTGTTATGGTGATATATATATATATATAAAAAAAAAAGCTTCCGTTTATGAATCCAAAATAGATAATTTGTAAGAGTTGCTTTGAGTTAGTTGATTCAATAAAATAGTTGTTGAGTGAGTATACTGTGAGATATATGATCTTTATTTTCTGTAGCCTGCTGCAGAACCACTCGGTTAGAATGGTCTTTATCTAATACAGAATACGTGGATGTCCCGATGTTCAAACTTGATGGAAAAATTGATTTTGAGTCAAGATTCGGACACCGTCTTTCTTTGAATATCCATATGATGTGCTAGGAAAAACTAAGATAGCTTGAGTTACCTTAATACAAGACGAACAAAAGCGAGACGGAAAATAGAGAGACTGGAGTTGCAAGCGAAGTGAAGTTGAGTTTAACAATACTGCGAGTCTCTAATGCAGTTAAGGTTAAAATGCCCAAGAACAGGAATATTGAACTAAACTGGCAGGTTTTGCCTCCTTGAGTATCTGTGGATTGTTTTTCTACTGTTTTCTGAATTTCTTAGCCTGCCATTTTCTTATCATAGCTGCGAGGGGCAAGGCTGGGCAGGCCTCTGAAAATCAATCCACTGATTCCCCGGGAACATGTATTAAGAACTCTTAGGTAAATAGATACAGGTAACAATGTCTATTCTTAAAGAATGTATTTGCGCCGTGTTTCTAAAAAATTTAAATTTATATATATATTTTGCTAAAACTAATTTTTTATATATGTTTTTAGGTTGTTTGATGTACTGATATCAAAAATAATTTTAAAAAAATAAAAAACTTCTTTTTAATATATTTCTAAGCAAAAAGCATTTTGAACCGTCACCGCTACCACAATCTCAAACAGTCACATATAGTTCGGTGTAAACATGAGTGTTTTTGTAGTGGCAACTCTAAACACCACATTAAAACTTATGAGAAAGTGAGCTAACTTCTGTTATTGCACAAAGTTCCATATTAGGTATAGAACAAGGAGAAAGAATACAACAGGAAAGTCCCTTAAACTCGTCAAGACTCGCAAGGGGGCATTCCTGAATACACAAGAAACTAGAATTTTTGGAATTCACAGCTCAAATGTTTTAGTGGTTAAATCACAAACTAACATGTTGTGCGTGCTTATATAGATGTATCAGCATGCCATACGAAACAGGAATTCCAAATTAAATGGGAAAGAAAACAAATCCTAATAATCAAACTCCAAGTTACAATAATAACTGCTAAACAATAGAGGAAAGGCTAGTATGCACACTTAACATGTGAATGCTTGTTTAGACATTTGATTGTGTTGAATATCCGACCCCACCTTGTAATATTCAATCTATACTCTTGGTTGTGGAATATTGATGAAATGGCTTAGAAGCACGTTCCCACATCAGCCAACCCAAAAAACAGATCAAGTTCCCAAATTGCATAAAAGTATTGAAAAATGAATTTGTAAAATTACAAACAAATTAATGAAAACTTCTCTTAGTACTGCATCACCTCCATATTTTTAAGTTAACAAGCTATACATATGCATAACATGAACAAGAACTATGCAACGCACATACAGAGATTATTCAAAGCCAATGGCTATTCACGATTGTTATGCCTTGGAACCAAATGCTGTGACTAAATCCAATCTATTCCACCAAGGATGAGATCGAGCAACAAAAATAACACACAATAGATTATCAAATTATCAAGTCAAAAGAGAACTATTGTTTATAGTAGCCTTGGTGAGGAGGGTATGGACCTGGAATAGTGTAAGGAGGCCGAGGGAGAGATCCAGATTGTTGTCCATGGGCATTGTAATATGGGCCCCGCCACCCTGGATAGGCAGGCTGGCCATACTCCTGGCTTGTTGGTTGTTGAACCTGTGGGGGTGGGTAAGGAGCACCAGGAGCGGGGGGGATATGATAGGGAGGTGGTTGTTGTGGTGTTGTATAAGGGGATGGAGGGTGGGCATAAGCAGGCATTGTAGATTGCTCATGAGGCTGGTAGTACGATGTTTGGGAGCGAGGATGTGGAACATTTTGAGGATCCGATGGGGGCTGCGAACTGGATCTTGGAGTCTGATGGGGCTGGTTTACTGCAGGATAGCTGTACGAGCCTGTGTTTTTACGATCTTGAAAACTTAGTCCAGCCATTTGTCTTTGCACATCTTCAATCATTTCTCGACACTGGATATTTCTGGTCATCACAAAATCACTGCACTGCTGTTTGATATTGGTGATGGCGTCCTGTTTCAACCATTATGTTTCTTATATCAGCCCTAGGCATGTAACCCAGCTAAACTATTTAAATATCCATAAAATATAATACATAGTGTCTGAGTACAAAGGAAAGGCATGGACACAAGGGTGTAAATTCAAAAGCATACAAGGAGAAGGGGAAAAATTGCAGTAGGCACTTAAAAGAAGTGAGCATGTCTACTTGATCATAAGTTCAGGAGTTTACATCCCGAACAGCCCAGATATAAGCAGCAAGGAATGGTTTACCTGAAGAGTAACATAAAACTTCAATCCCTCGTTGATGTTCTCCTTTATTTCTCGATACTTGGCTATGGCAGCCTGTATTTGCTTATAACACTTCTCACGAGATGCTGAGACAAATTTAGAGGGAGGTTCGTGTCAAAAGAGCATGCATTTCATTTACACTAAGCATGTAAAGGTCAAGCCCAGTACTAGAAAAAGAACATGGTCTCTCAGTTTGAGATAAACTAGCCACCTTCAGAAAAAACATATCATCAGAACACCTAGGGATAGAAACTAATCAAGTATTATCAAGAAATTAAAATCTTCATTTCTTTTTCTTAGAAGTCTAGAAATTTTTTTGTAACAATAGTTTGATAGAATATACAAGAAAGTTTTCTAGAATGATTGTGTTCCAATTTTCTACAGGAGCAAAATAAGCAGCATAGTGGAAAAATAAACTCTGCAGTATTTAAACACAAAGGAAATCAACATGTGGATCAAATACATGTATAATAAGCATTCCCATTCAAGAAACCTGTTCAGGCAGTATTGAAACAACAGTTATACAAAAAAAAAAAAAAAACACTACCTTTGTAATCTTCAAGATTGAAGACAGCAGAAAACTCTTCATTTTGAGCCTGTAAACAAGGATAATCTATAATTTTAGGAACCAAAATTTGCTTCATAACAGGCTAAGAATTCAGAAAACAGATTGACAAGTGAGTGCTGAATTGTTTTCAGCACATTGAAACCTAAGGTGGTCAACTTCAGTAATAACTGAATGAATTTAGGAAAAACAAGTTTATTTATACATGCTGATTTAAACAGCATCCTATCATTGTGATTGTAGACTCTTTTTTATTGTCGATTTTGGGCTACAAAGGGGATGCAGCCATTGCCAGCTAATTTAGTCAACTCATTTGTTAAAATTAGCAGCAAAAATAAACAGTCTCAATACATATTGCCCCTCAAAATGCAATCCGTGTTAGCCACTGTTAGGTAAACGTTCAACAGCTTCAGTTACCAGCTTATGCAACAAAGCTTGGGCAAACCGGTCTAAATAAATGACGCACATTCTTGTAGTTGTTGTAAGTTTTTTTAAGTAGGTAGGCTATACTCGTCTTAAAAACATCAAGAAAGATAAAAGAAGATATCCTGATCTCAAAGAGAGACCAGAAACTAGTTCCAAAAGAGTACCGAGTAAAAGAAATACACCTGAATTTGCAGCAACAACTGTTCTTGCGCCTCAATATTTTGTGCAATGTCTTCACGGATGGGATCATATTTTGCTATCTCTTTCCTGAAAAGATCTTCATAGGACCCAGTGGATGTCATCAGCTTTGGCAGGACATCATCCTGAAACCATACATGTAATATAGCCTAATAAACATGCTCACCAGAAGAAGAGAAAGCAAAACACATAGGGAAAAAAAGAAGAACAGAGTACAAGAGAGTGAGATTCGTGCATCCTCATGTGTCAAAATTATTCTGGTTTTCTCAGATTCTTCCAAAATATAGAAGTAACCAAGGACCAGAATCACTAGATATTTAATCTCACCTTCCGTTTCATCTCTTTGAGCATGTCCTCGAGACCAGCTCGTTGAGCCCCAAGAGTCTCCAATTGCCTCTGCATAGATGAGAAGACATATACACTCACAATTTTTTAGTTGAAAGTAATTCCTATTAAAATTACAAAAATGGAATTCATCAAGGACCTGGTTACAATATTCTTTAGCTTGCTTTGCCAATAATTCAGTCTAAAACTATCTTCTGCAATATGTTGCTCGTATATTGAAGTTTTAACTGTCATTTATGTCTCTAGATTATGTCATATTTAAAATTTGTTTTAAATACAATGGCTAGGATTAAACATGCCAAGATACTAGGAAATTTTTGCTCCACTTGCCAATGACAATGATTAGGCAATTCCACAACCAACTGCCCTTCCTTCTATAGGATCAGGATTCCATTGTCAGCAATGACCTCAAAATTTGTCAAGGTCCTTCAACATTAAGACTAGTAGTTATGTATCCAAACAGGTAAAGGAATGTAAAGCTAACTCTAAGGAATTATAGATGTAAATTGTTTTATGCAATTATTCTTGCCAGCTTGTAAACTAGCCATGCCTAAAGAATCCCTTCTCCGTCAAAGCTTGATAATGTTGATGATGGCACAAAATAACATGTTCTTACCAAACCAGCTGTCAAGAGCATCCCAGCAAAACTGAAATATATATCAGATTACTAAGACCTACTCAAGAAATGTCAAGGGAAACCAACCATAACATAAGCTATGGATGAGGAGTAAAAAAGAAAAACAACTAGAGAAAGAAGATGCAGCAACAGAAAAGCATTCAGTTCATTTTTCTACTTATTTTCATTGTTAGAGAGGCAGGGTTGAGTTGAGTTCATCAGGGAAAAGGAAACGCCAACTCAACAATGCAACACCAAATTATTTTGAAAAACAAAAAGTTTAGAAAGAAGATACATACCAAGCTCTGCTTCAAGGCCCCCACTATAGCATCTTCATTAGCATCCAAAGACATTATTGGCCTAGCTAAAGTTGGAAGTGCAGATTCTATCTGATGAGAGCAAAACAGATATAAGATTCCTCCACAGAATAGAGCATCTCTATTCTTCAAAGATCATGACCAAGTTTTTCAGCACAAGAAAAATCAAGAAAAGGTAACAAACAATGAATGCTTTTGATGCATACGGCTCTATTATTCAAATGATTGATTTCCCACCACACAAGTACATGAATGCAACCATTTTCATAAATAACAACGGGAGCATTATTGATACCCAATAAACCCTAGGTCATAGCAAGAGTAAAACTGATACATGTTAAAAAAAAAAATTGTTACACAGGCAAATAACAGATGCAGTTCAAAAGACATACCGGTCGGCGATCAAGAATTGACATGAGTGCAGAATGATCCCTCACTGAGCGCTCAATTCTGGCATCGCTATCTGCAGCTTGCTTTAAGTTGGCTGCAAACCTATTTAATCTATCCTGCAAGTTCTTTGTCAAAGTGCTGGATTGGGGCCTAGTCCACCGTGTCCCAAATTGACTTCTAAATTGGGCATCTTCTGTTGCTTCCTTCTGCAGAAGTTCCTCGGTCTGAACCAGCAATTCATGGTTTACCCTCCTCAAATCCATAAGTTGCTGTAACTCAGATTCAAGGCCAGCTGGGCCCCCACTAATTTGCACTGCTTCCACATCTTCTTTAAGATCTGTTGGAAGCGTAAAGTTTCCTTCCAAAGAAAGAATTGAATCTGGCAGGTCCATTTCTTTGAGCCTCACTCGAGTTAGCTCACTCCCTTGTTGCAATTTTTCAGCTTGTGTCCTGATAATATCATCGACCATTTCAGTGTACCTTGAAAGAGCTTTTGCACTGCTGTCTGGAACAAGACTAGCAAACATCTTTTCCTTGCTGGCATCAAGTACCTCGTTCATTGGCATGATCTTTACCATGGAAAATGCTGGGAGAGGGGGTAAGGAACTAGGGGAAGGAACCCTCATGAGGTAAACTCTATCATTTTCCTTGACAGCCCTGTCCAGATTGCGGTTGATATTAGCTTCCAGCTTGCTAATTGCATCCAGAATCTGTGCTGCAGCCCCCCTTGAACTTTTCTTCACCTCTGCTAACGTACTAGACGCACTCTTCAACCGTGCAATTTCTTCTGCAATTTCTTCTTTCTCATGAAGCTCCAAACTATACCGGTAACAGGCTTCTGCATAGAACAGAGCTGCTTTTAGTTGGACATGGGCAATCCAACCCTTGTCAAAATGATCTTTTAGAGATGCAACATTCAGTGCTGCTAAAGCTTCCTCGTAGTACAACCCAACCTACATCACAGCCATTATCAAAACAAATGCAAACAATCACCAAAAAAGACCCAGAATAACTAACACACAAACTCACACCATTTACAAGGAAAATACAATCAAACCACCAGAAATCCATAAATGTTCTATTCCCAACTCAATGACATCCACATTTCCAGATAGAAACAGGGTACAGCATCCCGAGCCATGACAAATATAACAAATTCATCATCAATTCATTACAAATCAGCTAGATTTACAAACTTTTCAGTAATCACAAGTCCTCTTAAGTTTACCCTTAGAAACTTCCATGCGAATTCACCACCAGGACACTAAAAAAAATCCAAAATTCTTAGCACTAAACAAGTCGATTACAAAAATTCACTTGCAGTGATCGCACATTTATTTGATCTAACCAATAATAAATAAAAACAAAATTAGACTGACCTGCCGAGAAATCTTGGCACAAACACCCGGCGTACTCCCTTTAGCAATAGTATTCTCAAAAACACACTCCTGCGCTTGTGCAAGCATCAACCTCTCCAACATCCCAACACACTCGACAGACAAATCAACCGTCGTACTCGTCCCCATGGACGCTTTCGTTGCCGCATTATCTCTCAAGAAAGCAAACGATCCAGCGGCAGCAATAAACGCATGAATCGCCTGTCTCCTCCCCTCCACCGTGGCCCGATCAAACGACAACCCCATCTGACTATAAACGGCACCCAAATTAAAAAGCACAGCAGCCTTCTCTAAATGAATATTCTGTTGCGACGCTTTCTGTTTTTGCTTAAACGCATCGTACCAGACAAACGTGACCGTATTGATGTGATCGCTGTCGGGGGAGATTGGGAATCGGGTTTCGATTAAACAGAGGGCTTTAAAGTATTTTTGGAGGAGGTCGCGGCGGGAAGTAGGGGACGGGTCGGGTTGGCGTTCAAGATCGGAACGGTACTGTTTGACGGTTTGGAGATCGTCTTCGAGGTTTTGAGCTTCGCGTTCGGAGTAAAACATGGAGATGTAGTTGCGGAGAGGACGGTAGAGGTCGAGGGAGGTTGTCTTTTTCTCGTGAATTGCTAGCATGATGTTAGTGGCCGTAGATGTGGATGAGGATTGGCCAGCCATGGTGGTGATGGAGCTGCAAATCTGGGGAATTTGTCTGTGCAGTCGAGGAAGGGTGTTTTGAGAGGCGAGTCTAATTCATTGACTCTGCTGATTTTGCTTTTCGTTTTTTTTTTTTCCTTCTTAGCAAAGTAAACTAATTACGTGGACCGTTTCATCGGATGTACACGTTTCTTTTTGTATTTTAAAATTATTTTTAAAGAAATTAAATTTATTTTAATTTAAAATTTATTTTTTTTATTTTCTGATTTTTTTATTTACTAATATAAAAAATAAATTTTAAAAAATAAAATAATATATTATTTTAATGTATTTCTAAACAAAAATTATTTTAAAAATAATTATTATCACAGTATCAAACTAGTTCTTCATGGTTATACACACACATTATGCATTTTTTAATGTTGTTGTTTTTTTCATTACTAGGTAAGGTAAAGTGAGTGCAATTTTATGTTTTAGCAAATATTAAAAATTACTTAAATAAAAAAGGATGTTGATACATATTTTGAACAGCACAAGCAGCATTTCATGGTGGTCAAAAATATTTTTTATCATATTATTGAAATTGTTGTCATATTTTTTTCTTATACAAGCAACGCGTGTCAATAGCAACGGAACAATTTGTTACCTAAGATATTTTTTTTATTTCTCTCTTCTCCTCTTAAAAAATTTAGAATTGTCATAGTTATTATTGATATTTCAACTTTAGTTATTGTTTGTTTAAATTTCCATTCATCTTATGATTCATTAGTAAAAGTTTTATTTGTTTTTAATCTCATATTAT
>Ga0307515_10014563_pt1 | contig 14560 bp, 17 predicted proteins | sample 17_EM_MG_FD_194513 | JGI IMG/M metagenome (GOLD analysis project Ga0307515, IMG submission 194513) | Populus trichocarpa ectomycorrhiza microbial communities from riparian zone in the Pacific Northwest, United States - 17_EM | ecosystem: Host-associated > Plants > Roots > Unclassified | place... | reverse complement strand
GTGGGGGACGCTGGACAAGACCGATCGACAGCCTTGGTTGGCGGAGCCCGACCGTTCAGTACCTTCAAAGGACCTGACATTACATTGGGACCCGCTGTCTTCGGGTGGAAATACCTTGGGCGGGCGGTCCTCGTTGGAAAATGGTGTGGAGAGTTGAGTGGGATGCGCTGCATCGACCAACTTCTCGGCCTAGCGTCGTTCGATAGGGATTCTACCTCGTCTACGGGGTGCAGCCAGGATGGGCGATTTCTTGGAAGTTGTAACATTGCGGGACAAACCCACCGAACCGCACGGTCTATGTGGTATGTAGATACGAAGACACAGTGTGGGAGACGAGGGAGCGGACAAGAACTCCAGCGATCAATTGATGAGCGATGAATATTTGAATGCTTGCCAAGCAGCGGTACAGCGCAGATTAACTGGCGTGTGTGAGTAAAGGAGATAAACAAAGGAAGGAACGTAGATAGTCCTGGGCTGGCCGCGGTGAAGGCTGTGCGTGATGCACGATGCACGATGGACAATCCTTCCGCCGAGTGCAAAGACGACCATCACTTCAGCCTTCAAAATAAACCATGAGCCGCATGGGAATTGAGGCTGGTGAAAGGCAGCCAAATCCCGCTGCCCAAAGTGCCCGACCGGAGCAAGATGTTTTCTCTTTACCTCTCCAATGGGACTGGTGACCTCGTCAGGAACAGAAGAACGTGTATATCTCAATCTACACGTACCATCAATAAACAATGTCGTTCCCGTCCGAACCATTAGATGCCACGGAAATGAATCGGGGACCGGCGCCTGCACCATTATGATGGGGGAGGAGAGGGAAAACTCGATCGCGGTGGCAAGGCTCTTTTATGTCGTGTCTGTAGCACACCCATTCCACGCTTCCCCCATTCTCTCACTAGTCGGTCTGTACTCCATTTGTTCTGATGTCCAACAGTTGCGAGCAGGGTGATAGAGAGCGGGTAGAATTCTAGTTGCTCCAAGATGTCGTTGATTAGGTCAGAATCCTTGTCACGTTTGTAGATGTGATAGAAGGTGCGCCGGGCAGCATCCATCGACAACACCGGGATCTCAAGGATCTTGCATTCAGGAGGAACGGTGGAGATGCGTGATACTATGCACAGACACAGGGTCGGTAGTTTGCTCAGCTCCTCCACCAGCGCATAGATCTCCGCCGCATCCGTTCCGTTCGGGTCGAGAATGGACTCGGCATTGTCGAGGACCATGATCATCTCCTTTGAAGACATGAATGGATGCAGGGGTGTCAAATCTTCAGGATTATCGACACCCGCACCAGTGACCTTGGAGAGCCGGTTGAGGAAATTACCGAGCGTCGCCGGGAATTGGTCGCATCTGATAAACCGACGATTCTCGCCGAACCGCTGCTTGATGCGATCGTGGTGGAGGACAGTCAGAGCGATTGAAGTCTTCCCGATCCCGCCAGCACCGATCAGAGCGACTGAAGTGAGACCTTCTGCCAAAGTAACAGCCTCCTCAATCAGATCGTCACGTCCGAAACAGGCTTTTGGCGCCGGAGGAGGTGACTCTCCAGTCAGGCCGGGCGGAAGTGCAGGAGACTGTTCATCAACAATTCAGACCCCTGACCCAGTTCGAACCTTGCTACTCACCTGGCAAGCGGCTCGAATCTCATCCATGAGTTGAGACATGACCTTGCCATCCTCGTCGCCTCCCGTCTCTTGTAGCTTCTCTTTGAATCGTTCCAGGGTGCTAGAGAGAGTTTAGTGTCGAATTCAACAGGAGGGGTCGAAGAGACCGACGTGAGCAGGGCACCGCTTCGTGCTGGCTGCGGTCTGTGAGCCACATCCTCGTTACTCGTCCCCAAGCCCAGCCTATCCAAATTCTTCACCAAAGCGTCAAACTCTTCCTTCTTCACGGACGACTCCTTCGGACTGGTTAGGCGGGTACTTCGTCAGAGGGACAGGATCGTACCTCGTGCTGTGTCCTTAGTGTTTCGACGGAACGCTTGAATCGCCAGATAGTTTGTCAGTTATGAGGTCGAAGACACCGACAAACAGTCTTACAACCAGCCTCTTGATTTCATTGGATATCGGTTGTTTCGGAGGTATAGGCAGCGGCACTGGGTGGTTTCCGACGCTCACCCCCAGTTGCCCTCCGCCGAAACTTGAAGTAGGTCTCAATCCAGTGTTTGCGGTCGAGCCCGAAGCTCCTTGGGAGACTAAAGGCATGAGTTACCTGGAGAATGATAGGGCACAATCCGCGGGGAGGAAGGAGGCTGACTGGAAGGAAGAGCCGAAAACATGAGGCATACACTGGTATTGGTAAGTAGCACAGCGTCGGATTCAGCGCTAGCCTGAATTAGTGACGTAAACGATCACACTCACGTTTTCTGGGAAAGAGCAAGCACACACAACTCATGTCCGCAAGGTTTAGTAGGGATGATATGAGACGTGTCGGCGGAGTGGTAGAGGAAGTGCGGTTATCGTGAGGTCCAGGTCGCTGGGACATCTGGCTGTTGTATCCTGCGGCGACTCCCATGCACGCTCTCCCCCATCGTACCCGAAGGGTCCCGGACCACTCAAATCGCCCTCGAGCAACCCCCCGGATGGGTTAGTACTCTCTCATCTACATGAGAAGAATATTCAACTTTTATTAGTTCACCATTCCTGAGAGGGAGAGGAGCGTTTGATTACAGTCCGGTCCCCAAGCTCCCCAGCCCTCAGTTTAACATTTCTCTCGAATATGTCAGCGGTGGTTCGTCTAATCAATGCACTCTTCACACCAGAAGCAAGGCGGCATACAGGACGGACCCCGGGTCAAACTACGATAGAAACTCTCTCGGTGTTGTGTGTGGAGGGGTGCCTGAGACAACGTTGGGGGCGCTGTTGTAAACTTTGGTTTGGGGATTCGTGCACCCTCCGACGCTGGTGGCACAGTCTCTATGGTCTAGGATGAGACCCAGCTATCCTCCTTGGGGTTTGTGGTCGGATATACATGACTAATGCCTCGACACACACAACGTGCGCCTCGTCCGTTTCGCTCTGCCCGAAACTCTGTTCCTTCTCTTTTTATTGGTTACAAACACCGCCATTTGTGACGATTGAGCCGGACGTTTACAACAATTGCAGCTTTCCAGGAACTTGCGCGCACGCCGTCTAAGTATGGCAGTGCGACCTTCAAGCTTCATCCCACCCCGCGCACGAATATCACTTCCTCCGCAGATGTATCCTGAATTCATTAAGATCAACATCCCCCCCTGCAGGAAACCCGAGACTCCCTTTCCTTTCCTCTCGGTATCCATTTCTACAGCATTCGGGAAATTTTTGGGAGAAGGGTGGAAATCCACCTGTTTCACCAGCAGTTAGACAACTTCCCTTATTTAAATCTCCAAATGTTTCCCAGCAGCCGTACCACTTCTTTCCAGTCGCTGGTTGAAAGTACTTTCCAGTAACTCTATACTGTATCTGCCCAGCATAGTGCTCAGTTTCGGCGATTATGCACGTACATTTTCTTGCTGTGCCGGTATTCGTTTGAGTTTGGAAGTTGGAACGCCCTTTAAGCGGGTTCGGAGCCGGTACGGGCCGGGTATACCGGTGTGCCATCGGTCTGGCCCGGGGTGTAATAAGACGATCGGTGGTATGTTACCTCCCGCTCTCAGCGGGTCATCCGCCAACGCCGTCGCGTCACTGTATCGTGCGTTTGTGAGGGAGATTGAAAATCTCCCTACGAGATACCTACGGTAAGCACAGTTGAGGATTTCCGTGAATTCCGCCCTTATTCCACCACGCCTGCAGGGAATTCTATAAAATCAAGGTCAAGGATGACATCAAAGCCCTACCCAGCGCAGAGTCTCCCGTCTTCAAACGAAGGTATAAGCGCGTCTCAAGAGTGCGTGTTGGCGTAAATTTCTTGTGTGCAATAGCTGAAAGGACCCCATAGGAGTTGAGGAAACTCGAAGCGGCGAATAATGGAAACAGCACAGCGTACGAACATGTCCTATCCCTTGCCTATGGCAGGAAAGGCAAGTTACGGCGGGAACTGATGGAAGTGAGCACGTCTCCGTGTCTCATCTATGACCTGTCCACAAGTTTAACTTTCTCCAGCCCCTCCTTAGTGACCCATCCGTCCCACTCCCCCCACCTATCATCCATCCCCTCGAATATTCTCGTCCACCGGTGTACTCCCCCGAATTGACCGCACTGCTGACATCAGGGTTGTCTCGCACCAGCGCGTCTCGTACACCAAAGCAGCTGCAACACCCCCCTACTCTGCCACAGCGCGCTGATCCCGAGTCGTCCGACGCGAAGATCCTTGGACCTTTGAGCAAGAGGCTAGAGGTCAACCTGAAGTGGAAGTTTTTCGAAGAGGAGATGACGAAGGTGCAGCTACCGATTGAGGTCTCTCGAGTGCATGTTGTCCCAGCATCTGCGTCACACCACAAGCCCGCAGAGACCAGCACAATCGAAGGGGCAGACATTAAGGATGCGGAGCGACTCATACCACCACCCGTAGGGTTTCAGGGAACCTCCGTCCTCCGCGACTTAGAAGCCATTGCCTCTCCGAACACAAACCTCCCAAAACGTACTAGTAATCCTCCTCTCCAGAACGCGACGAACAGTACCCCATCTACTTCCATCGCCAACCGCTTCATTCGCCGTCAACACAGAAAACTCCTCGGGAAAATCCCCATTCTGACGTACTCCAAGCATCCCGATAGCCCTAGCGGGAAGTATCAGGTCTCCCTGTCACCTTTGGCGCACTCGGGCTTTTTGACTAGGTTAACCTCGGCTGTCCCGATGGCTGATGAGGCAGATTTGGCTTGGTTGAGGTTACCGCCGCCCCCACAAGAACCAAATGTAGTAATGGAACCTACACCGTCGCAGGAGCCCGAGGTGAAAATGGAGCCGATGGCGAAGGAGAAGCCGAAGCCAGACAAAAACCCTCAGGTCGATACGGAACCTAAGCACGAGTCAAATCGAGAGGGGCGACCGAGGGTAAACGTGAATTCAGGTGCGGATCACAACCCTCGAGTTTTTTTTGAAACTGGAGCGCAAAATTCATCTGTGGCCCTCGATATCAAACTGGGTGGAGTCGGGGGGCGAACTACCTACCAAACCCAGTCATCTCCCAACAGAGGACTTAGAGAGACTAGGTGCTTTGACGGGACGGCTGGTGAAGGACTGAAGAGGGGGAAGTCTCGTCCTGGTTTACCTCCGCCGAAGGGTATCCGATTGTTCAAGGGAAGTCTTACCAAAAAGAAAGAGCCTGACAAACCTCAACCACAATCGTAATGTTCTCGACATTCCACTACCCACATCAATTCCAATCCACTGACCGTGGTGCATCTATATGGGGTAGGGGTTTATACATGTTATGCTTTCTAGGATTCCGCAACGCAAAATGGGCTATAATATTATGCAAGTTAATAAATGCAGTCTTAATACAATCACCCAGCTTCCACGCATTTCGCTTTCGACCTGACGGAACGATCGAGAACGGAGGTGGTCACTTGTAATCCTCGTTCGCCGATTCCATCTCCAACTGCTGCAACTCAATGAAATGCATTCCATACGACCTGTCGGCGGCTTGAACAGGGCCCGTGTTGGGGATCGTCTGGTCCACTCCACACATAAGCTTGAGCATGACATGATACTCCTCGAACGCGAACTCTTGCTTGACTTTGATGCTCTCGATCAATTCCTATACGTAGATTAGGACACAGGTCAAAGCGCATCCTCCACAAAGGCACATACCGTTGGGGTCCTGAAGAACAGAGTGTAATATTTCTTCGCACGATTAAAGTCTGCTCCCCTGGTATCGCTCGTGAGAGTTTTGATACTCTGCTGGAGCGCCAAGATGTTCCTGATCATCTTCCTGATACCGTTCGCATTAGTCAGACGGATGCGTTTGGCTTCCAAAATTAAGAGATGTTCGAGTAGTTGACCGATTCCTTCGAAAGCGAACCTTTTGGAACCAAAATGTGAGGTCGAAGACGTGATAGGACGGCAGTAGGAAATACTCACGCATGTTCCCTCTCTCCTAGAGTTGTTGATAAGTATCCCTCGCACTTGGTCAGTTCGCTGTTCAGATCGACGATGTGGGGGTCCGGTTCGGATGCTTCCCGCTCGAGGTTATAATTCCCCTAGATTTGCAAAATGGGGACGTTCAGAATCGTCGGTCCCAAAAAAACGCAAGGTCCCCCTCACATGTCGCATGGACAACACCAAATGGTAAATCGCACGACACCGTATATCCATACGTATCGTGAAGAGCACCCACTCAGCCAACTGCTTGTATGTCTCGAACAGAGAATCGAAACGGCTAAAGGCAATGTTTCGTCACAATTGGCGAGGAAGCAAAGTGACAGGCCTACAGTGACATCTCCTTCGATAATGGCAATTGGAGTGGCTCTGACAGGTTGAACGGTCGCAGGAAGGGGACACCCGCCGTGTACGGAGTTACTGCCGACATTGGCATCAACCCGAGCGGAGCGGCCGGCGACAGCGGAGTCTCAGGAACGGCTTTGAGAGCATCCAATGCCTCGGTGAACCATCGCTGAAAAATGCAGCGGTTCGTTCAGCCGTATACAAACAAGAGATTCGACATCCACTCACCAAGCTTGTGTAGAGACTTCCAAGCGTCGCCAGATTCCTCGTAGACCCAATCAAGTTATTCTTCTCCACAGTGCTGTTTTCACCGACAAAGTTCAACTCCAGGTGCGTTTCCTGTCGGTACAGCTGATCTTTCTTCGGGGTGTTGATCTCAGATATCTTGAATATCTCCGATAGGCAAGGATGCAAATCCGGTCTCTGCGCCCAATCTGCCGCCAAGGCGATTTTCGGGTCAGCATCGGTCGCCTTCTGTTCCCCGGTCAAGATGAGCTCCTGGAACCTTGTGGAACACCGCTGATAGAACTCCACCACAACTGTGAGGATCAGTCGCGAATAGTTCTCCTTGTGGAACGGCGATGTTCGGAGCATGGCACAGAGGGAGTTGATCAAAGCCGTTAACTGCGTCGTAGCCTTGATAAGCGGTTGGCGGGAGAGCCTGGAAGTTGTGGTATCCGGTTGGAACGCATAGATCCCTATTAAGAGGTAAATCCCTGCCACACCGGGGTGAAGATATCGCCTACCATTGACTGAATGCAAAAACAGTTCCGTGACTTTCTCCTGCAACTGCGGGAGGTACACCTTCAGCACGAAGTCGTCCATAACCGCACTCGACGCTCGCGTTGAATCCATTCCGCTCGGCAGGACGTCTGCAATCCGTTGCAAGAACGCGAGAGTAGGCTGGAACAGCACACTGACGTGAAAAGCGTCGGGTTTAATGAGTAATCGATGATGTTGTCCTGGGTTGATGAGGTGATCGTCCATCCCAACTGCAGAAAGCGTAGCCTGAACTGATGCCTCAGCTGAACCTGGGACAAGACCAGGAACCGTGTCTTTCAAAACGCGATTCAATTCGTCCTCGTGTGTTCGAAGGGCCTTGTTCGTCACCTTGAAGTCTCCGTCGGCGAACCGGAAGACGTGCTTGAGTAGAAAAAATGAGTCCCAATGCCCCAAGGATGAGGACGACAAAGCTACCTTCGACCTATCTCTTCCAAATTTGCCCTCACGCAACACTTCGTTGATAGAGGCTAATGGATTCCTGCCAGATACCGAGCCTTGTTCTTCGTCGGTAAGGTAGTCGGACAACAGTATCCGGATCTACAGGAATGCATTTAGCGGGCTATAAAACTTCGTTGCAGAACACTGTACCTCTGCATGTAGAGGGCCCACGATCTCGCTAAGAGGAAACAATTGCCCGGGCTTAGCACCCGATGAATCTCTAAAGTCTCGTCGCTGAACTCGTGCTGTGAGATACGCCGAAATCAGACATAAAGTGATACTCACAGATCCGATCCTATTTGCTACTTCCGAAACAACACCAAGTCCCTGGGCAACGGCATCAAGCTTCGAGTACAACGTCCAGAAAAAATCCTTTAGGATCTCGTGATCGATTTGTTTCGTCGATGGTTCTAAGGCAGCCAGCCTCAAAGACGAGGGGCTCAACAAAGGACCCTGTCCTTTACCGGCAGCCGATAGTAAGGTATGGGCAGTCGATGAAAGCAAACCGAGATTGGCAGGGTTCGGTCCGGACGAGACGACGTAGATGTCTTCAATGCCCGTCCTAAGCTCCCCACCATCCAGAACAGAGCCTTTCTTCAGGTAATCAGCTCGTTCAAAAACCTCGTCTAATGTCGACTCGACCAGCCCATAGATCTCCTGTGGGAGCCGCTGGCCGACAGCATCCAATGCACTTCCGAGTTTACCCAACACTGCCAGAGATTCTAATAAGATCTCCATGTACGCGAATGAATCCGATTCCGGACTCTTGCTTTGGGATGCAGTAATCCCCGCAAGGTTCGAGCTCGAACCAAAGGAGTTGATGGAGCCGGGTCCAGCGGTGGGGGATGATGCTGACGCACTATTCCGTAAACGGTGGTCCTCGACGTCCAGCGGGGAGTCATTTGGTCGTACTGTAAGTTCGGCGAGGAAATGCCTGTAGCGGTCCGGTAGGTTCTCCGTAGACTCCGGATCGTTTTTTGGAACAGCCCGTACGGATTCCGGCAGTTCCAGGTCGTATTCAGTTTTCGGAACTATCGTTGTTCAATTAGCTGGTACTTTGTAGAAATTAGCTCCGGTCATACTCACGGGTCTGTTGATTCGGGGTGTATGCAACCCATCTTGAACTCGTAAACACAGACTTCAGGTACAGGTGACCGTGGAGTTCATCAATGAGGATCTCGCGCAGCGCCTGCTAGGAGTCAAAGCCAATCCAGGACAGAAAACGCAGAGATGCTTACGGGTTCCTGGGATACAAGATAGTTTCGAAGGTCCGTGACCGCTCCGATCTCCATCATGTCAGAGTTCCGGACGGTCTTCAAGCTGCGGATGAGCAGAATAGCTGCCTGTAGCAAACGCTTCTCGGAAATCAAACTTTCTAGAGCATCCGGGACGGACTTGAGGTTTTCTCTAAAACACGATTAGCGACCACGAGACCACGATCAAGTGATTAATTATACATTTGGTCCAATATCCGTGTCATCTCCTCGAGAGTTTGTCGTCGTGACCACATCTGTAGCAGGTCCGCACGTTTGTTACCTAAGGAATCCTTGGCTTCCGTAAGAGAGGTTCGGGCTTCCTTCATATAAAGTTGGGTATTGTTAAGCTGTATCAGCATCGATGCGTGGTGAGGTAGCGCCGCTGCAAACGCCTGATAATTTTCTATTTGATAGGTCAGATCCTGTCCGAGAAGAGCAAGGCGGTCAACACACTGTCAACGGATCCCTTGAGGGCGTCAAATAATAGACGCTTGGTGGATTGGAAGGAACGCATGTCTTTTCCCGGGGACGACTCGTTCAAAAGTTCGAGGGCGAGATCTACAGGACTGAACTTTTTGCAACTTCAGCGTTGTATGGCAGGCTCCTTATCTAAGGTGATAGGTCTTACATCTAGTGACGTGCATGGTTCCCATTCGTCTTGGATCTGATCCAGTACCGCTAGGAAAGAAACGCACTATGAAGACCACACCACATGTGACAACAGGCAGGATATGCATACCATCGATATCGCCAGCTTTCGCCTTGCCCCTTGCACGCCTTTGAGGTACACGGTCCTTGATACGTTTTTGCAATTGTTGTTCTGCTTCTTGTTCAAGCGTTCGCTGACGCTCCCATTCCGCATCCTGACTCCCAGCAGTCATAGCCCTTCTCCTTTGACCCGCGCTCTGTAGTGCTGACAGCGCGGCACTCATAGTGGCAGAAGTGCCGGACGAGGCAGCGGAAAGCGGGGACATTTCCTCTGGAGATGTGGAAATCGGCATTGCAGTGGGTCTTGGTCGCGAGCGGGGTGGTGTCCAACGAGTCTCCGACGTGGAATCAAGCCTCGAGTCTCGGGTTATGCGCGAGTCTATAGACGAGACCGAAGCCTGTCTTGTCCTTAAACCGGATCTCTGCGGCCGTGATGGCCCGTTCGAAAAGGTAGAATTGGTGGGGGTCGTGGGCCGAATCGAGCGTCCGATTTCGAGAGGCCTCGTGGACTGCGGGTCGCCATAATCCGCGCTTGGACGTGCGCTTCGGGGTGTTGCGGCGTATGGCGAGACACGAGACATCCAAGAGGCAGGCGTAGCACGGCAACGGCCGAGACATTCTTCCCTTCTGATCCCCGTCCAACCTCCCCACTTTATTCACTACCATTTCGCGCGACCCCCCACGCACACACCAATTCTGAAATCGCGATTTTTGCTTGTCCATGCAGCCATTCTGAACGGCCAATCTGAGAATAAGTATCTCCGACTGGAGTTTTCCTTGCAACACTCATCTCGTTTTATAACCGAGTGGCACCTTGGATGCGGCCCGTGCTGTTTTAGGTACTGCGGTGACTCCCCTGCACCAGAAGGGCGTCATTCTCGAGATGTGATTGTCTCCCATTATAACTAAAGGGCTCCGGACCACTCAAATCGCCTTCGAGCAAGACATTGGGCATGTACTCTCCCGTCGACATAGGAAGAAGAATATTCAACTCCAGCTTTTGTTGGTCCGTCATTGCCAGAAGGAGAGGGAGTGTTTGATTACAGTCCGGTCCCCAATCTTTCCAGTCCTGAGTTTGGCCTTTCATCGGGTGGACGCGTTGACAATGGTCGGCCTAATCGATGCACTCTTCACACTAGAAACAAGGCGACATGCAGGATGGACCCTGGAGCAAACTTCAATAGAAACCCTCGGGACTGCATGTGGAGGCAGGTTGGAGGCGACGTTGAGTGCGCTATTGGAAACTTTGGTCAAAGTACTTGCGTTCTCAACGCTAACCTTCGGAGAAGATCACTACGTGTCAATCCCTGACTACAAGGCCTCCGCGCAGTCACGTTCAGAACTTATACCCCAGCCCCATCCCCTCGCGTGGGTACTATGGGATGACGAACGCGCACTGGTAGACCGGGTGAGTCAAATGGCCACAAGGGCTGTCGCGCTCGTTTCGAGGGTACTCATTTCGAAGCAGGCCCTGAGCTCACCATATTTTCACCTGGGACAGTCATCATATGGCATAAACAATACGCCCAATCGATCAGGATGCTCTTCGACAGACCATCATTCCTTGTACCCAACGTGAAGCGCAGCAATACCGTCAGTCCCTGGTCCCGGCTGTTTGCGGCCATATAAGTATATGTCGGCTCACACCCCAGATATGCCTCGAGTAAGGTACCGTCGTGTCCATCTATCTGTAATCCGCAGCTCCCACTATCATCATGTACCTGCCACATTGATCAACCGAATGAGGATAGTCCTATCTGGATTCACTTTCAAGCGCTCGAGTGGGAACCTGCCCGCATTTCCACGTTCGTTCCTACCGTGTTTCACGTTTATCAAGTGACGTGCAGGCCAAATCGTTTTGCAGGGGTATACTGTACCATTCCCACCAACTTGGCGGGGGCCTGGTTGATGACAGAAAAAGTTAGGGCCAACGGTAGCGGCGGTGGGCCGGGTGACAGTTTGGCCCGGCCGGCGGCCCCAAGCGTGATGACACCGAACCAGCCCAGGCGATGCTACCAAATTGAATCCTATACCCGGCTGAGCAATCGGACCTTGCTGGTAGAGGTCCAATGGCCTGCACCCATTCCTGCAGCCTCGTCATGCGAAGTGCTCCCAACGGACCACCTACCGATCCGGTGTCACGGCTGCCCTTCTGGAATCACCTGTCTGAGGCGTATCGCCAACAGTTTGTCGGGGTGAAAATTGACCAACGATGCCAATCGGTCGTTCCAAGTATCGTGTGTATCTCAGACCGGGGGTTCAATGTTGTCACTGGATCTTCATATTCATCGCCTTAACGAAAAGCGGCACTCCTCGAACGAAAGTATGTTGACCTTCTCGCGAATTACCCCTGGATTCTTGCCCGGTATGTTACTGGGAGTTTCTCGATCCTGCAACGTTGGAACTCAACAGATTCTCAAGCATGCGATCAAAGGCCCTGGTAGGACTTTGCAACGTGTGCTCAGCGGTTTATGAACAACGTTCCACACCTTCGAGGGTTTTCGGTTTCTGTTCACCCTCCAATAGAACGCAATGGATCCTATCCTGAGGATCAAGAACGCGACAATGACAAGAAATTCATCGGCTCGTCGCTCGGATGGGTGTTCATTATTCGTTACACCCCCATGGACTCGGTAAGACGGTACCATGCAAAGTAACGTGTTTAACATTGAACATACTACTTATTCTGGGTGACCTCGACAAAATTGATGACAAAGTCTGGGCTATTTAACGTGCGGATTGACACCCAGGCATTTGCCCCTTAATTTTGTTGGAAACATTTTACTATTGTTTTCTCCGTATTGCAGGAGATAGATTTCGTATCTTTTCACTTGACCGATAAATTTACTTTCTGGACAAAATCCTTGGTAGGGTTTTGTATTGCCACCTTAATGGTAACATTTACAAGCTGGTTTGTGATGTGCTTCCGTTATAATTCAGCTCGACTTATTGCAAGAATCGTAGCCGCGTGAGCCCTGATCGATTTTGGCAGGTGGGAAAATGACGCGCGCTATTTTTTCTGGCGGGTTGGCTGTCCACCCCCACAAAGTCAAGACCAGGGCGGACCCCCCGATGACAGATGACATGCACTTGGCCAAAAATGCGGTTTGCGGATCCCCTGAGAACAATGACCATCCGGGTTGGTCGGAACGGTACAGTATAATCGACCTTAGGTTCCTTGTCCCCGTCCCCATCTCTACCCGTTTCGCCTACTCTCGACCCAGCAAGGCCGCAGGTATCTTTGCGCTTAACACCGCCCCAATATACTGGACAGTCTACAACTCTCCCAAACCCCGGCTTCATCTGTGAGATGTCTAACGCACTCCAAACCACATCCTATGCCCCCTTGTCTGTCGATGACGACCCCGAGGGGTTACCGCCGGCCCCCAAAAGAAAACCATCTCTGCCCTTGGTTTTTTCGCCGCTTCTCAGCTGGATCCGCCGGCACGCGTTCCTGTTGTCTGTCGTCGTCTTCGCGGTTATCACAGCTACCGTTGCCGTCGTCGTGCATCTGTCTTACACTCGGGACAAGGAAAATCCATATTTCCGGATCCCGCCCAATGGGAGTGGAGTGAGTGGTATCGCTGGCCCCAGTCGGGTTTTGACTGACGGTGTACGCAGATCGCACTCATTGGACATAGTCATCGCTTCGATGAAAACGACCAAAAGCTGCAAATAGAATGGGAGATCCTGGGATGTGGGGCATATAGACTAACAACATATCCCCCCGTGACCAAAATACTTGAATCCGTGGGATGTGACTCTCTCGATCGGGCAGTGGATGTGTATTTCACTAGGTGGGTATATATTCAATGCCGACGTCCGCGGTCTACCTACTGGCAACCGGCAGTGCACCCAGGCCAACCTATTCATACGACCCGGGGAAATTTCCGCTGACCCCAACGGGCGAAACGCGATAGTAAGATAGATCCACGGCGTGCTCCCTCGTTCGAATTATCAAATGAACTTGCTTTCTTCTAGTGTGTGGGACTTGGTTACCTTCGGCAGGCTCCATATCGTGGATTATCTCGATACGACCATGGCCCCATTCGATGTCTACTCCCTCAGTGTTTTGGTATTCGTGATCGAGAGGGCGACAAACAAGCCCATGCCAATCGTCACGCTCACAGCCGGTCAGGCACCGAACAACTTCGACGTCTCATCCGTCGAGGCGGAGATGACGAACAACTACACCTACTATTCCGGGACAGGGCCGACCACGATAAGTGTCAATTCCAGGTTCGCTGAGATTACGGCGAAGAGATCGCGGTTCGCCCGGGCGCTTACAATCTGCTTGTTTCTTATCAACTGGGCGTTGACTACCGGTTCGATCTACATAATGGTCCTCGTAGTCTCCGGGAGGGTGGGGATAAATGACGCGATCCTTTTTCTCCCAGTTACCATAGTTTTGACCATTCCAACTCTTCGTATTCTCTATCCCGGTTCACCCCCACTTGGCATCTTCATTGGTAAGTCTCGGGAGCTCACTGGATCTTAGTTCAAGTGCTGACGCTACTTTCAGATACATTCGGGTTCGTTCCGCAGATGATGACAGTTGCGGTGTGCTCCATCATACTGGTGTACTTTGTTGCTATTCCGAAGCCCGCGCGGAAACAACGAGCCTCCTGTGATGATGAAGGCACCTAATTGCTGGGCTGATGGAGCGAGTGGTTACACGTCGAGTGTTCTAGGACGACGAACTAGACACGTCTTTGATATCACTAGTGATGTACTTGTATGATATATTTGTGTTGGGGCAAGATATATTACTTAATACGAGGGGGCATCCGTGTACCTCGACGAACAGTCCCAGGGTAGGCCTGAAGGAATTTCCCGCGACCTCAACGTGGCATTGCACCTCACGACTCTTCCTCTCAGACATTCCCACGCAACAACTCACATCAGGAACACGACACGCGCACGCTGTCCATAAATAACAAGGGAGATATCGTACCCAACTGCCCATGTGGTACGTAGGGGCATAAAGTACATATGCAGGGCATACTCGCT
>Ga0307515_10014562_pt1 | contig 14561 bp, 11 predicted proteins | sample 17_EM_MG_FD_194513 | JGI IMG/M metagenome (GOLD analysis project Ga0307515, IMG submission 194513) | Populus trichocarpa ectomycorrhiza microbial communities from riparian zone in the Pacific Northwest, United States - 17_EM | ecosystem: Host-associated > Plants > Roots > Unclassified | place... | reverse complement strand
GTTCTTAGTGAATATGACGACGTTATGGTGGAAAATTTTCTTGAGCATGATGAAAACCATACCGCCATACCTGGAATTCAGATTACAGCAGCCCTTAGGAGATGCGTACTTCAGTCTCCCCAGATAATTATCCCAGTCTTCGCAGGAGCTAGCTTCAGAAACATTGGTGTTCAACCCCTTTTGGATGCTGTTGTAGATCTTTTACCGTCACCAGAGGAAAGGCCAGATACTGAGATCAGTATAGGAGACCGGCGCGGTACCTTGCGGGAACTTTTGACTGGCAAACTCGCGATGCCTCAACTATCGACAGACGCAGACGGGAGGCACAAAAAGGTCGCAAAACACCATGCGCCCTCAATTCAAAACCTCCAAGGCTGCGCCCTAGCATTCAAGGTTGTGAATGATCCCAAGCGTGGTGTCCTAGTCTACGTCAGGGTGTACTCAGGATCTATAGAGAAAAATATTAGCCTCTTCAACACAAATCTTAACGTCGCTGAGAAAGCCCCGTGTTTGTTGAAGATGTACGCTTCTGATGCTGTGGAAGTCGATTCAATACCAACTGGCCAGATTGGGGTCATTGTTGGACTTAAATATGCTCGAACCGGCGACACTCTGATCTCCTACAGTGGTGCAAACCCCAAAACTGGCCCGCCTGCTCCTCTTAACACTCTACAACTGCGCCCGATAGCTGTTCCTCCTCCGGTTTTCTTCACTAGCGTGGAACCAAATAGCTTATCCGAGGAAAAGCGTGTATTAGATTCGTTGTCACTCCTTCTTCGAGAAGACCCAAGTTTGCAAGTGTCTGTGGATAATGAAAGTGGACAGACTCACCTTGCAGGAATGGGTGAGCTCCACTTGGAAATCGCAAGAGACAGGCTCCTGGAAGATTTTAAAGCTAAAGCTACAACTGGCAAGATTGAGATTTCGTATCGAGAAGCCATAACAACCCCATCAGAATTGTTCACCAAAGAGCTTGGCCGAGATGTCGCTGGCAAGTACGCGAGAGCGTCTTGTACCGCCTCAGTCTCACCGTTAGGCGAAACCACATCTCAGGTGCATGCGGATAATCAACATCAAACAACACTTCCTATGGGCTCGAACAAACTCATAATCCACCATCCTACTATCACAAAGGCCGGCCTACCGATCACATCTGATCAGCCTCCTCTCCCGCCCCACCTCCCTTTTTCAGCCATAATCTCAGCCCTTCAAGCCGGCGTCTCCGCCGCACTTGCCCGCGGACCGCAGCACGGCTTTGCAGTCCAAGAAGCCCAACTAGACATCCATTTTGACCCTTCTTCTCACGTCTTCGCTGAGACCACATCAGCAGCGCTATCAACAGTTACCCGGCAAGCTATCCAAGCGGCTCTTAAAGATGCAGCTGAGAAAGGTGGCTCAGTTCTTGTGGAACCCGTAATGCTGGCCACAATATCTGCCAATGAAAGCAGCCTCGGTAGTGTTGTGCACGACATTAGCTCTGCTCGCGGTGGGCAAGTAGTGTCCTTGGATGGAGACGGTGCCATAGATTCCGACTCCGCTAGTAGCATTTCTCAGGACCAGGATGACTTGCCCATCGTAAATGCTGACAGGATCTATACCCCTCCAGATCCGTTCCAAAGCTCTAGTGCAGGACAAGAATATGCAGCTACAGATCGGCAAAGACAGATTACAGCAAGAGTGCCGCTCAAAGAGATGGTTGGATATCTAAATCATTTGAGAAGTCTAACAGGTGGTAGGGGCACGTTCGTTATGACCGTTGACGGCTTTGAGAGAATGAGCAGTCATAGACAGAAAGAGGTCTTGAATGAAATGAGAGGCGAGGTTGTTTGATCGAGTGTAAAAATATAAGGCACATGAGGATTTTAATCTCCGCGCAAGGTTTCCTTAAGTTAAGGTTGGAGTTGGGTATATCTGTTTTGGCTTGTAATTTTATATTATTGGACAGCGTACATTAGGTGAGCCAGATTCGAAACTTCAAACTACATCTCTTCTATAAGCGTTCCATATCGAAACACTAGTTTAGCTGTGTAACCAACGCAATAAATGTATGAAAGGCGAGACTGATCAAACATATTTAAACCCACCTATTCCTTATACCCAAGAAGTACAAACTAAAATTTAAGTTCACTCGTAAATTTAGATTCTCAACGATTTATACAGATTCCTTTGCTTAGATCTAAAGTACTTCGGGCCCTTGCTTAACCCTCGCATAGAGCGGCAAGACTCAAATGAATGGTTCATCGCGCGTACGGCTCTATCAAAGGCGAATGGAGTGCCCCTTTACGAAACCAAAATCTTTTCTTTCAAATCGCTTGGATAAAGTATTTCCCAAACCGCCAATCCTGCCATAGCCAGTCTTCCAGGCTTTTACGCATCACCAGCCTCACACGTCCAGCTTTCGTTCAGCCTCCAGTCGCCATCCCCCATCCATTTCAGCTTCGCCGGATACTTACAAAGGTCCCTCTTTACGGGATTTCCGTCCATATCTACCGTCTCCGCCTGCAAGTTCTCGGGCTCTTTCCCCTCCTCAACCCATTTGACAAGCTTCTCTAAAGCATCTACGGGTACTAGCCCTTCCCGCCTGGGGCAAGAAAAAGGCGGTAGAACTCACCCATGGTACTGCCTGCCTCCACCCATCTCTGCCTCAACACGCTCTCAGTAGCGGAGCGTGTTGGCAACTGTAATGAGAGGGTCGATAGTGCCGTGCTAGGTGAGCAGCTTGTCACCACTAGCGCGGAAGGACGAGAGGTCTGGGTCGGCCACATCCATGATCCAGCCGTATTCAGTCATAGACTGGGCGAACAGCCATGCGAAATCTGAATTGGTGATGAATGATATATTAAACCGGAGCTGCTTGAGGACGGAATATCGTATCCAATTTGCCAAGATGGGGAAGGGGGCGCTGGTGTCGGTGAGGATGTGGAGTTGCGTGCTGAGAGTAGGACCAGGCCACAGGGAGGCGCCACTGGGGCCCGAGGGCCGGAGAGGATCTTCTGCACAACAGATGCGGTTGCGGGGGCGAGTTTTACAGTTGTATTAGAACAGGTAACTGTCGAGCCGACTAATGACTATGGGTCAAAGTGGCAAAATAACGGGTCCAAGATAATGCCGTCTTGGACGCCATCGAGCATATCGCATGCATCGAGGATGACGTTTACGAAGTACTCATGTTCGCACGGAGAAAGAAAAGTATTGGATTCGTACATCACAACTTGGGGCCAAATTCCTAAAGGGTCAATGCTAGACCAATATATTGCAGGCGCATTCGCCAGAATCCCGACAAAATCATTTAGATATTTCTGCGCGACCATATGCCCTTGCCTGCTTCCTGCTGAACACCCATTCCAGCAGAAATAACGGGAATAGAAATCTGTGGTTATAACCTTTCCGACAACTGCCATATCATGTAGAGATCTTGACGCAGAGTTTCGTAATAGTTCCGAATTAACAGTACCATCACCCTTTAGAGCCCAGGAGCTTGGATCCACGATATCAAGAACAAGGCCACCGTCCATTGCAGCTGCAGGTAGCCGGCTTCCACAGCTCCAGCAAACATAGAGTCGAATAAGCCAGTAGCGGGTCCGCCGCCACGGTAGCATGGGGTTCGGCTTGAAAAACAAAGAATGAAGTGATATAGTAAGGCTCTCGAAGGTTTACTCAGCCTGCCTAAATGTCATGCAGCGCACGGAAATGGTGGCGGTTGACAACTGTTGGCTTGTAGGTCTCTTATTATGTACTCTAGCCGATAAATATCATCAACAAGTATATATGGGATAAGCGGGGTGTTAAAGGGCGAGATTGGGAGAAAGTTGCAGCGCAATTGTCGGACATAAATTTGAATTTCGGCTCGAACTTTTCAGCACGCCGTGATAATTTCCATAGAAGGCCCCACCACCTCGTGCGAGGTGGAGGTGGTGGGACCTACTACCGTTCTCTGGGAACTCTAGTGTAACCGGACACACCACTTTTGACGTCAGGAAACTCAGATAAAGTGAACAACTGTCACGTGGGGACGCAGGTGTATGGTGTGTGAGGACCCCATAAGGTGGAGTAGTCACGGAGGATGAGAATATATACAAGCAAGGATCACGTGATCTCAGGAAGCTCCTGTGGATGCCCTAACCCCCCTACCAACAACAACTATTCTGTGCACTGTTCAAAAAGGACTATATACGGAAGAAGCTATTCGTTTTTCCCTTAGTCTGGTATAATGGTTTAGCGCCTAAAGTACTCTAGAACTAAGCATATATGGACTTGAGAGCTTTTTTAAGTATCTAAAAGTATTTAAAAGAGTAAATTAAATATATGCTTCTATGCCTCGATGCCTCAGCGGGGTATGGAATAACTCTGCGGACACGAGACCCATAACGGTAGATTGGATAGTGCTATTATTTATACTTGTTAACGTCTGCAACTAAATATATCATTACTTTAGCTTAAGACCAACCGCTCCAGTTACATGCCGCTATATGATTATATTCGGTTTCGTATCATTTTTATCTGCCTTGCACCCGTGGCCTAGCACTCGGGAGTCTCACAGGCCCTCGGGCTATCTCATCTATCTATACATGCAAGAATGCCCTTTACCATACCATACCGCCTGGCACGCAGAAATAGAAAGAGGAAAAGAGAAAACTCAGAACTCCACCACAATGCCAGAACGCACATGCAATAATGCCCTGAACTTGGGTCAAACCGAAAAGCATAGCAGCCGGAAAACCGTTACCCCTTATAAGCCTCCCGTACCCCGGATGCTGATAACCCTCCCATTGACCCGCTTGCTTTGCTTTTGGTAGAGAAACATGAAAGTATGGATGTATGGAATGCAATCTTGAAGGGGCTCCTGCGACCAAAATGATGGATCCTGGATCCCGCTGTGTATTATATAGAAAATGATAAGAATTCACTTGAGTGAACGAGACCGCAAATACCCACGACACAAGGCTCGTTTCGTATCCCAGCGCCCGTTCACCCAGCTACCGCGCCAACCAACCTCATATACCTAGACAACACCATTAGAGTAACTAGCGTAGTTCCTCCGGGTTTAGAGTCGCCGCTATATGGATAGGCCAGCGAATGCAAGTCAAATCTTGGATGAGTGTGGGCTGGGACGGCAGAGATAATTGCTAGATTATAGGCAAAGATCTCTCGGATCCAATAGAAGACAAATAGAAGCAGACGCGTTGAGATGGCGGGCGATCTGCGCCTCTAAACGGGATATCCAACAAGATCGGTGGAGAGCAAAGGAGGAGCGAAGATGGGGTAGTAAATGGGCGCGACGACGATATGCGTCCGTTTTCGGGATGACGGAACTTTTCGCTTCCCAGAATGCAGTCATGACCCAAAGGCGGGCTCTCCAGCCGTTCCGGTAGTGCTATGCGAGACCATGATGACTTATCCACCTTTCCTATCAGCTTCGTTGGCCGGTAATGATTCGCCTTGGCTCCTTGGTTCGCTTACTGACTTGTGATTAGCAGTTGATTTGGGTTTCTTGTTGCGGCGTTTCTGGGTGGTTGGTTGCCAAGCACTGGATTGGTTTGGCCCGCTCGGACTTGCTCTTGTTGATTTGTCGCCACTTGTCGTGTTTTTTCTTGCCTGGGTTTCTTTAACGTTTTCTTTAACATTTTCTTTGGGTGGTGGAGCTGGCCGGCTCTGCAGCTGCTGCTGGTTTTCTTTACCTTCTACAGCCGTTCCATTCACGGGTTGCGGCTTGTTGAGGTCCATTTGACGGCTAATAGTTGGCGAAGGAGTACGTGTCTCAAAAACCGGAGAGAGAAGCGGCAATCCTGCAGACTTAATTTCCTGAGGCGGAGCCCGAGGTGCTCTCGTAGTGTCTAGTGATTTGACACCATCCGGTAATTGGTTTGCACGCCATTGCTGCTCGGTCCGCGTTGGGGAAACCTCGGTGGAATGATTTGCGCTATCTCCATTCATAGTCGCATGGTGATTTATTATTGGCTCAGATAATTGTGGGAAGACTTGTCTTGACCCTGACGGCACTCGTGACAAGCTATTAGCCTCCGAAGGGGAGGTATTGTTGACCGTCCCATTAGCCATTCCAGACCTCATCAGTTCTGCTGCGTTATGACGTTGCAATAGCTCATCAGCATAAAGTTGCTGCTGTCGTTGTTCTGAAATTGCCATGTGATACTGGTCTGCAGGAGGTATGTAAATTCCTAGAGCAGACGGATCACTGGCATTAGTGCCACCATTAGGTAGCATATCGACACTCTCACTCATGGCGCGCGATTCACGCGGTTTTGAAGGATACGACCCATTTACAATAACTAGACCGTCGTCTTCAGCTGCTTGGGTAGAATCGATGCGGTCTTTGCGTGACGGAGGTTTGAGAGAGGAGCCTGGAGTGACAGCTATGGAGTGACCGCGGAGGTGGCCGCCTAGCGGCGAAGGTGAACGTGAAACACGTCTTAGTGTAGTATTTAGCAAAGGCTGCATTAAGTCCGGAGATATCCGCCTTCTGCGTTGAGCCAGTTCGTTGTAAGAAGGAATTGGAGGAACACTGTAATCATGATATTGCGGGCGAATTTGCGGAGAATCGTCCACATAGTATCCAACGTATTCTTTGGGGGTCCCGTGATCAGAAGATACTGCACTCTCTGGGAAAATGGAGATAGGACTATAAGGGGTTTCCATAGTACCGTACGGGGACTGCATCTCTTGCGTGGAGCGTGCAATGGGATAGCCGGCAACAGCCGTAGGATCAAGATACTGTGGAGGATAACCTTGCACTAATACCGCATTGGAAACGGTTCGAGCAGGTTGCGACTGCGAGCGTATCGAAGCTCCCGCAGTGTCACTTGCGGTTGAGGAACGATGCACTCCTCTTCGAAGTCCCGGAATGCTGTTTGCGAGAGACGGTGACGAGGGGTTGGTCCTGGAACCGTCTTGTGATATTGATGGGACCATTGCTTGCGTTGAATCGTAATAGCCAGGATAATGATAAAGAAATCCTTGTACAGCAGATACTGTTGCTGGCATACTCTCAGATACTCTCGGACTGGACTGACCGGTCACGAATGGTGACTTCTGAGGAGAGCCATTTGCCGTCTGTCCACGACCTTGGACCTGGGCTTGGGCTTGGACAACGGCATGCGCGTGTAGTTGAGCCACTTGGACTTGCTTTTGTGCTTGTTGTTGCACACGGTGTTGTGCAAGTAGTTGAGCCTTAAGGGAATTCGACTGCATTTCAAGTAGCTGGTACTGCTGGTAAAGCTGATCATGAAGTTGATCATTGAGACCGCGGAAGTAATCGGGGCCTCCAACACCGATTGGAGGACTATGAAGAAATGGCGAACGGTTGTTTCCGAATGATGCTCCACTGGATGCTCTCCTCTGATACGCATGATTACTTTTTTGATTAAAATTCCCGCGCCCTCCACGATGACTAGAGCCTCCACGGCCACCTCGTCCAGACGGTGCGCTGCTCTGCGTTAAAATGGGTTTAGGCGCAGGCGTTGGTTTCTTGAACACAATTTTCTCTTCCGGCGGGAATTCATACTGTTCGCAGGCCTTTTCTAGCTGACCGCCATCGGCGAGCAAATCAAACGCCTGTCTAATTTCGAGATGAATTCCTCTAAATGCAAAATCGTCCGCAGAATTGCCTAGATTCCGAAATGTATTGAAGGGCTCTTCAACACACAATCGATCGCGGCCTTCCCTGGTTAGGCTGTCGAGGTCCCAGCCCTTCTCTTTTCTTGAGAGAAGCCTACCATGACGTACTGAAATAACGTAATTTTCGTAGTCGATCTCATGCCCATAGCGCCGGAAAAAATTGAAAAGGAGTTGTCCCAGTGTCTCCTCATTATCTTTGCCGAATCCTCGCAAGGCATCTAAGTCATCCGCAAAATCAGACTGCGTACTATTCTCTTTGGAGGCCTTTCCGTGAGGCATCTGGTGAAGCGCAGGCAAAATTGGCGGGTTGCGTGTTTGGAGAAAATTCAGAATCATACATATCCAGGTATATGAACTAATGGTCCCCCCAAGAGCTATGTGAATCCGTTAGAAAGTTTTTAGGTAAAAGTAGAAGCGAAAACCACTTACCAGCATCGTTTAAAATGCGCTGTTTTGCCCAGTACTTGATGATCATTGCTAAGGGGCGCACTCGTTCATCAATCTGTACATATGTCTTGATCATGCGGGTATTCTCTAATGCAAGCGTATTGTTGACATTCATGTCACACGCAAGTCCAAGCTCTGGATCCCAGATCTTGACGATTGGGACCTTCGCGGAAGGCACACAAACAACTTTTTCCATCCCATCTTTTTTGCATGTCAGCGGTTGAAAATGATACATCATTAAGATGGTCACCTACGTTTGGCAAGTGCTTCGGCCAACATGTGCATTGATTCCAGCTTCTTCATTGGGGTTTGGATGCAGACGTCAACTAAAATATGTCTGTCAGTGTCATACAGACTCAAGGTTCGGCCGCCCGTAGCATACCGTCAGACTCGCTTGTGCAAAGTAAATTGCCTGAGGACCCAAACACATGAACTCTGAACTCATTATCCGGCCATTCACCATGCAGTATATTTTCTAGCTTTTTCACAAAATCGTCCCTCCTCTTTTGGCTCTCCTCGGTGGGCAATAATCGATCATAAAGTTCTCTCATATCACCGCTCAGCTTTTCTTCTTCGTCCGGATCCAAAGCCGGTTTCGGCTCATCTTTGACCTTCTCTAACGGATCCGAAGAAGTGTATGGTATTCGCCTCCTCCCAAATGCCACATTTGTTTCAAATCTGCATCCTGGACGAGGTTTTCGTAGGGTGGGAAGAAGGCTGTTGGCTTCTGAGGAGACAGAGCGCGGGGAATGGCTCCCAAGACCGCCATTTGGGGAGGGTGATCGTGATCGCGATGCGAATTCTCGTGGGTATTGATGCGGTGTAGAAGGTACAGAGCTAGAGTGGTGAGAGACCATTGAGGGTCTAGCAGCCAGTGGACACGGGTACCCCTCTTCTCGTATGCTCCCCATGGCTGCCGTGTCGCTCGAGGTCATCGGCGAAGTGCCACTGTGAACAGTTGGAGGGCTGGTATTATTCCCATCGAGCTTTTGTCGCGATTGGCGCCACTTGACGGAGGGTTTCTTTGGAGCGTTGCGAGTGTGGTCCCACTCCAACGTCGGGCTCTCAAGATGTGGAGACACGATGACGGTAGGAAATTGAGAATTTGGAGAAGTTTTCTGATGCAGGTTGTTGAGATGAACAAGGTTCAATAGCGGGTTCAGAAGGGCGACGGTGGACTGTGATTGTGGACGGTTTGGGAGGGACCAAAGAAATCCCGATGAGGGCTCCTGAGCCGTCACTTGACCAGAGGACTGCCGCTTCGTAGAATAGACGTAAGACGTATTCTGGGTAGGATGAATGTATTTTGAACCAGGGTCGGTGTGACGAGATCCCCCCATAAACCTGAATGCTACCAATAAGTTCTCAATGCGGGTGCGGTGATGGAAGAGGGGCCGCCGGCAACGAGAAACTCTGCTAGCAGACTGCGGATGTACCAAAAGCAGAGAGTGTGACAACCTGGGATTTGAGGCTAAGTATTGCCGCTGCGAAGGATGTGCTGGTGCAATTCCAAGTCGTGGGCGTCCCTTTGGTCTCTTTGCCCCTGCTGAGCGCGGTGATTGGCAGCGTAGTGGTGGGATTGGCGAGGCACAACGCTGGAGCAGAAATGAGCGCTAAAAGAATGTCTGCTGAGTGATGCTGCTTCGTCAGATAGTGGCAGCACAAGGTGTTCGAGGAAGGGGACAGAGCGTGCGGGTTATGGTTGCTGGAGGTCTCCAGAGAGGTCCAAGTCGCGGCGAACAATACCTCGTTCGCTTCGCTAGGTGCAGCAGAAGGAGGCGGTATGGGCAGACAAAAGTCCCAGGGTCACTTGCCGCTCAATATAATTTATTAAGCACGTCTAGCGATCAAGCTAGGCCACTCATTGCAAAGCCTGGGTGATTGCTCTGATTATGTGGTTGCTGCCACACACTGCAACTACCAAGACATCAACACCGACCTTCGCGTCAAAGAATTGCCAGCGCCGCCAAACAAGGAAACCGAGCGCCCTCTCCGCCACACCAGCTAACCCGGTGTTGAGTCTCACCGTGATTATGGGTGTTCTAAAGTATACACATGGCTCCCTCGAATAGGCCTCGCCGACCGATAGCCCCTCCAGGATGGCCTTGGACGGCTGACAAGCGGAGCTGAAGTGAGTATGCTGTACGAAGTGAAAAGCTGGGTAAGCATGCTGTTGGTGGCAGCTGTAAGCCAAGCGAGCCAAGCGAGCCACCAAAATTACGCCAAAATCAGCTGACCTTATATATTAATAACTCTACTACTACCAAAATAAGTATTTATATACTTATACTATTAATATAATAAGATTTTTAAGTATAAATTTTATTACTTTTATTAAAGTTATGCTTTTACTATTAAAAATAAAACAAACTTTTTAAACTTTTTAAACTAAAAGTTAAATGGTTTTTTCATATTAAAAACCTATAGATTATTACATAAATATAATAATTTTTTAGGTAGTGGTAAATTTATTAGCATATCCCTTAGCACGGTAATTTGCGTCCTATCGGTATCGATAAGAACTAGCCAATTAGAGGAGCTGAATTTAGTGCTTATACTCAGGAATTCGAAGCTATTAATATTGGCCAAGTGCTATAGTATTTTTATATATACGCTCAATCTTTGGAGTCAAGTCGCTTAATATAAGGTAGCTAGCATTCGTCCTTCTTGCAGAACGGCGTCTTACAGATACGCGTTGTTATGGTTCCGGTGTTCGCGCACGGACCAGGATGCTACCCTGCAAGAGACAAAGTTGGCATTTTGGTGTAATTTTGGGTGGCCCGCTTGGGTCGCTGGTTCGTTTGGGTGGATCCTTGGGCAGTCCTTGGAAAAGCGTGCACTCTTCTCTAGCTGGGTACACCAATGCCCTCCTCCATCGAGCACATCTCAGCTCCTGCAGCCGCGGAGGAGAGGCGATGGGCGTTCCCGTCTTTCCGGCCGGATGGTAGCCCCATAGACATGATCAACTCAGGTAGATAGATCGTGGGGAAAGCGCCTGCATCGGCCAACCACATAAAATCCTGGGGTTCATGTATATTTGCCCATTGATTCTGAGTGCCATTTTCTCGTAGACTTGGAACGTTCCATGGTCCTTCGAGAAGGCGAGTTCCGAATTAAAATAGCGTAGCACCTTTTCTAGAAGCACCGTTTACGGGCGGGAGCGGCAGGCCACCATCACCCTCTGCAAGGCGCTCGTCCGTCTTCTCTCCGATATGCGCCGCTTTGTCCTAACACCCATATCCACCTCTACTCGCTCCATTAATCCTATACACCTCTGTAAATTCAGTACAATGACGGGGCCAACACGGCGACTTAGTAGGCTTTTCAATGGCAACCGCATACACAAGCATTCGCTCACTGGTGGATAACAGCCAACCCCGCCCTTTTGTACGATTCCTCCCCGATTGAACTCCAATTGCGGCAGCTTATGCGTTGACAGTATTTGCGACCTGCAGGAGAAGTTCAGACCAGCCATCTATGAGTTCCCCAAAGTCATTGCAACGGCGCAGAAGATGTTGAAAGCTAGTATACTTCCCCATCTTACATCCCTCCTCTAGAACTAGCCCCCTACTCCCTCCATACAAGTTTACTTATAAGACTGTTCTCCAGGTCAAATCCTTAACATCCCTGTCCTTGCTACAACTCAGAATCGTGCTCGACTGGGCGAGACATGCTCAGAGCTGGGCTTGGATGTGCCTGGTGGTATCGCAACTCGCGTCCACGCGGACAAATCTTTGTTCTCCATGTGGTATAAATACAAATCGAACTCGCAGCTCTCGAAGGCCTTAGCTAATCATATTCTGACCCTAGGACACCTGAGGTCCGTCAAGGCCTCTCCTCCCTCCCCACACCCCTCGAATGCGTCATCGTCGGCATCGAAACGCACATTTGTGTTACCCAAACAACGCTTGATCTTCTACGTGAAGGGCATAAGGTTTATGTTCTTGCTGATGGCGTGAGTAGCTGCAATAAAGAGGAGATACCGATTGCGCTCGCCAGGTTAAGAGCTGAGGGTGCGGTGGTAACAACAAGCGAGAGCTGGATCTATGAATGTATGGGTGATGCTGGAATTGAAGAGTGAGTATATTCCCTTCTCTTAGAAGCATTCTGACTAGAGTTGGACAGGTTCCGCAAAATTGTGGGGCTGGTGAAAGACACGAACCAGAGTAGTAGGGAGTCTTTGCAAACGTTGTGTAGATTTTAATGAAATAAGACTGAAGATATAAACGTGGGAGAAATCTACATTACAGTTCCACATTTGAGGGCTTGGCGAGGCGTGATTTGAACTCGAGCAGTAATTTAAGCCTCCAAATGTAAAGTATATTGACCATTATCCATTACGAAACAGATTAGCTATCCCGCGCCCGCTATCCTCTTTTAGATTCCCCTATCTTAAAAGCAAGGACAAAGCCAAGATCTCTGAAAAGCAATTTCCTCTCAGCCATCTGCCACATCAACATCACCCCCGACTCAATCACATAACACCATGACATCTCCGCCTCCTTCATTTCTTAGAAAACCTCTCTGCCTCCTCCACAACCCCTCTAGCCATTTCCAATTGCTCATCTGTTCTACAGATCAGTGTGCGATGTCTTGCCCCTTTAGCCCCAATGTCCACCACCACACCCTCCCCCGGCTTCTCATTCGCCCCCTCATCGATCTCAAACCCCAAACACCTCGCCTGCCCCACAACCTCCCTCCTCAGCCTGGCACCGCGCTCCCCAATCCCCCCCGCAAACACCAGTGCATCAACCCGCCCCCCTAATTTCACATAGTACGAGCCGACATAGTTCAGGACGCGGTCACAAAAAATATCGAACGCGAGCCGGCACTCAGGCCGCTCGGACGCCGAAACCGCGCCAAAGTCCGTCGTGCCGGTGAGCGCCTTCCAGCCCGACTTCTTGTTCAGGATTTCCTCCGCCATCGTGATGTGCATTTCCTTGGTCGAGGACCGGCTCGGCATCCCCGCCTCATGCGTGAAGTGGAACATTAGGCTCGGGTCGATGCTTCCGCTGCGCGTCGCACCGGGGAGCCCCGCCAGCGGTGTTAGTCCCATGCTGGTGTCGAGGCTCTTGCCGCCCTTGATTGCGCAGGCAGACGCGCCGGAGCCCAGGTGCAGCGCGATGATGTTGAGTTCTGAGGCTGGCTTTTGGAGGTAAGTGGAGACAGCTCGTGTGATGAAGGAGTAGGAGATGCCGTGGAAGCCGTATTTGCGCAGTTGGTTGTGCGTGGCGACTTTTTGGTCGATGGGGTAGGTCCGGATACGCGGAGGAATGGTAGCGTGGAAGGAGGAGTCGAAGTAGGCAATATTCTTTGCGTGTGGAAGGAGGGACGCCACAGCACGAACGATGGTTAGGGCTGGGGCGTTGTGTCTATTAGTGTGGTTAGTATGTAGGGAGGTTTGGGAAGAGAAGAGATTTATAAGTTAATTGAGTAGGTAAGATTTTGGAAAGGATAACAGGAGTATAGAAATAAAAACTCTTAAGAATATCCTGTAGAACATCGATACAACAGCCCGACTAGTATTTTATATTGATCCTCAAGCAGATGAATAAGAGCGGGTTGATCCAATTCCATCAAATAGAACATATCACTTACAATGGAGCCAAATCTGACAGGGTTTCAATATGATGATATGTATCTTCATCAATTATTTGTGCTTTGGGATAGTCTCCGCCATGTACCACTCTATGGCACGTAAATTTGATGTCCTCTTTTTGGTTAAGCTGTGGAAGGTCATTGTCCTTGGTCAAATAATCTAAAATATATCTAAATGCATCTTCCTGTGTATTAATGCTATCAAGTTCTTTGCCTTTGACCTTCTCATCGCCTCGCTCGTACTTTAATCTTGTTGGCGGTGCAGTGAGACCCTCAACCTGGGCCTCTGCGAGCTGATTCGGAGTATCGGAATTGCCATTGGTTTCATACACAGACACTTTGACAGAGGAAGAGCCTGCATTGATGGACAGGATAATTCGAGGCATTTTGGGTGCTAATGGAACCGTTTCACGATGAAGGAGTTGTTGCTTGCAATAGCCTTTAGGTCGGCGGCACAATTTGTATTCCCAGCAGCATCGCTGACGTGACGACGCCCTTATATTCATAGGTCGAAAACTCTGCCTTAGCCTTTTATTGATTCTGCGCTGATAAAGTCTGGCATTGGTGATGCTACCCACTCACTCCACATCATTCGAGAGCATGGCATAGTTCGACCAAGAACACCACACCATCTGACAAGCAGACGGCGGAACATTTATTACGCTGCAGATGCATCTCGCTTCGTTTCGTCATAAATGGATTGTAGACTTTTTTTTTTAAAATTCATATCCGTTGTATTATACTACGTACAATACTGCGCATGCAGCCTCTAGGCTATGGCGCTATCCCTTAACACGTTAGGGCACCCAGAGGAGAAGGCCCGTGCGCGAACACCAAAACTTGAACAACGCGTTTATCTAGGCGGCAGCGTCATTCAAGGACTT
>Ga0307515_10014561_pt1 | contig 14562 bp, 10 predicted proteins | sample 17_EM_MG_FD_194513 | JGI IMG/M metagenome (GOLD analysis project Ga0307515, IMG submission 194513) | Populus trichocarpa ectomycorrhiza microbial communities from riparian zone in the Pacific Northwest, United States - 17_EM | ecosystem: Host-associated > Plants > Roots > Unclassified | place... | reverse complement strand
TTTGTGGCGGCGGTGCGCGAGTGCTTCGAAGAGTCGGGCCTGCTGTTCGCCGTTGACGCGCGCGGCGAGCTGGTTCGGCTCGATGGCGACGCCGGCGCGACCTTGCGCGCCTGGCGTGGCCCGCTGCATCGCGGCGAGCGCTCGATGACCGAGCTGTGCCTCGAGTTCGGCCTGACGCTCGCGCTCGATCGGCTCGTCTACCTCAGCCACTGGCTCACGCCGCTGGGCCGCGCGAAGCGCTTCGACACGCGCTTCTTCATCGCCGAAGCGCCGCCCGCGCAGACGGCCGAGTTCGACGGCACCGAGATGGTCGAGCAACTCTGGCTGCGGCCCGCGGACGCACTCGCGCGCGCGGTCGAGCTCAAGCTGATGACGCCGACGCAGACCACGCTGCGGCTGATCGGCCGCTTTGCCGACGTCGGCGCGCTGCTCGCGTGGGCACGCGCGCAGCGCGAGATCGCGCTGATCATGCCGCGCGTCGGCTCCGGCCATCAAGGCATGCGCCCGGTGCTGCCCGACGAGCCGGCCTGGGCCGAGATCGGTCGGCTCGACCCGGCCGGCCACGGCACGAGCTGCTACGACATCCAGGTGGGCACACCGGTGCGCTTGTCGCCGCGGCTGATCCGCGTGACTGCGAACAACGGCAGCATGATGACCGGGCCGGGTACCAACACCTACTTGATCGGCGGCGAGCCGCGCAACGAGTGGGCGGTGATCGACCCGGGGCCGCTCGATGAGGCGCACGTCGACGCCATCGTCGCCGCCGCGCCGGGGCCGATCCGCTGGATCTTCGCGACCCACACGCACAACGATCACTCGCCAGCCTGCGTGCCGCTGAAAGCGCGCACCGGCGCGCTCGTGCACGGCCGCGTCGCCGCGCATCCGCAATGGCAGGACGCAAGCTTCGCGCCCGATGTGCCGCTGCAAGGCGGCGAGCGTTTCGAGCTGCCCGCGCCTGAGGGACTGACGACGACGCTGCTCGCGATCCACACGCCGGGCCATGCGTCGAACCACATCTGCTACCTGCTCGAAGAAGAGAAGCTGCTGTTCACCGGCGACCACGTGATGCAGCAATCCACCGTCGTGATCAACCCGCCCGATGGCGACATGACGGCGTACATCGCGTCGCTGCGCGAGCTCAGCGGCCGCGATCTCGACTGGCTCGCGCCGGGTCATGGCTTTCTGATGGCCCGGCCAGCGCAGGCGATGCAGGCCATCGTCGCGCACCGCTTGCGGCGCGAGGCCAAGGTCGTCGAGGCGATGTGCGCGCTCGGCCCGGCCGATGCAGACGCGCTGCTCGCGCGCGTCTACGACGATGTGCAGCCGCGGCTGCTGGCTATGGCGATGCGCTCGTTGACCGCGCACCTGTACAAGCTGCGCGACGACGGCATGGCGCGCGAGCGCGACGGGCGCTGGGCGCTGATTGACAGCTGAGTGACACCTCACCTCGGCCCGCTCAGTTCATTCGGGCGGCTGAGGTTTGTCGCTCATCAGCTCCCAACCCCGCTGTCGCGGGCCAGGTGTTCGCAAAGAAACAGTCTTTGCGCTGCAAGGTGGACGGCGGCGCCGAGATGACCGGCCAACCATGGGTGCGAGCTTGTGCGAGCCCGTTAATCAGCTGGAATCAACGTGCCAATCCCTGTGCCCATGGCTTGGCACGAATTCGGCGGCTGGAAGCGCCCGCTCTTCGGTGACCTGCACACCTATGGCGAGCAACTGCGCATGTCGGGCGTGTTCAATGGGTATGATGTTGTCGTGAAAATTCTCTTGTAGTTGATAAAATTAGGAGATAAAGTAGCTTCACATTGAACTAACTCGACCACCCTATGAGAACCGATCGCATAGTTCTGCTCCTGGCCGCTGCGTTGTCATCAGCGACGTGTCTCGCTCAAACCTGTGCAGTCACAGCGCCGGCTGGATTGGTTCAACCCGGACAGTTGACCGTCGGAACCATGTTGGCGGTTCCGCCGCAAGCCTATTCCGACAACGGCACTCCCGCCGGGTTCGACATCGACCTGTCGAAGGAGATTGCGGCACAGATGTGCTTGAAAGTCGAATTCGTCAATCTGGCGCCGGCGGGGTTGATTCCAGGCTTGCAAGCCCAGAAGTTCGACTATCTGAGCGCGGCGCTCGGCATTACGCCGGAGCGTCAGGCCATGTTCGATTTCGTGCCGTATCTCGTCGGCGGCATTCAGTTGGTCGGGCAAAAGAAGTCCAATCACTCGCTTGCGAATGAAGAAGCGCTGTGTGGCATGACCGTCGCCACGATCGTCGGCGCCGTGCAGGCCCGCGCAGTCGAACGGTTGAATAAGGAGTTCTGTCCGAAAGACAAGCAAGCCGAGCTGAAGTACTTCCCGGCCTACAACGATGCCGTGGTTCAGTTGCGCAAAGGCGGCGCCGACGTCGCCTTCGTTGACTGGACGTTCGCCGCGTACATCACCCAGCTCCTTCCCGACCTGGCCTACGCGAGCCCAATACTCTCCGGCAGGCCAAATGTCCCGCGAAACCGCCTCGGCCTAGCATTCCGCAAGGGTGAAAAGCCGGTCGACGCAGTGACCCAGGCGGTGCAGAACATCAAGCAGAACGGCACCTATGACCGCTTGCTGGCGAAGTGGAATCTGCAGAGCGGCGACATTCGCAAGGTCCAATGACTTCCGGCCTGAAGCATGAACTTCGACCTCAATGTCGTGCTCACGACGCTCTTTTCCACCGTCTTTCTGATGCCGGCGCTGACGACTATCGGCGTGACCTTTGCGGCGATGGTCATCGCGATCGCGGTCGGATTTCTAGGAGCGCTCGCAGCGGGTTCGCGTTTCCCCGCGCTTCGCATGGTCGTCCAGTTCTATCTGATGGTGTTTCGCGGCGTGCCGATCTTGGTGCAGATCGTGTTTTGGTACAACGCATTGCCGATTCTGACCAACAACGCGATCAATCTTCCCCCGCTTGCAGCCGGAATCATTGCGCTGAGCTTGGCCGAAGGCGCCTACATGACAGAGATCTTTCGATCGGGTTTCGCCTCGGTCGACCATGGACAGCGGGAAGCGGCGCGGGCGCTCGGCATGACGGGTGCACTGGCTATGCGCCGCATCGTGCTGCCTCAAGCCCTCAAGGTCATCGTCCCTCCGATGGGCAACCAGTTCATCGCGATGCTGAAGACGAGCAGCCTGCTGTTCGTGATTGCGGTGCCGGAAATCTTTGCCATCGGCACCGACATTACCAGCCACAACTTCAAATACTTCGAGGTGCTACTGGTCGTCAGCATTTGGTATCTGCTCCTCTCGGCTTTGCTCAGTCTGGGCATCAGACTCATCGAAAAGCGAATCACACGGGGCCAAAGCGCCGTGCCTTTGTGCGTGGTACCGGTGAAGGCCGGCTAATCAGCCAGTGGAGGAAGCGCGATGGCATTGGTTGAAATCAGAGCACTTCACAAGCGCTTCGGCGCCGTGGGAGTTCTCCATGGAATCGATCTCGACGTTTCTGCTGGGCAAGTCGTCTGCATGCTCGGGTCGAGCGGCAGCGGAAAGACGACGCTGCTCAGGTGCATCAATCACCTGGAGACGATCGACAGCGGCAGCATCCACGTCGGGGGCGAGCTTGTCGGATACAGGATGGGCCGCGACGGCCATCTGATCGCTCAGACAGACCGTGCGACATCGGCGCAGCGGGCGCGCATCGGGATGGTGTTCCAGCGCTTCAACCTGTTCGGTCACCTCGATGCGATCAGCAACGTCTGCGAGGCGCCAGTCCACGTTCGAAAGGTTCCGATCGCACAGGCGCGGGCCCAAGCCGCCGAGCTTCTGGAAGCGGTTGGGCTGGCGGGCAAGGAGCATCACTACCCGCATCAGCTCTCAGGAGGGCAACAGCAACGAGTTGCGATTGCGCGGGCCCTGGCGATGGAACCGCGACTCATGCTCTTCGATGAGCCAACGTCCGCGTTGGACCCCGAACTGGTTGGCGAAGTGCTGGAGACGATGCGGGCGCTGGCTTCCAAAGGCATGACTATGATCATCGTGACGCACGAGATGAATTTCGCTCGTGAAGTCGCCGATCGCGTGATCATGATGGATGGTGGCAAGGTTGTCGAAGACGCGCCACCCGCGCAGTTCTTCTCCGCGCCCAGCCACGCGAGGACGCAGGCATTTCTTGCCAGGATGCGGTGATGACCGCTCATACCTTGACCGACCCTCCCGGCGATCCGTCGTGGTGGCTAGTCGAAGCGCTGTCGAGAGAAAAGGGTCAGCCGCAGGCGGGCCCGTTGCAGGGTCACCTGAAGGTCGACGTAGCGATCGTCGGGGGTGGCTACACCGGCTTGTGGACTGCGCTGACGCTGAAGCAGCGCAACCCGGGATTGTCGGTCGCGCTGCTCGAAGCCGCACTGTGCGGCTCCGGTGCGAGTGGCAAGAACGGCGGTCAGGTCCGCGGCTATTGGGGCTACATCGGTGCGCTGTCTGCGGCGATGGGCGCTGACGCAGCGCTGGCAGTGGCGCGTGCCGGCACACTTGCGCAGGACGGTATTCGGGCTTTCGCGACAGCTCGTGGACGAGACGTGTGGTGGCGAGAGGCCGGCAGCGTCCGAGTCTCGGCCGCGCCCGCGCAGGATGTCATCTACGACGCGGTACGAGTGGCGAAGAGTCTCGGCGTTCCAGACACGGTGAGGACTCTCAGTCGCGAGGAGCTCGCAAACATTTGCAAGTCCCCGGTCTTCAGAGGCGGTGTTCTCTACGCGGAGGGAGCTACCCTTCATCCGGCCCGATTGGCGCGGGAGTTGCGCGCAGCCGTCATCGAGGCAGGAGTCCAACTCTTCGAAAATACGGCGATGCTCTCTCTAGAGTATGGCCCGGAGAACCGGATCCTGACGTCGGGCGGTGAGGTCGTTGCGCGAGACGTGGTGCTCGCGACCAATGTGCATCTTGCTCGCAACCCCGCCGTCAAACCTTACGTCACCGTCTTCTCCAGCTACGCGTTGATGACAGACGCAGCGCCCGACCGCATCGAGGCGGCCGGATGGCACGGCAATCAGGGCTTTGGAGACGGACGTATGTTCGTCCACTACTTCAGCAAGACGCCCGACGGGCGCGTGCTGATGGGGTCTGGTTCGGGACCGATCAGCTTCGGCGGATCCGCCGTGGATTCCAAGCTCACGTCCGACCTGAACAGTGCGCGTCGCGCAGAAAGAGGCCTTCGTCGCTTGCTGCCCGACTTCAACAGCGTTCGAATCGCCAAGGCATGGGGCGGCGGAATCGACGTGTCGGCGGATCGCCTTCCCTTCTTCAGGACGGTCCCGCGAACCCGGGTGCATTACGCTTGTGGCTTCTCCGGGCACGGGGTCAACCCAACCTACATCGCCGGGCAATGTCTCGCCTCGTTGGTGCTCGATCAAAAGGATCGCTGGACCTCGCTGCCCTTCTGCACCAGAAAGATCGAGAAGCTGCCGCCGGAGCCGTTCCGCTCGTGGGGTGGACGGGCCGTGCGGTGGGGAATCTTGTCTTGCGAGGAAGCCGAGGAAGATGAGCGATCGCCACCTCTGCTTGCCCGTGCGACAGCCGCAATACCGAAGGTCTTCGGCCTAAAAATTGGTACCCGCTAATCACACATGGGATAGAGACTATGCAAATTCAACGTTATGACTCCACAGGGCGACTCAGCAAGGTGGTCGTGGCTAACGGAGTGGCTTTCCTGTCGGGCCTTACAGCCAAGGATCGAAGCGGTGGAGTTCGCGCACAAACAGAAGACGTCTTGGCGCAGATTGACACGTACCTTGGCCTGGCGGGCACCGCTAGATCTAGGCTTGTCAAGGTAAATATCTGGCTGCGTGATCTGGCAGATTTTGACGAAATGAATGCTGCGTGGGACGCCTGGATTGATCCTGCCGAGGCACCTGCTCGAGCAACGGTACAGTCGTCACTGGCCGGTGGAATCCTTGTGGAGATCATGGCCGAAGCGCTGGTTTGATTCATCTCAAAGAGCAAGGCGAGAGCGTGAACGAAGAAAGTGAGCAATCGACCGTCACCGATCTGGGGCGACGAATTCGTGAACTCCGCAAGGAGCGACATCTTTCAATGAAGGAACTTTGCGCCCGAGCCCAGTTGTCTGTCGCGATGCTTAGCCACATTGAGCGAAACGAGACGAATCCATCACTAAAGATGTTGGAGAAAATCTGCGGCGGGTTGGGAGTTGAGATGGCAAATCTATTTCCAACTCAAGCTGCGGACGCATCGGGTGAAGAGGCTTTCGTCGTTCGTGCGAATGCTCGGGCGTCGCTTTCACTTCCCCATGGCGTGACAAAGCAATTGCTCTCTCCTTCTCACAAGAAGACCCTTGAACTCTTCATCTTGAAGGTTGCACCACAAGGCTCCTCGGGACAGGAGCCGCTGGTTAGATCAGGAGAAAAGGCTGGCTTGCTGATGCAGGGCGACGTGCGGTTAACTGTTGGCACTCTATCCTTCGACATACAAGAAGGAGACAGCTTCCTTTTCGACAGTGGCTTGCCCCATCGATTTTCGAACAGGGGGAGCGCGGAAGCTCACATCTTGTGGATCATTCGTCCCAATCCGGTTGCTAACGAACTCTGATGGGGAATTTCGTATCGACTGGGGACGCCAAGCCAAAGACAAGATCAACGCCTTCGGCTGCGAAGCGCTGAACCTCTATGGGGCTGTGCAGGTCCATCAGGTTGAAGGCCCTGAAGCCCTCGCTGACGCTGCTCATTGGTGGCGGCCGGCGTGGACCACCGAATGCGATTGCGGAGGCCGGCAAGCCAGCTGCGCGAGGTGCCCGTCGAGGTAGGCGGCGACGACTTTTTCATCGATCTGCTCTTCTAGATCGAGCGTGAAATCGGCCTTCTCGGTGACGCGGGCGATTGACCCTCTCGCGCCTACATGCTGCGGCGGTACTGCCCGCCGACTTGGAACAGCGCCTCGGTGATCTGCCCGAGCGAGCAGCAGCGCACCGCATCCATCAGCACCTCGAACACATTGGCGTTGGCGATCACTGCGTCCTTCAGGCGCTGCAGCATCGCCGGCGATTCGGCCGCGTGGCGGGCCTGGAACTCCGCCAATCGCTTCAGCTGGCTCTGCTTCTCGGCGTCCGTCGAGCGCGCCAGCGCCAGCGTATCCACGACCGGGTCGCCGTGCGGGTTGCGGAAGGTGTTCACGCCCACGACGGGCAACTCGCCGGTGTGCTTGAGCATCTCGTAGTGCATGCTCTCCTCCTGGATCTTGCCGCGCTGGTAGCCGGTCTCCATCGCGCCCAGCACACCGCCGCGCTCGGCGATCTTCTCGAACTCGGCCAGCACCGCTTCTTCGACGATCTCGGTCAGCTCGTCGATGATGAACGCGCCCTGGCTCGGGTTCTCGTTCTTCGCCAGCCCCCACTCGCGGTTGATGATGAGCTGGATCGCCATCGCGCGGCGCACGCTGTCTTCGGTCGGCGTCGTGATCGCCTCGTCGAACGCGTTCGTGTGCAGCGAGTTGCAGTTGTCGTAGATCGCGATCAAGGCCTGCAAGGTGGTGCGGATGTCGTTGAACTGGATCTCCTGCGCGTGCAGGCTGCGGCCGCTCGTTTGCACGTGGTACTTCAGCTTCTGGCTGCGCTCGTTGGCGCCGTAGCGGTCGCGCATCGCGACCGCCCAGATGCGGCGCGCGACGCGGCCGAGCACGGTGTACTCCGGGTCCATGCCGTTGCTGAAGAAGAAGCTCAGGTTCGGCGCGAAGTCGTCAATGTGCATGCCGCGCGCCAGATACGCCTCGACGAAGGTGAAGCCGTTGCTGAGCGTGAACGCGAGCTGCGAGATCGGGTTCGCGCCGGCTTCGGCGATGTGATAGCCGCTGATGCTGACCGAGTAGAAGTTGCGCACCTGGTGGTGCACGAAGTACTCGGCGATGTCGCCCATCACCTTCAGGCTGAACTCGGTGCTGAAGATGCAGGTGTTCTGGCCCTGGTCTTCCTTCAGGATGTCGGCCTGCACCGTGCCGCGCACGTTCTCCTTGACCCAGGCGGTGATTTTGGCTGCTTCATCGGCGGTCGGTTCGCGGCCGTTGTCGGCGCGGAACCGGTCCAGGTTCTGGTCGATCGCGGTGTTCATGAACATCGCCAGGATCGTCGGCGCCGGGCCGTTGATCGTCATGCTCACGCTGGTCGCCGGGTTCGTCAGGTCGAAGCCCGAGTACAGCACCTTCATGTCGTCGAGCGTGGCTATGCTGACGCCCGAGTTGCCGACCTTGCCGTAGATGTCCGGGCGCAGCGCCGGATCGTTGCCGTACAGCGTGACCGAGTCGAACGCGGTGCTCAGCCGCTTCGCGGCCATGCCCGCACTCAGCAGCTTGAAGCGCGTGTTGGTGCGGAACGCGTCGCCCTCGCCGGCGAACATGCGCGTCGGGTCCTCGCCTTCGCGCTTGAACGCGAAGGTGCCGGCGGTGTACGGGAACGAGCCCGGCACGTTGTCCAGCAGCAGCCACTTCAGCAACTCGCCGTGGTCCTCGAACGTGGGCAGCGCCACCTTGCGGATCTTGTTGCCCGACAGCGTCGTGTGGGTCAGTGCGGTGCGGATCTCCTTGTCGCGGATCTTCACGACGTACTCGTCGCCGGCGTAGGCCTTCTGCATGTCGGGCCACATCGCCAGCAGCTTAGCGGCGCGCGGCTCGAGGCGGGCTTCGCGCTGGGCGGCCAGGTCGGTGACCGCGGTGACGGCGTTGACCTTGTCCGGGTTGGCCTCGCTCAGCATGCGCGCGCTCTCGCGCAGCTGCTGCACCTCGCGGGCCAGGCGCGCCTGGGCCAGCGCTTGCCGCTTGTAGACGCGCACGGTGTCGGCGATGTCGGCCAGGTAGCGCACGCGCGCGCCCGGCACGATCGGCACCTGGTGGGTGCTGTGGCGGGTCGTCGCCGGCGGCAAGCCGCCGGGTGCGACCGGCAGGCCCAGCTGCGCGAGGCGCGGCAGCAAGGCCTGGTACAGCGCGGTCACGCCGTCGTCGTTGAAGCGGCTGGCCATGGTGCCGAAGACCGGCATCTGCTCGGCCGGCGTCTGCCATGCCGAGCGGTTGCGCTGCACCTGCTTGGCGACGTCGCGCAGCGCATCGAGCGCGCCCTTGCGGTCGAACTTGTTGATCGCGACGAACTCGGCGAAGTCGAGCATGTCGATCTTCTCGAGCTGGCTCGCGGCACCGAACTCCGGCGTCATCACGTACATCGGCACGTCGACCAGCGGCACGATCGCCGCGTCGCCCTGGCCGATGCCCGAGGTCTCGACGACGACGAGCTCGAAGCTGCTCGACGCCTTGACCGCGGCGAGCACGTCGGGCAGCGCCTGGCTGATCTCGCTGCCGAAGTCGCGCGTCGCGAGGCTGCGCATGAAGACGCGCTGGCCGTCTGACGCGTCAGCGTCGGCGCCCGTGCTCGTCCACGGGCCGATCGCGTTCATGCGGATGCGGTCGCCGAGCAGCGCGCCACCGCTCTTGCGGCGCGACGGGTCGATGCTGATCACCGCGATGCGCAGTGCATCGCCTTGATCGAGCCGCAGCCGGCGGATCAGCTCGTCGGTCAGCGAGGACTTGCCGGCACCGCCGGTGCCGGTGATACCGAGCACGGGGGTCTTGGCTTGCTTCGCCTGGGCGTGCAACTCGGCCTTGAGCCCATCGCCGACCTGGCCGTTTTCGAGCGCGGTGATCAGCTGCGCGAGTGCGCGCCAGTGCGCCTCGGTCCGGCCCTGAATGGCCGACAAGGCCTGGGGCGCATGCACCGACAGCTCGTGGTCGCAGCGCATCACCATCTCGCCGATCATGCCGGCCAGGCCCATGCGCTGGCCGTCTTCGGGGCTGTAGATGCGGGTCACGCCGTAGCCTTGCAGTTCGGCGATCTCGGCCGGCACGATCACGCCGCCGCCGCCGCCGAAGACCTGGATGTGCGCGCCGCCGCGGGCCTTCAGCAGGTCGACCATGTACTTGAAGTACTCGACGTGGCCGCCTTGATACGAACTGATGGCAATGCCTTGCGCGTCTTCCTGCAGGGCTGCGGTGACGACTTCGTCGACCGAGCGGTTGTGGCCGAGGTGGATCACCTCGGCGCCCATGCCCTGCAGGATGCGCCGCATGATGTTGATCGCGGCGTCGTGGCCGTCGAACAGCGCGGCGGCGGTGACGAAGCGCACCTTGTGCGTCGGCCGGTACTCGGCCAGGGCCTTGAACTCTGCGGACAGGTCGGTCATCGGGTGTCTCCAGCGACGGTGGTTCAGACCACCTTGGTGTTCTTCAGCGTCGGGTCAGGCGGCGGGTAGCGCAGCTTCATGCTTTGCAGCACCTGCTTCATCACGGTTGCGATCATCAGGTTGCGGTGGGTCTTCGAATCGGCCGGCACGATCGTCCACGGCGCCCATGGCGTGCCGGTCGCCGCCACGGCGTCGCGGTAGGCTTTTTGATAGTCGTCCCACTGTTTGCGCGCGTCGAGATCGCCACCGGCGAACTTCCAGTTCTTGGTCGGGTCGTCGAGCCGCTCCTGCAGGCGGATGCGCTGCTCTTCCTTCGAGATGTGCAGCATGAACTTGCAGATCACCGTGCCGGTCTCGGTCAGCATGCGCTCGAAGTCGTTGATGTGGGCGTAGCGCTGCGCGGTCTGCTCGCGTGTGATCCAGCCGTTCACGGTCGGCACCAGCACGTCTTCGTAGTGGCTTCGGTTGAAGATCATCACCTCGCCATTGCCCGGCACCTGGCTGTGGATGCGCCAGAGGTAGTCGTGCGCGCGCTCGGGTTCGGTTGGTGCCTTCCAGCCGATCGTCTGCACGCCCAGCGCACTCATCTGGCCGAACACGCCGCGGATCGTGCCGTCCTTGCCGGCGGTGTCGGTGCCTTGCAGCACGACCAGCAGCTTGAAGCGGTGGTCGGCGTAGAACAGGTTCTGCAGCGTGTCGAGCTCGAGCGCGAGCGCCGCGGTGGTGTCCTTGTCGCGCTGCTTGTCGCCCCTGCCGAAGGGCTTGGCCGCCGGGTCGATGTGCGTCAGGTCGAAGCGCTTGCCGCCTTTCAGCGCAGCGCTGTGCTGGTAGTCCGCCAGAGAAGGAGTCTTCTTTGCCACGCAGCCTCCGGGTGTAATTGACGTATACGTCAAGTAGAGGAGTGTAGCCGCAGGCCCGCTCCGCCGAAATTGCGTGATCGGGCGTAAGAGCGCTCACGCGGGGCGTCGCGCCCCGGGCATACTGGCGCATGCAGACCACCTCCACCACCCATCACCACGACGTCGTCATCATGGGCGGGGGCCTGGCAGGCCTGACGCTCGCGTTGCAGCTGAAGCAGCAGTTCGCCGACATCGACATCCTCGTGATCGAGCGCCGCCAGCATCCGGTGCCCGAGGCCGCGCACAAGGTCGGCGAATCGTCGGTCGAGATCGGCGCCAACTATTTCAGCAAGGTGTTGGGCCTGACGGCGCACATGGACCAGGCGCAGCTGCGCAAGTTCGGCTTCCGCTTCTTTTTCTCCGAGGGCCGGCGCGACATCGACCAGGTCACCGAGATCGGCGCGAGCCGTTTTCTCGCGGCCCCGAGCTACCAGATCGACCGCGGCATCTTCGAGAACTTTCTGGGTCAGGAGGCGCTGCGCCGCGGGGTGCGCTTCATCGACAACGCGGTCGTGCGCCGCGTCGATCTGGCCGACGACACGCAAGCGGACGACGCATCGCACCGGCTCAGCTGCGAGCACGCCGGCGAGACCTTCGACGTGAGTACGCGCTGGCTCGTCGACGCCTGCGGCCGGGCCGGCATCCTGAAGCGCAAGCTCGGTCTGGCGCAGGACAACGACCACCACGCGCACGCGGTGTGGTTCCGCATCAAGGACCGCATCGACATCGACGAGTGGTCCGACGACCCTGCGTGGCGCGCGCGCTGCGACCCACCTGCGCGCTGGCTCTCGACCAACCACCTCGTCGGTGCGGGCTACTGGGCCTGGCTGATCCCGCTCGCGTCGGGCTCGCACTCGGTCGGCATCGTCGCCGATCCGCGCATCCACCCGCTGGACACGATGAACACGTTCGAGAAGGCGATGACGTGGTTCGAGCGCTACCAGCCGCGCCTGTTCGACGCGCTCGACGGCAAGCGGCATCTGCTGCAGGATTTCGCGTTCCTGCGCAAGTTCTCGTATGGCTGCAAGCAGGTATTCTCGGCGCAGCGCTGGGCGCTCACCGGCGAGGCGGGGCTGTTCCTCGACCCGTTCTATTCGCCCGGCAGCGACTTCATCGCGATCGGCAACACCTACATCACCGAGCTGATCGCGCTCGACCGCGCGGGCAAGCCGCTGGGCGCGCACGCGCAGCTCTACGACCAGGTGTTCCACTCGTTCTACGAGAGCACGCTCGCGCTCTACACCGACCAGTACGGGCTGTTCGGCGACCCCGAGGTGCTGCCGGTCAAGGTGATCTGGGACTACACCTATTACTGGGGCGTGCTGTCGCAGTTCTTCTTCCAGCGCCGCCTCACCGACCTGGCCGCGATGAGCGCGCTGCGCGACGAACTCGCGCAGTGCCAGAAGCTCAACATCGAAGCACAGGCCTTCTTCCGCGCCTGGTCGGCCGTCAGCGAGAAGCGCAACCCGGCCGTGATGCTCGACCAGGCCGCACTGCCGTGGTTCGCCGAGCTCAACAGCAGCCTGAACGACACGCTCGACGATGCCCAGTTCCGTGCCCGGCTGCGCGCGTCGACCGTGCAACTGAAGACGCTCGCCAGCGAGATGCTGGCGCGTGCCTGCGCCGAGCACCCGTCGCTCGACGGCTCGGCGTTGCGCGCACTGGTCGCCGGCGGCGCGGCGCCGGCCGAAGGCGCGATGCCGATGCTGGCCGAGTTCTCCTGAGGACATGGGACACCCGGCGTCGGGTACCGCCGCCACCCGCCGGGCGGGTGCTCAGGCCGCTTGGGAGCGGCCCGGCGCTGGCCTGAGTTCCGTGCCCGCGCCGCGCGCGGTTTGGCCTTCGTGACATATCACCGCCGCCGGCGAATCAGTCGGTTCTCCCCTGGCCGCCGTTTGACGGCACAATTCCGCCCGTAGCTCCAACAGCGCCAGGAGGGTGGTGTGGTCGCAGGGTTGATTCCGATCAAGACCCCGGAAGGTCAGGCCGAGCTGAGCGCGCGGCAGCGCCGCGTGAGCCAGCGCCACCGCACCGTGCTGTTCCTCATCGATGGCAAACGCACGGCCGAAGAAGTGCGCACGATGGCGCTGAAGGCCGGCGTTCCCGGCAGCTGCTTTGGCGAGCTGATCGAGCTCGGCATGATCATGCTGCCCGAGCCGACCTTCTCGCGTTTGATCGACGAGCCCGCGCCCGCACCCGGTCTGTTGCACGTGGACGTGCCGCTGCCGGGCCCCGACAGCCTCAGCGCGGTGCCCGACTCGATGCTGCCGCCGTCGCGATCGCTGTTCCCCGAGTCGGCCTCGACCGACTCGACGCTGGGCGGCGTGTCCACCGCCCAAGCCTGGTTGAATGCCGACACGACCACGGCGGATCTGCCGGACGACCCGGTTTTCGCCGAGGCGCGGCTGATCCTGGTGCGCGCGGTGCGCGCGCAGGCGCCGCTGGCCGGAACGCTGACCTTGCTCAAGCTGCGGCGTGCGCGCACGCGCGCCGATCTCAGCAGCCTGCTCGAGGAGGTCGAGAGCCGGATCAGCAAGCCGCACCGGTCACTCAGCGCCACGCACACGATGCGGCGCGTGCGCCAGATGCTCGATGGACGTGCCGATTCGATGCTCGAGCCGGCGTGACAAAATCCCCGCATGAGCCCGCCGGGCCGCCCCAAGGGCGAATACCGGAAGGCGTAGCCTGAAGGTTCCAATGACGTTTCTGGCGATAGACATCGGCAACACACGCCTGAAGTGGGCGCAATACGCCTCGCCACAGCCCGGGGCCACGCTGCTGAACCACGGCGCGGTCTTTCTCGAGACGATAGACAGCCTCGCTGACACCGAATGGCACGCGCTGCCCGCACCGGGCAGCATGCTGGGTTGCGTGGTCGCGGGCGAGGGCGTGAAGCGCCGCGTCGAAGAGCAGCTCGAGATCTGGGACGTCGAGCCGCGCTGGGTCGTCTCCAGCAGCCAGGCCTGCGGCGTGATCAACAGCTACGACCATCCGAGCCGGCTCGGCGTCGACCGCTGGGTCGCGCTGATCGGCGCACGCCACCGCGTGCTCGCACAAGGTGCGGCCCGGCCGGTGCTGGTGGTGATGGTCGGCACGGCGGTCACGGTCGATGCGCTCGACGCGACCGGGCGCTTTCTCGGCGGCCTGATCCTGCCCGGCTTCGGCCTGATGCTGCGCGCACTCGAGATGGGCACCGCCGGCCTGAAGGCGCCGACCGGCGAGGCGGTCGAGTTCCCGACCAACACCAGCGACGCGCTGATGAGCGGCGGCGCCGACGCGATCGCCGGCGCGGTCGAGCGCATGCACCGCAAGCTGCTCGCGCGCACCGGCCAGGCACCGGCGCTGATCATGACCGGCGGCGCGGCCGTCAAGCTCGCGCCCATCATCGACCTGCCGTTCGACACGGTGGACACGCTGATCTTCGAGGGCCTGCTGCAATTGCAGTCGCATCGGCTCGCGTTGTGA
>Ga0307515_10014560_pt1 | contig 14562 bp, 7 predicted proteins | sample 17_EM_MG_FD_194513 | JGI IMG/M metagenome (GOLD analysis project Ga0307515, IMG submission 194513) | Populus trichocarpa ectomycorrhiza microbial communities from riparian zone in the Pacific Northwest, United States - 17_EM | ecosystem: Host-associated > Plants > Roots > Unclassified | place... | reverse complement strand
TATTGATCTACATATCTTTCTAAAATAAAAAGAAAGTTTAGGCCAGCAGGCCTTCCTTAAACCCACAAGTCTAGGTTTCTGTTCACAAGTCCATTCTTTTTTCTTTTCTTTTTTTAGTTATATGGGTGTTTTGTTATCTTCTTTTTTTTTTTAATTTTATTTTTTAATATAAAAAAAATCTGAGTTTTCTTTACTATTTATTTACTTATTTTTTTAATTTTATTTTTTAATATAAGATTTTATTCAATTTTATCATTCAGTATTTAGTTAATAATAAATTATTTTTTGTATTTTTTATTGTATAGTTAAAAACAATTTGCCTCTTTTTTATGATTTTTTTTAATTCCATCATTTAATATGATGTTTTTATTTAATTTTATCATTCAATATTTGATTGATGATAAATTGGTTTTTGTATTTTTTATTGTATAATAAAATCTTTTTGGCCTTTTTTTATCTTTTTGTTTTTTCTTTAATTTCATTTTTTAATATGTGTTTTTATTTCTTTTTGGTTTTTGGACCATTTTTTTTGTTATTTTTTTTTAATTTCATCTTTTAATAAGAGATTTTTATTTAATTTTATTCTTCAGTATTATATTAATTTTTTCTTTGAACTTAACCAATAAAAAAGATCATATCAAAATAATTTTCTAATAATTTAATTTAAAATCCGAACTAATCAAATAATATGATTAAGATTTTTCAAGTTTTAACTATTTTACTAAATTTCATTCTTTACTATGTTTAAAACCTCTCACCTACAGTGCTTAAGATGGGAAAGATAGTTTCTGCACTCTTGAACATTGACTCAGCTGCTAAACAAATCTTACATTCCTCCACTAGATCTATGCACGCTATTAATTATATCAAGACCTTGAAGAAAGTATTTTATTTATATATATATATAAAAAAAAAAAAAAGGACTTCCACGGCCCCAACATGTGACTGCAAGCTAATTTTGCTTGAAACAAGAACATCTTGGTATTCAAAACCATCACACATCAAAGTTGATGCATCGGATGAATTAAATAAACAGTTCAAGCGATGTACAAAGGCAAAAATGGCCTTATCTTTACCACATTGCTCGCCGAATTCTCTCTCTTGGGTTCTACTTTTCACTTACAGCCTCCTTGTTCAAGTGATTTGTTTTCTAATCAGCATAGCGTTATAATCACGCAAAAGTTTCCCTAGATTGCTTTTGATTGCACACTATTCTTCTGAATTTCAGGTTCATTGCCTATGCCTCAGGAATTGAATGTCAGTTGTATTCTCACAGAGAATTCACCATGTAAACTAGCTGTGCGAGTCTATCCTGAAGTACATCTTACAGTGGAGATCAAGATATTCTCGATATCATTTACAGTTACAGTAAGCTACGAGATGAAATACCCGTACATTGCCGCGGGTTTATAAATCTAGGTGGCTCCTCTCTAAGTTATTATATTGTTAATTCAATATGTATTGTAGTTATTCTTATATATTATAGTGTTATTATATTAATATAAATACATAATTATTATTAATAAAGGTTTAATTTATCTTTAATATTCATATAATATTAGATTAATGAATTTAGAGTAAAGATAAAGTTTATGAAAAAAAAATATTTTGCAAAGAAAATTATAAAATTGTTATAATTATAGAATTTCTATTGCATCAAAACATTGTTTCTAAAATATCCATGGTCGATACTCATTTAAATATTGGACGTTTATTAGAGCTGTAAAGACTGGTACATATTATGTTCTTTTCTTTATGAAATGAAGCAATTGTTCCTAAGCTCAGGTATAGGAAATACCTATAACTAATATGTACGTGTCTGTCATAAGACATATATATTGAATTGACCTGCATGAGAATTTCATATGGAGAAATCATTTATGTCTATGGAAAGGCTCACATGACGGCTGTGGAAGTGATCTTTATACTTAAAATCACTTAGTCATCTAATATAGAAAATGTTATGCTTTGATCCTGATACATGTTATCTTAATCGGGGTAACAAAAGAGCAGATATTGTGTATAACATCAACTATATAAAGATACTTGAGTGATCAAGGGAGGATTCATCATCCTAGGTGAATTAAGGAAAAATATTTCATCTATTCTTAAATAATATTAACTGAGAAATCATTGGCCAAAGTAAAAGAGATTTGAAAAGAGTTTCAAATTTTATTCAAACGACCAATGACCATTATATAGAGAATAAACATTATTTAGCATGGCAGACATACTTCATGCTTTAATGTTAAATCTAAACATTATTAATGAAAGAATATTAATTACACTGAGAAATTAGTCACTAAAAAGTTAAGTCAAACCACTAATGATTTTTCTAATATTTGAAGGATCATGACACGTTGTTGGACGATACATCTGATCTTCAAATATAAATTAATCAATTGATGAATTGATAATAAATTAAATTATTTAATTTATTTAATTCTATTTAAATAGAATTATATTTTATATTTGGACCAACATATTAAGAACCTAATGGGTCACACATATAAAGAATCATTAGTCAGAAATTAAACTAGGATGATTTAATTAAGTATGACTTGATTAAAATATATTTTAAAAATTAAGGACTATAATATAATTAATACATGGATTATATTTTTAAACCTAGAAAAAACAAGTAAGGACTTGATTGATTAAATTTCTAAAATTATCCTTAAATAATATACAGATTTTATTTAAGAAACAAATAGTTTTTTTTTTTATAGAGTTTTTAAGATTTCATATAAATATAAAGTTAAGCCTATTATTTTGTAAATGAAACAAAAAAAAAGAAGTAGTTGTCTGTTAAACAAAAAAAACTACATAAACACAATATTAGAGCTAGCATTCTAGGCATAACAATCTCTTTCTTCTAAATAGGGATTTAAAAGATTTTTTATAGGTGGTTCGTGTGGATTATCGTTGGAAGTCGAATAATTAAACGACTCATGATTTGTGACAATCCAGTTTTTAATGAATTATTCAAAATAAAAAAAATCAGTAATAAATTCTCTAAATAATTTTAGATTTATCTAACAAAATTTAAAAACTTCTAAATAATTATTTTATAATCTATGTTGCGTATATAATATTCAAGAGCACTGAAATAGTAATATATAATATTCAAAGAACTAATCAATACATTCTACATAAAAGAATTGTACCTCGTAAAATTACAAGAGCACTGAACTAGTAAATTTTCTAATAGTGACTAAGAAAATCAATGAAGTATAAAAGCATCAACTTTAATTAACTCCCCATTAAATCTTGTTCATTAGTCTCTCTCCCTAGCAACATAGAATACATCCCACCATTCATGGATCCACCACCTCTGCCACCTCTCCACAATGCTACCACCTCTGCCAATCCCACCACTGTCCATCTGAACTACCCTGACTCTGTTGAGTCCTCGCCCCGCTCCCATCCACCAGACAGTACATTCAATGAGACTCTCCCGCCTGTCCCAGGTGCTAAGCTCCGCCTAATGTGCAGCTATGGAGGCCACATAATCCCCCGTCCACATGACAAAACCCTCTGCTATGTAGGCGGTGAGACACGTATGGTAGCCATTGACCGGCATTCCTCTCTCCCCATCCTCTCCTCCCGCCTTTCTCGAACTCTCCTCAATGGTCGTCCCTTCACTCTCAAGTACCAGCTGCCTCATGAAGACCTTGACTCTCTAGTATCTGTAACCACAGATGAAGATCTTGACAACATGATAGAAGAATATGACCGCATAAATGCATCATCATCAGCTTTATCTCCTTCCCGTATCCGCTTGTTCATTTTCTTTAGCAAGCCTGAGACTGCAGCCTCCATGGGATCACTTCTTGATGATGCAAAGTCAGAAACATGGTTTGTTGATGCGCTTAATGGTTCAGGATTAATTCCACGAAACCTATCAGATTCTGCTACATTGGAATGCTTAGTGACTCTTGACAATGATCAGGACTTGGAGGCTCAGGCAGAAGGTGTTGAAGGGGAGAACAAGAAAGCTAAGAATGAACTATTGCACGAAGTGCACACCACACTATCTGACTCACCTGTTGTGGAGAAGAATTCATCATTTGGTTCATCTTCTTCTTCCCCTTCAATGACCAACCTGCCACCTATCCGGGTTCGTGTGGAGGATCCAAGAGTTGGAGTTGAGGAGCAGTTTGCACAGATGACTTATGCTCAAGTTGTGCAGAAGCATGATGATGGCTATGGCCTTTTATCTGCTCCGCCACCTCCAATTCCTGTATCAATATCTGCAGTTGGAACTGCAATATCCACTAATCCTGCTGGTGGGTCTAGTGAGCACTTGAATCGGCTTTTATCAGATGATGAGAGGTCGGATCAGGGTGTTCCGGTAAGTTTTCGCAAACCACCACTTCCTGTACTGCAGCCCGTGCCACACAAGACCGGTACCTGTTACAACTTGCCTTCACCAGATTCAGTTGCAAGGTATCTTTCCATATTTCTCTTTGCTTTTACTGTTTACAGTGGTCCTCAGTTAAGAACTAGTTTAATTTGTTCCTTACAAATTATAAGTGCATAAATACGATGGATGCTCAACTTGCTTCACCGGCATTGTTCATTGTGGTTTCACAGAAAATGTTCATTGTAGAAGATTAATTTATCATAACAAATCTCAAAAGGCTTTCATAGAAACAGAAAACAGTTGATATTAAATATGTCTTACATTTTTTATTTCTTTCTTTTGGTGTTGAAAATGAAATGGTAGTTTCCAAAACAGCTTCATTCGATTGATGATCTGACTGTGCAGTGATAGTAGTATTGCGTCTGCAAGCTCTCTTTCAAAGCCCATGTATTATCAAGATCAAGCTCATGCAGCACCCAGAGACAACAGAGGTCCTTCTAGCCCTGAAACAAAAGGTGATATTCCAATCCCAAGCTCTCAAATCCAAATGCAACAAGTCCAAGGTTCTGGATACACGTTGCCTGATCAGCAGCAGCAGCAGCAGCAGCAATTTGTAGGAGGCAGCACACATTTCACCACAACTCCAATGCCAATGACATCTTACTACCCAATTTACGCTCCTCCGTCACAACAGCCTCATCTTCCAATGGATCACCAATATCCTGTATACTTAATGCAGGTTACTCAACCACAACCATACATGTCTATGCAAACTAACATGGTTGATACTGCTACTGTTGCAACCACGAGCCGCCCTGCAACACCTTCCACTGCAACTTACAGGGACCCACATCCACCCATTTACCCTGCAAAGACAGTATCTACCTCAGCTAAGCCTGAAATGGCTGCAACTGTGTACAGAACAGTGATGCCATCAACTCCTCCATTAGTCCATGTCCCGGCCAATCAGTTCCAGCAATCATACATGGGTTATTCTCAAATGCAACATCCAACTCAATCCATTAATGCTGCTGCTACTAATTATGCTTATTCTGAATATGCAAATTCTACACATGACCAATTCTACTACACCCCTAGTACTCAAGGTTCTCCTCAGTACCAATCCATGAACCCAGCTGCAGTCGTAGCATTAGCAGATGATTCAACACGGATACCAACAAACAACACAATGCAGCAGAACATCGGAACCTCACAGCCACAATAAATCTTACGAGGCCATACGTAAACAGCTTTATTTACAGGTGCAAATGGTTGTCGTCTCAGCAATAAGTTATAGGTATAATAAGCTTAATTATGCTACCCTTTGTAATAGAAAATGGAAATCTTTTTTCTCAAGATAATAAGAAGTCCTGCATAAATCGTCTTGTTTCTTCTCTTTGAGAACAACATATATACATCAAATAAATTGTTCTTCTTTGAAATAATTGTTTTGTTTGTTCCATCATTGAAAAAAGCCTTGACTTGATTTGGGATTTCCCTTTTCCCAAAACCACTATCAAACTCCATGATAATTGAATCTCAGACTACTACTCCACATGTTCCTGTGAGATCATGTGCTTTAAAGTTTTTCCCATCATTATTAGCAAACGTTTGTAAGCAGTTGAAGCAGTAAACAGTCTTGCTACTGATATAAACTGGATTTAAACCAAAATTTGTTTGGTGTGGTCTAAGCCATCAAGGGGAGAGGAGCACAGTTACTAAATCTAGCTTGGCCGGCGAGATCCAACCTCTAGTCTAGATCAGGCAAATTTTAATTTTACTTGTTTTTAGAAAAAATTAAAAAAATGTTGAACAAATTAACCGGCCTCACATGTGATCTAATCTCTTAGCCAGGTCTAATAACTATGGAGAGTAGTGTGGTACGGCCACTTGGGAAACCCTAGAAATTGCCATTGCATCTCTCTTGGTTGTCTGGCCTTGGAATTAAATACTACTTGCTGTCAGTTTTTCATTATTTAAGCTGTTGACCCCTAATTATTTTGCATCATATACACGCTACCAAGATTTTTCAGTACTAGAAGACAAACGTTGGTGTTAGGCCTTCTTGGGGAGGTGCATGGCAAGTTATTGTAATATTAAATAAATGCCACCTGCCAGGGTGCTATATGGAACGTGATTAATTACCAAATAACCTACCCTCACTTCAGACAAGAGCCATAGGTTATCAAGAAAAAATTAGTAGCCTGGTATCCTTTATAAATAGATTAGTCATTTCCAACATTATGTCCTGCTGCTTTACTGTTATTTTTCTATTTTATACAAAACTATTTTTCCAAGAACTTGAAATGGGTAAAATGCGATTGATAATAATAATAATAATAAAAACTTGTGTTGTGAAAAAGAAAGAAAAAAAGAAAAAAAAATTATGTAAACACCAATTTTACCCAAATAGATTCCGTATATATACAAATCTTTAATTAATTACAACTAGTAACGGGTCATTATCACACAACAATAATATAGGAAGGAGAGTATTGAAAGTTATTATTCATTAAAATATACATTATTTTCCTTTTATTGTGTGTCTTCTTTATAATTTTAAATAATTCAAAAGGTATGTTCTTATTGTTTAAAGTGAACTCTTAAAGCTACTATTTAAAAAAAGTTATTTTTTTCTAAATATATCAAGTTAATATAAATTGTGAATATTTGATATTGTTATAGAAAAAAAATTAATTTTAATTAATATACAGAATAATCTAATAATATGTTATATTATCTAATAAAACATTGTCAACAAATTTAAATGGACTTAAACAAACCTCTTTATTCAAATTTTTATTTGATTAAAATCTGAGCTAGTTTTTTAAATTAATAGGATTTCAAAATTTATTTGTTCATTCAATTTACTTTACTAACCAACCATATAATATATTTGATGAAGACGTGGTGTAGTTGGAAATATGCAATTGAAAATGTTGACTTCCAGCAAGAAATGCATACTAAATTGAAGATTTAGTTTATGATTCCCAGCAAGAATTTGCAACTAGGTATAACATTTGACTTTTATGTCTAAGTCATGGTTGTAATTTTTATTATTATTGTTGAATGTTTATAAATGTATGAAAGTTTATTATTTTGTAAAATCAATTGTTAGAGAAGAGTTTCTCTCTACATTTTCTGTATTTGTTCTTCACTATTTTTCAATTCCAATATTTTTACTTTTAACTTGCATTTGATCTAAACTAGAATCACATAATTTGATATCAAAGCAAGTTATAGTCCTTTTTTTTCTCATTACTCCTTCGATTATTTGATCCCTCGAATTCATTGATTTCTTTCCATTCAATATTCCAGAACTCACATCTAGACTCCTCATATAAATTAGATCTGTTGTAGACAGATTCAGTCACTAGATTCTATTAGTTTTTGGTATCATTGTACTATTATGATCATTATAGGTTTAATCACTTGTACTACATTCTTTTTGTTCAATATTTTAAGCTTAAAGTAACATAAAGAAGAAAAGGATGAAAGGGGGAGAAAAAAGGATCAAGAGGGTGCTTCGAAAGGAGTTAATGTCAACCCTCTAGTGGGAAGGAATGGTGGACAACAATAAAATAATGATAGAATTAATGAGATTTCTAAATTCCAAAGGAAAATTGAATTCTTTATAACCCTTGCACAACAAATGATCTTTTATAATAAGATTGATTATGAATTAAAGGATTCTCACTTCTAGTTTGAGAATTATTTTGGTACAACACAACCTAGCAGACCTAATATTAGTAGTTTTGATCCACAACTTGAATAAAGCATAAAGGTTTAACTTCCAAAATTCCAAGAAAGTTTGAGTTTGAATGATTTTCTAGATTGATTAAACACAGTAAAAAATGTTTTTTACTACTATAATGTAGTTGATGAAAGAAAAGTTAAGCTTATTGTTATTCTCCTTAAGGGAAGTGCTTCAACTTAAAAGGAAAATTTGCAAGTCTCTCGCCAATGGAGTGGCAAGGGTAAACTTAATAATTAGGTGAAGATGAAGAAAAAATTAGGTGAGCAATTTTTTATTTTTAACTACACTCAAACCCTTTACAAAAGCTGGCACAACCTTAAATAAGTTGGAAGTCTAGTAGAGGATACCAATTTATTCTATCAACTCATCTCAAGAGTTTATTTGAGTGAAAATAAGCAGTGAAAAGTTTATTGTTATTTTAGTGGATTAAAGCCGTCAATTCAAGATGTTATTACCTTGTAAAGCTTGTGGAGTGTATTAAAAGCATAAAATAAAACGATGCTTATAGAAAAATAACAGATTAAGAGTTATTCAAGATTTGTACAAAAATAAGCAAGCTCTTCCAAATCTAGACAATAAGGTTTTAGTAAATTCAAAGTGGAAAATACCTTTCACTTTAGAAAGGAGTTGTATCCAAAAGGTGAATAATAGACCTGGATGCCTTATATAGTAGCTAAGCAACCTAATACATTAAATTTGGGTATGTAAAGCAATTCTAAAAATATAATTTTAGTTGCTTTAAATATAGGAAACTAGGCTACAAGTTATCTAATTGTAGAAAAAAGTTTTTAGTAGTTGAACAAGTGGAAGAAATTGAGTTTAAAAATACTACTATCATTGATAAACCTATTAATAAAAAGCTTAGAAGTGATTTAGAAGGGGAAGAAGGGATGATGATAATGTTGAGAAAAATTATTCTTACTCTTTGAAGTGACAATAATAAAGACTAGTTGAGATCTAATGTGTTATACACCACATGTTTTATTAGTGGTAAGGTTTGTAATATGTTGATTGATGAGTGAAGTTGTGAGAATATGGTTTCAATAGAAGTAGCTGACAAGTTACACTTACCAACTTCTAACCCACACATTTATAAATTAACTTGGTTTAAGAAAAGAAATGAAGTAAAGGTTACAAAGAGATGTTTAGTGTCTTTTTGTATTAGAAAGAGGTATATGGATGAAGTATGGTTTGAAATTATACCCATTGATGCATGTTATATACTTCTTATACGACCTTAACAATATGATAGATAGACAATTCATGATGAAAAGCACAACACCTATACTCTTAATAAGGGAAATCAAAGATTCACCTTGTTTCTTATTAAGGAAATGGTGAGACCTAATTCAATGACTTCATTATTGGTTTCCAAAATTTTTATAGAGAAAATGTAAGAGTGAGGTTATATTCTGGCCATAATTCCTAAGGTTATGGTAACTAGAATTACTTGTAATGAAGATAAATCAACAGCTGTTTTCGGTGAAAATGGTGAGAGATAGTCAGCATGCCATTAATTTGGTGCCCGATAAAGTTTTCCCCAACAAGGCAACCTATAAAATGGCTTATAAAGAAAAGAAAGAGCTAGAGAAGAAAATGCAAGAACTTTTTAATATATGCTATATAATACCTAACATTAGTACTTGTGTCATTCTCGTTCTCTTAACACTAAAAAATAATTATTCATGGTGTATGTGTGTTGATAGTAGAGTCATTGATAAGATTATTATCAAATAATGTTTTCCAATTATAATGTTTAAAAATATGTTAGATTGTTTGGTGGAATTTAAAACCTTCTTCAAAATTGATCTACAAAATGGTTATTATTAAATTGGAATTTGACTAGAGGATGAATGGAAAATAACTTACAAAACACATCATGGGTTGTTTGAATGGCTTGTGATGCCTTTTAGATTGTCAAATGCACCTAGCACTTTCATGAGAGTTATGGTCCAAATGTTAAAATCTCTTTTGAAGGTTTATATAGTGGTGTATTTTAATGATATACACGTATATAGCCATTGTTTGAAGGATTATATGCATAATTTATAACATCTTTTTAGATTTTAAGGTAAGAAAAGTTTTATAGGAATCTTAAAAAATATAGTTTTGGTGTGGATAAGGTTGTATTTTTGTGTTATGTCGTTTTATCACATGTAATACTCATGGATGAAGGTAAGGTGCAAGCTATTCTTGATTGGCCAATTCCTTCAAGTATTCATAAGTTTATGGGCTTACAACCTTTTATAAAAGGTTCTTTCATTATTTTAGTATCATTGCAGCCCCTATTACTAATTATTTCAAACAAAGGTTCTTTGTTTAGACATAAGAAGTACAAACCAATTTTAAGTTATTGAAGAAAAAGCTAATTAAAACTCTTATTCTTGCTCTACCCAGTTTTGATAAAGTGCTTGAAGATGATTATTATGCTTCGGGAGTCATCTTTCAGGTTGTGCTTAGCTAATATAGGCAACATATAGCCTTTTTTAGTGAGAAATTGAATGAGATAAAACTCAAATATCTCACTTATGATTTGATTTTTATGCTGTATTGGAACTACTATTTAGCCTACAAAAAGTTTATGATTCACAATGATGATAAAACCTTTAAGTATCTAACTAGCTAATAGACCTTGAACAAGAAGCATGCTCTAATTAACCTTTTTATTAAAGCACGTGGTGAGGATAAATAACAAAATAGTCAATGGCATGATTCGTTCGGCTAATCTATTGATGGAGATACAAGCTAACATGGTTGGGTTTTAAGAATTCAAGAATTATTACTTAAATGACCCTTATCCTAGTTCTATTTATCATGATATATCAAGGAGATAAATTATTGTCAATTATGAGTTTTGTTTGAATGATGGGTTCATTTTTAAAAAGGTAAGATTATATGTGCCTCGATGTTCTATAAGAGAGTTATTGCTTAGTAAAACATAATTTAAGACATTTTAGTTTAAAGAAGACCTTGTTATTGCTTAGTGAACAATATAATTTAACACAGTTTAGTTTCAAGAAGACCCTGGAATTACTCTAACATGATTATTTTTTGTCTAGTATGATAAGGAATGTAATTAAGCATGTCTAAAGGTGTGTTTTTTGTCAAAAACTAAAAGGGACAACGAGTAATGCAAATTTGTACCTACCTTCACCTATGTTAAAAGTTCTTAAGAGTGTGTGAGCATGGCCTTTGTTTTTTGTATTTCACTAACTTAAAGGAAGTATGACTCTATTATGGTGGTGGTTGATAGATTTTAAAAATTAGTTCATTTATTCCTTGCAATAAGCCCTTAAATGTGTCACATATGGTTATTATTTATATTTAAAGAGTCTATAAGCTACATGGAGTTCCACTTTCTATAGTTTTAAATTGGGATGCTAAATTTTTAGCTCATTTTTTATGCACCATATAGTAAATGATTGGCGCTAACTTGAGTTTTAACACTTTATTTCATCTTTAAATTGATGGTTAAACTGAAGTTGTTAATTGGAGTCTTAACAACTTGTTAAGAAGCTTAATTGGTAAGAATCCTAGGAATTGGGAGAACATCCTACCTTTGACTGAATTTGCCAACAATTCTTCTCTAAATAGAACCGCCAATTCTTTTTGTTTTGAAGTGGTCTACTGTAAAAAACCTCTAATTGTTCTTAATTTGACCCAACTATCAATTTTCAAGAAAGAAAATGCAAGAGCAAGAAATTTTATAAAATTTATACAAGTTTTCCACACTCAAGGTAAAGAGAAAATTAAGTTGTCCAAAAATATAAAGTATCCACTAACCAATATAAAAGATAAGTTGTTTTTAAAGAAATGGATTTGATTTGGGTGGTGTTGACCAAAAAAAGCATCCTCGTGGGTCTTGTTCAATCCATTACCAACTGTCAGGAAAGAAATGCAAGGGAAAGAAATATTATAGAATTTATACAAGTTGTCCACACTCAAGTTAAAGAGAATATTTAGTAGTCTAATGCAAAATATAAAGCTTTTACAGACCAACATAAAAGACAACCTATTTTTTAAAAGAAGAGAATTTGGTTTAGGAGGTGTTAACCAAAGAAATGCATCCTCGTGGTCTTACTCAAAGTTAGCTCATCGAAAGATAGGCTTATGCAAGATCTTGGCAAAAATTAATCATATTGCTTATACTATACAGCTATCAGCTCATTTTAACAACTCAAATGCATTCAATGTGAAACACCTTATGCCATATTATTCCAACACACTTGAGGACAAGTCATCCAAAGAGGAAAAGAATTGTGTGTAACTGAAAATGTGTAGTTGGAAATGCTGACTTCCTTGTTGATTTCCAGCAAGATCTAGAATAGTGTGTAGCTAGAAATGTAGACTAAATTGAAGATTTAGTTTCTGATTTCAATAGTAATTTACAGCTGGGTTTTGAGCCATAACTTTTAGCTTCTATGTTTAAGTCATGGTTATAGTTTTTTTACTATTGTTGTTAGGTGTTTACAGTGGTAAAAAAAGTTTATAAATTAGGTCTTAGATTGTATTCTTAGTTAATCTTGAATATCATTTTGTAAAATCAATTCTTACAGAAAAATATCTGAAAAGTTTTTGTATTGATTTTTCATTTCCTTTCAATTCCAACATTTTGACCATGACTTTCCTTTAATTTAAACTAAAATCACATCACGGTGTTCATTCATATTATAATGCAAGGTAACTTATAATAGCTGCTAATTTTTATCTGCTAACCAACCATATATAGTGAAATCATAATAATTTGATTAATTGAATTTTCATTTATAATCAATAAAAAAATGATGACTCTTTAACAACCTTTTATTTTGTCTTTTATCTAAATATTTTATATGTATTTGGTAATGCATTGCAAGGTGTTTTTTAAAAATTCTTTTCAATTAAAAATGCATCAAGATTATGTTTTTTCATATAAATTTTTGTTACACCAACAATCAAAATTATTGAAAAATACTTGAAAAATCAATTTAATGTTTTTTCATGAAAAAAGTTTGAAAAGCAAGTCAAACCTAAAAAAACAAAAACCCTCCATGAGAAAAAAAGGGATGGAAAGATTAAGGTGAGCTTTTTTTTTGTTTTTGTTGGCTAAAACATTAATAATAATAATAATAATAATAATAATAATAATAATAATAATAATAAAAAGAACAATCAATCTCCATGACAAAACCCACGACATCAAATTTGCCAAAAATAATTAGATAAAAAAAAAAAATTTGCATAGTGATTTTAGCTTCATTTTTTCCTCTTTTTTTTTTTGTCTTGGAAACATAGCCGAATGACAACCAAGTTTTTTTTTTCATTTTTCATGCTCCTGCAACAATAATAACCCTAGATAAAACTTTTATTTTCTCTTTAGCCTCTCTTCTTTCCAATATTTCTTCTTAAGACCTGTGTCAGAATTCTATAAAGGACACAATCCTGCAAAGCACAAAACTCAAATAAAAAAAAAATAACATAGTATAAGAACAACAACAACAAAAAACTGCAAAAGAACTTACAACATTATACCTAAATCCCAACAATTCTCAGGTAATCAAAACTCGTAAAACAATCACAAAGCAATCAAACTAAAATAAAAGCCAATCAAAAAAGAAATAATAGAGAGAAAGTGATCTTTTTTTTTCTCACACATGCATTTTATATGTAGATTCCTAGGCCACAAAAAGAACATCAAGAGCAGCACCAACCCCTAAGACAAACAATAACATGACATATGCATAGAACTTGCACGGGGAATGAAAAAAAATCTATCAACATCAACAAATAAAATATATAGAAACAAATCAATCATGTTTAGTGTTAAAAAAATCAAACACTCGTCGATTAAGTTGGAAAGAGAGCATGTTTCAATTATGTGGAAAGGAAAAGAAAAGGAAGAGAAGGAAAAAAACAAAAATTGATCTATCTTTGTTGATAAGGAGATTAGGGCCATGTTTGTTTCCCGGACTTTCCAAACTTTCCTGTGTTTGTTTGCCATTAGGAAAGGTGGTCAACGGAAAACATTTTCCGGTCAAAGAAAAACACTTTCCAGTCAACGGAAAACACTTTCCAGTCAAAAGGAAAATTTGACTTGGTTTTCAGGAAAGTGTTTTCCCTTTTGGCTGTGTTTGTTTTCCGGAAAGTGGTTTCCGGGAAACCACTTTCCAAACTTTCATGTGTTTGTTTGCCATTAGAAAAGTTGGTCAACGGAAAACACTTTTCAGTCAAAGGAAAATTTGGCTTGGTTTTCAGAAAAGTGTTTTCCTGGAAAATTAAAAATTTAGAAATGTCATTATTTGCTGATTATATCAAATTTGATCCTCAAACTTTTGATTGTTATATATATTTTGTTTTAAATATTTATTTTTTAATTTCATCTCTTAAAATTTAATTTTTATATTAACTTTGGTTCTTATTTTTATAATTGCTATTTGCTTTTTCCTTATCATTTTTTTAT
>Ga0307515_10014558_pt1 | contig 14563 bp, 9 predicted proteins | sample 17_EM_MG_FD_194513 | JGI IMG/M metagenome (GOLD analysis project Ga0307515, IMG submission 194513) | Populus trichocarpa ectomycorrhiza microbial communities from riparian zone in the Pacific Northwest, United States - 17_EM | ecosystem: Host-associated > Plants > Roots > Unclassified | place... | reverse complement strand
TGCAACTTTGCAATTCTTTATTCAATTAATTAAAACTGTCTAACTTTTAGAAAAATAGAATATAAATACTAAAACCCTGACTAGAACAAATAATTGGGTTTATAGCCCACCAAATAAAATATCTAACAATGACTAAATCAAGCCCAACAAATAAACTCAAATAATCCCAAATAAAATCCAATAATGTAAGGGTTGGACTATCTTTTGTCATCATAAATCATACGGACATGTGAACCATGTCTCGGGTCGATGTCCCCAACTATTCTCTTTGTGCATGGTAGGTTGATAACTATATGGATGTGGATTATTTTGGTTTGTGTTGAATTTATTTGGATTCCCATTCCATAACGCAATAAATTGAGAGTAAACCTGAACGGGATATTCTGTGAGATTTGCACTTTTTTACTGTTGATTCCTAATTTGACCGGGGATGTGATTGCATGATTAAGCTAAAGGCTGTTGGCTCTCAAAAGAGTAGTGGCTTAGCAACAGTCCATAAATGCATGCAATTTAAAGATCCAATTATACACTTGGGCCAGTGTATGTTACAGCTCCATTGATAGCTGTTGTTCAAACCATTTTAGAAAGCACTTCTACACAAACATTCATGCTTAAAGCCATCCATGTGTCTTGTATTTTGCTTATTGTGATCTATTGATGAATTGAAGAGAATATGTAAAAAGAGAAAGATTGTTTGACTACCTTATGAGTGCTTCATTAGGTTTGGCCTTTAACTTGCGGAATATATTATTTTTTCTATTCTTCAATATGGATACTGATTTTATTAGGCCATGTAACTGCAGAACATGACCAGATTCCAACAATTTATACTAATGTGAATCTTGGGCCTTGATTTAGTTTATGTAAAAAGCTCTGAACAATTTTGTCTTGATGCAAACTTTTTTTCATAAGATGTCATCAAATCACTATTTGTTATATGCCCTCGGTTTGTTCAGAAATTGGATGAGGCTGCTGTGCAGAAGGTATTCTTGAAGTCACTCGATAATTACATTAAATGGTGCAGCTACCTGTGCATTCAACCAGTGTGGAGCAAGTATGGAATTTTAACCTCTTTCATTCTCGTTTGTGTTAATTATTGAATTTTAATTCATGAATGATAATGTTTGAAACTTATGCCAATAAAATGTTCTGTGCAGTTTCGAAGATTTAAGCAAGGAAAAGAAGTTGCTCTTTGTTTCCCTGTACTTTCTAATATGGGGGGAAGCTGCTAATGTTAGATTTCTTCCAGAATGCCTGTGCTACATATTTCATCATGTAAGTGAATCTCGGAATACGCTATGAATGGATTAGTTTTTATCTTTTCCCTTTTCAGAAAAGTAACATTACTAATAAGATTGGTAAATGGCTTATTTTGGACCCATCAACAAGTGTACATTTTTGCACTTGTGTTTTCTTTTCCTACTGGATTTTTTTTTAAAAAAATTTCTCATGTGTTGAAGTTTGGCCTGAACCTCAAATTGAGATGTCTTTTGATATTCTTGATCTTATTCATTTATTCTGCTTCTTAAAACCTTTGCTAGTGGATTCAAATCGTTGGTTTGAAGTGCTGTAACTGATAAAAATGAAAAACTATAATAAAAAACTTCTGCAACAATTTTTCTACTGACCTTATTCCATGAACTATAAACTTGATATTTAGATGGTCAGGGAAATGGATGGGATGTTGAGGCAGCAAATTGCTGAGCCAGCAAAAAGCTGTGATTCCAATTCTGAGAATGGCGTATCATTCCTTGATCAAGTTATTACTCCTTTGTATGGGGTTATTGCAGCGGTGAGTGCACATGTTTGTCACTTCTTTCCTTAATTCCTTTACATTTAATTGATAAGGGACAATCACGATCCAGCTACTATCCTTCTTTCTGGATGTTGCTCTCGTTCACTTGGCTCATGCTGTTAACTTCTTTGTTGTGGTGTTTTATTTTTATATTTATGTTCTTTTTAAGTGCTTTAAATCAAAACAAAGTTTGTTGATGTAACATGGTAAATGTGGCATGAATAGTTGCATTAGAAAAATAGGAATATAGAAATGAGTCAAGTGAGTTCATGATTTGATAATTGATTGCATTGCCGTAGAAAAATAAGAAAATAAAATGAGTTTAGTGAGTGCATGGTTTGATAAGTCTAGAAAGGAATTTCGCAGCAGTTCCATAACAATTTATAACTGTTTGTGTATATTAATTCCAAGTACACCTAATAGTAACTTTTCTTTTCCCCCCTCGTACAGTGGCAAGCACTACTAATGTTGAAAAGTTTTTAAATCACATCTTTTAAGCCATGTTAATGATCGGTTATCTTTCTCTCAGCTAGGAGGCACACATTTTTCTTCTTTTGTTAACAGATGAAGGAATGGCAAGGAAAAAAGGTCAATGTGGAGGACTATTTTTGGAAAATGGTCCTGTGAATTATAATACTGCTTATGTTTGTCTTTCCAGAGAGAACTGGCACCTAAGCCTAGTGCTGGAGTAGTTTTGTTGTCATGCATGAATAATACTTAAAACTTTGGCAGCAATTTTTCACCAATAGAGCACACATAACATCATATCTATGTTATGTCATGCATTGGTGCTAAGCTTGTTGCTTTGGGACTGACTTGTTCTATTGTGATGCCATTATGATTTAGGCTGGTCGTTTTATTTTTACTTGCAGTCATTTCTGTACATGCATCTCTTCCGGGGATGTTATCTTGTCATAAACCGTGCCAATTTCTTCTCTGCTGTCCTATGCATTGTGGTTTTGCTTAAGATTTGACTTCCCTGCCACTACACCTAGGAAGCAGGAAACAATGCTAATGGACAAGCGCCTCATTCTTCTTGGAGAAATTACGATGATTTTAATGAGTATTTTTGGTAAGTCTCCTTTGATTTGTCAGTCTTTTCTCACTTAACTTGGAGTCATGTTGAATGGATGGAATGGAGAATTCAGATTCATTTTCCCAATTCATGCAATGGAAACAAAAAAAAAAAGAGCTTCTATTCATTTAAAACTTAAATATTGGTGAATTAATGTAAATGAACACATGCAATTTAGTCTTTCTTGTTATTCATCAATGGAATAGCTAAACTGTGCAGCTGTGAAATTTATGAAGTATCCATGCTCTTTATTTCTTTCGCAGCTATTTCATAGACATTAAAGAGAATTCTATTGTATTTAATTATACTGAATTATTCAAATCAACTAAATTCAATTGGAAAATCCATTTCAATTCTGTTTGTGGTAAGAAAATGATTGTCTCTGACTTTGTTAGTTATAGATAGAGTAATATTCAGTTTGATCTGACTTATGAAGATTAAATTTTGATTTTGAGTCATAATTCAAAAGTTATTTTTCTATAAACAACTTACGACAAAAATGAGTTAGGTTAGAAGTATATTTAGCAAAAAGTTACTCAAATCAACTGTTTTTGAAGAAAGGGGAGAGGATAAATTATGTAATCAACAAGTTAAAAAGTTAAATTTTAACTTTTGATTAAAGCAGTTTGAACTCGAATTTGTAACAAAATTGATTTATGTCAAAAGTTATTTCTAACCAAATTTATTTATGACTTTTCTTTGAGTAAAAAATTAAAGCAACTCAAACCAATTTGCAAAAGTCATAGTAAATGGAACCTAAAACTATTTTTGTGTCAGATGGATGGCCATTGTTTTTCTCCTCATCCTTATCCATGTATTTCCATTTCCAGGTCACTTCATTGCTTTGAACTCAGTTGGCCGTGGCGCACGAGTTCATCCTTTTTCCAGAGACCAAAACCAAGGACAAAGGTTTGTAACATTTTTTTATGCCTTTATGCTTTCTGTTCCTTTTGGGATCTTTTAATAGTATCTGAAGACAGCAACGCCAGGAGCAGAAGCATATCCTGTGCATAATTGATTCTGGCTCTGTGGTTTTCTTGAAATGTAGTTGCTGTCATTTGACAAAGTAAATATGTCATCCTGTTCATGTATAGAGTTAAATATTAAAGCCAGACTGTTTGGCTTGAATCATAGATTATATAGAGACAAGGTGGCTTAAACAGAGCAGAGAAGGTTTTCTGGGAAACTTGTCATGTTGAGGTCATATATATATATCCACTTTTATAATCTCAACATGGCAAGCTTCCATCCTACACCCTTAATTCTCCGCTCAATCCTTATTACTTATATCCACTTTTGTTGGATGAGGGCTTGTGAAAGTATGGCTTTTCCTTCCTATAATGGCCAAACTATATTCATTTACATTTGTAGATTGCTTGTGGTGGGTATTACATTGTGCTACAATGTATGATTAAGGCTTTAGGTTTGTAGACTGCTTGTGGTGGGTATTACATTGTGAATCACTATAAAGTATGTCTTTTGTCCTTACAGTATTTGCTTAAAACTGCTGGAAGTCAACGTAGAGGGAAAACTTCGTTTGTTGAGCACCGGACGTTCCTTCATCTTTACCATAGTTTCCACCGTCTGTGGATATTTCTTGTTATGATGTTTCAGGTTAGCATGTCAAAATCAAATTCTCATAGAAACCACTGTCCTTCTCCTGCTGTGCATCTGAAAAGCTTCTCTGTTCATTTTGTTTATTTTCTTGCCATGCATTTGAAAGGTCTTTTCCTTTGCCTTTTAGATATAATTTTTGTTTATTGCAAATATCTATACCAGCGACTCCCCTCTTCTTCATTGTTGTGAATATTTTTTACTATGCATTGATGAAGTCTCTACTCATTAATAACTTGTTAGCTTGACTAGAATGTATCATTCTCATGGCTGCAAGCATTTCTTTTCTGCTTCCAGGGACTCACTGTCATTGCTTTTAATGATGGAAAATTTAACTCCAAGACACTGCGGGAAATTCTAAGTCTTGGTCCAACATTTGCTGTGATGAAGTTTATTGAAAGTATGGTTCTCTGACATATAAAATGATTTTCTCATTGTTATGCTGAACTAATTGTTAATTACTTACAACTGTCAATCATCACAGATAAGAAATATAACAATTTTTTATATTGCAATTTCACGAGTAATTTGTTTTTTGATGTTCATACCTTTTGATTTAGGTGTGCTGGATGTTATGATGATGTATGGGGCTTATTCTACATCAAGACGTCTGGCTGTGACTCGAATATTTCTTCGTTTTGTGTGGTTTTCTTGTGCTTCTGTCTTCTTAAGCTTCCTCTATGTGTATGTTCTCTTAAGCAAGCATTTATACTTGATATCATTTTCTGCATGCTTGTCATATGTGAATAACAAGCTACCTTTTATTCTTGTTGCTTTCTTCAAATACAGGAAAGCTCTCCAGGAAGAGAGTAAACAAAATTCAAATTCAGTTTTTTTCAGATTGTACATGATCGTTGTAGGCATCTATGCTGGTGTCCAGTTTTTTATTAGTTTCCTCATGCGAATACCAGCTTGCCACCATATGACTAATCAGTGTGATCATTGGCCATTTATTCGCTTCGTAAAGTGGATGCGCCAGGTTTTTCTTTTACCTTTTCTTTTGGCCAAATTATTTCTTCTTTATGCTTGATTTTCCTTTTATGTGCTGGATTATATTTTTTGGTCCATTGTCAAAATGGTTACTGTCCTATGTCCTTGGATAGTTTTTCTTTTTAATATTTTAGGTGTATTTTAAAATTTAAATGTTGATTCGTTGATTTTTTTTTTGAAGGAACGCTATTATGTTGGGCGTGGCATGTATGAAAGGACTAGTGACTTCATTAAGTAATGTCTTCTACATCTCTGATACTTTAACCTTCTCTCCACAAAATATTTTAATTCTCACATTGGACATTTGCTTCTGTTATGTTAGATTTTTGTCTGTGTTTTTTTTTGTTTGTTTGTTTGCTGTTGTTGTACAATGATGATACAGGGATGATAATTTGTCCATAATTTTATTGGCTTAATCTTGTCAAAACTAGCTTCCTTCTTGCCCAAAAGCAGGGGAAAAACAAATACCGGACTGACCACCTCACTTTAATGTCCTTTTAGCATTGTTTCAAATAATAGCACAGTCATGATCTCTTCCATCATTTATACCAATAGCTTGAAGTGCAAATGCTCTGTTTTATGTTAATGGATTCATTTTGGGCTGCCTTTTGTGGCTTGACTGATTAGAATTGGCTCCTTAGATCTGTAATTGTGTAAAAAAGTCCAATATATACATTGTGGACATTTTGAAGAACAATTAAGAAGAACTTATGAAAATCTAACATTTTCGCATAGAAGATGTAAAACATATCTTAGGCATTTTAAAAATTGAACAGCATTTCTCAATTGATTTACTAAAGAATAAATTTTAAATCCAAGGGATATAATTCATCTTCATTGTTTTTATCTAAATGCTTTCTAAATTTAAAGAAGATGAAATGAATTTTGAATCTTTAACAAGCAGGTACATGCTCTTTTGGTTGGTTGTTTTGAGCGGAAAGTTCTCATTTGCGTATTTCCTTCAGGTCAGTGAGATTTATATAACACCAGCCTTAATTTTGATGGAAGTTTCCTAAATTATATTTTAACCTTTTTTGCAGATCAAGCCCTTGGTGAAACCGACAAGGACTATTGTGAATATGACTGATAATCTGAAGTATTCTTGGCATGATCTTGTATCTAAAAGTAAGGTCGTTTGACAAAATTTTATACCATAATTACGTTGTAAAATTTCTGTTTATTTTTTTTCCCATTGTGTCATATATTTGCACCAGTATTTTGCTCCAAAATATATGTGATTTAATTTTGGTAACTATAATTGTATTCTGTTTTATATTTTTATAGAATTTGAGAAGCCATTATTTGACTGTGTTCAATGCTTTGAGAAGCCATATTTTTGGAACTTTACAGTTTCTTTTCCAACTTCTTATGTTTAAAAGCATTTTGCTAATAACCTGGTGGCATTTGGCAGAATTATTTTTTATCACGTTATACTGTTTAAATGTTTCATTGTTGCCATGTTGTGGATTTGGTGATTTTTGCTAAAATGTCATTTTGATTCACTGTAGGTTTTTTGTAGTCTCCTTAAAATCGTAACATTTCAAAATTGTGCTGGATTTTTCCCAGCATTTCAATACCAGTGTAGCCTCTGTGGTCTTGTTTGATGTTGCAACATTCTCTTTATTAATTTATGAATGCATAGCTCATTGGGAATTCTCTTTCATTGCAGATAATCATAATTTCTTGACAGTTGTTACCTTATGGGCTCCAGTGATTGCTGTAAGTGCAATTCATACATACATGTGCTCACACCTGCTCATATTATGAATCTGTAATTGATTTTTTTGTTTCTTTCATTCATTCGATTTATTGGTCCCATAATTTTTCTGCTGGATGTACCTCAACAATCTGACAGTTGGAGTTTTTTTTTTTTTGCCCGCTATGTTTGAGTTACTGATATAGTGTGGGTAGCTTAAAAGGATAAGGTGGCTCTATTGTTCTCTGATGTGTTTCCAATTCGCTCCAGCCATATTGGCTGAATGGTTTCAGACATGCCTTTTATGCAAGGGGGTGTGGGAGGATGCAACATCTCAAATAGATGGGATATGGACAAACAACCTTGAAAATTATTGAAGCCTTTCTTATGATCATTAGTAAAATTAGAGCAAGATTACCAGAAAAAGCATCCTACATGAAGAAATTAAAACTCACATACCTATTATAGTTTAATGACTCTTCTAAACCCTCTACTGCCATGCACCATTAGAGGCTATGAAAACTCTAAAACTCACAAGACAGAATTGATGGAATTTTCTAAAGAAGTGGAAGAAGAACTAGAGATACTCTAAAGTGCCAATTTCAGCTCGGTAAGTGGTAATTGAATCCCTCAAAAAGGTCGCCAGTAGTTTGTCTTATTCCAGACATCATTCATCAAGCTTCATCGCTACCAACTTAGACGACGGCATCATCATAACCAGTACAACACTATTGCAAAACTGCTGCAGCACCTTTGAAGCTACCCACCACTATCGTGATCAACATCATTACATCACCACCTGATTACCCCTTTTTTCATTATCACTACTGCTACTATTACTATGTTTTATACTTTTTAAATAAAACATGTATCCTCACTCTTATCTGCTTAATGATAAATAGTTTTTTAAAAACCAAAAATTGTAAAAAATTAGGTTTTGGTTTTTGAAAAACAGAAAACCTATCTTAAGAGTGCTTTTGAACACAAACTTTCTATATAAACTAGAGTCTGGTCAGTGCAAGTAGTTAACTTGCAAATTGTGTGATATCTGTTATTTGCTTAGCTAAATCAGAAGCTTTATTTTATTTAATACGTTTCCTGGTTTCTGGACAGATTTATCTTTTGGATATCCATGTGTTCTATACCATTATATCTGCTATTTGGGGATTCTTGCTTGGAGCAAAAGATCGCCTTGGGGAAGTAAGTGATTTTTTTTTTGTGTATATTTGCTTCTTTCTTTTCATAAACATGGAAGCTAGATCCTTGTTGTTTTTATATCATTTCTATTTTGCTAAAATTTTATATTTCCTTTCCCTTTTCATTTCTCATTAGTCTTTTCATTTCTTTGGGTTATTATGTGTGCCTTAAGATTCATTATTATGCATGTAATAAATCCAGATTAGATCTTTGGAAGCTGTTCACAAACTTTTTGAGGACTTTCCTGGAGCTTTTATGAATAATCTTCATATCCCACTCCCCAACAGGCATGGTTTTGTTAATTTTCTTTCATACCCATTAACAAGATATTATGATCTCAATTGTTTTCCTCCTCGTTTTCATTATGTCTTTCTTCTGAAAGCAATCTCTCCTTTGCAGAAGTTCCCGCAGCTCTTCAAGTCAGGTGAGTCATTTGACAATTTAGTTTCCTAAATAATGTGTTTGGTCATTTTTCCAGATAAATTATATCTTATACCATCATTTCTTGAACTTCTATAACCTTTTTTTGGGGACCTAAAGGGGTTCAGGTATACGGTAAATTACGAAAGCCCCTCTGAGGTGTTATAAAATTACACATCATCCAAAAGTTTAAATATTTGACAGAATTCCCTCGTTTATGTAAATATTCCAAAAATCCCCTACTATACCCAAAATGCCCTCAATATTCTCAAAATCATCCCCTTTAACAAAATGATTTAAAAAAAAAAGAAGTGCATTTTGGGTACAGTGGGGATTTTGTAATATCTTCTAACTATTGGGTGGTCATGGTAATTTCATGATATCTCATGGAGGTTATTGTAATTTACCCTTACTTTTATACTTTTATGAACTTTCACTGTGTGCTTGTTTTGTTCTGTATTTCAGAAAATGTTGTCATATATCATTTTCTTTTTAATGATTTGTTGAAATTCAGTTGATAAACAGAATTCAATGTCTTGCTTTACTCAGCACTTAAAGGAGACTATACTTTTGCTGCTTGGTTCTAACGCAACCACAATCTGCATTGCTTTGATTTTTTTTCCTATATTTTTTTGTACATCATTTAGTTTTGTGAATCATGAATGAGATAGGAATCTTAGATAACTCATTTTGGTGTGATGCAGGATACCTTGGAGAAGAGAAAAATTGATGCTGTTATTTTTGGACCCTTTTGGAATGAGATCATACGCAATTTAAGGGAAGAAGATTATGTCACCAATTTGTGAGTCCTTGAATATCACCTATTCATTGCAATTGTTCCATATCTTTTCTATTTATTGATATTGCATGCTTCATACTGTACTGCAATGCTTGATAACAATGATTGTGCTTTATTGTTGTTCATTAATCTGGAGCCACTAGTTTTTATTCATCCTTTGTCAATTCCCTCACAACGATTCAATAATTTTTTTATTTATCCTGAGAAAGAAGTTTGCAATATACAACTTGGGGTTTGCCTTATAATTGTCATACTAAACTTTGAATCACCAAGTAATTTAAGCTTTGTGGTTAAATTTGATTAACTTTATTTTTGAAAAAAATGCCATTGAATCTAAACGAGAAATCAAGACTTTTTGAAGTTGGTTAATCTTTTATTTGATTTGATATTTTATCAAGGGACAGAGGAACCATGTAGGATTAGGGTGGTTAATAATTCTCAATAATAAATAGTAGATTGTTTTAAGGCCATGCTTTGAGGACACTATATTCTGTTGAATTTATGTTGTCTTCTCTTAATGTTTTTCTAAGTCATAGTGGATTTTTCATGTCTCTTTTACAAGCTCTTCAGGTTCTGCTCTACTCCTAGCAGATTGTTCTGATGATTATCATATCTCTGCTATCTCATTGCAGAGAAATGGAGTTGCTTCTGATGCCTAAAAATTCTGGGAACCTTCCCTTGGTTCAGTGGCCCCTTTTTCTTCTTGCCAGCAAGGTCATCTTGGGGCCTCCAGCCTTATATTTCTTGTCTCATCTCCATTTCTTTTGATGATTTTTTTTTTCTAGTTTCCGGAGATTCTTGAACATGATCTTAATTTTTACCTTGTATTTGTTTATGTTTTTTTGTAGATTTTTTTGGCTAAAGATATGGTGGAGGGTAGTGATTCACAAGCAGAGCTGTGGGAACGGATTTCAAGAGATGACTATATGAAGTATGCCGTTGAGGAGGGCTACCATGCCCTTAGATTTATCTTGACAGAAATATTGGAGGGTGAAGGAAGGATGTGGTAAGTTTTGAGATGAGGAAACTATTTGAGCCATTGTACATAGGTACGAATGCTTTGTGATGTATTAATATCTTCTCTACCTCAGGGTTGAAAGGGTTTATGCCGACATTGAAGGCAGTATTGCAAACAGGAATATTCATGTTGACTTTCAGCTGAAGAAACTTTCACTTGTAATTACACGAGTTACTGGACTGCTTGGAATTCTGGTAGGTCTCATTTCTGCGTTGTGTAACATGTTTAAACTTTGTATAAATTCATGCTCGAAAAATTACGACATTCTCAAGTGCATTGACACAATCCAAGGAGTGCCAATGTGGACCAAGAATAAGAGGCAAGAAAATTGAAAACTGTCAATAGAGTACATAAATGGAAAGCATATAAAGGCCAAGTAACAACCTCCATGATATGAATGCAAACTCTCCATGTCTGTCTAACATAATCCATGAATTGGGAATGCAGTCACTTGGTTTTATAGTAAAATGAGACATGATAATCTATGGAAAGTTATAAGTAATTGACATTTTTCTATGATACAAATGCTTTTCTTTTCGCTGTTCCCTCGCTCCCTACCTTCTGCTTCATTCGTATGCATAGCACAAATTATCCCGTCTTGATCAGCTTAAGATAGTCATGTTTGGCGATTTCTTTGATATTCTAATCAGCAATGTCATTGTCTTATCTGTATAATATTTTCCTGAGACTCTGACCCTTGTAAGCTATCAAATGTTCAAATCTAGTAGTTACCTACAGAAAACCCCTTCTTTTGCTATCTGTGTTTAAACCTGACAACTGATATTTTGTTATACACAGAACTCAGGATATCAATATTCCCATGGTTCATTTGTTTCTAATCTGGAGCTTTTCTCGTTTGTTCACTTCTTAGATGAATTGGTGATAACGAGATGGTTCTGACCCCACTGGTTCAGCTATAGATGTTCTATATCAGGCTTTTATTTGTGACAAAATATCTGTGGCATTTCTATATTTTTTACTTTACCCCAGAATTTAAAAACTTTTCCCCCACACGGGGATTTAACAAGGTCCCTGATCCTTTGTGTTTTCCAGCAACACCTGTTTTCAATAACATTCTTTTTTACGCATTGAATAATTTTGAATATCTCCAGTTATCATGATCAGTTGTCCCCTAATTATACTATTCAATATGAAGGATGATTAATAATGCAAGGATTTGGTTTACATTGTCTAATTTCGTTGGCAAGGAGCCTTTCATTCTATATCTATCTCTAAAGCCATAAACTGCTATTGAATGCTTCTGCACTTTATATGAAATTCTTCTACAGAAAGCTGAAAAACCAGACCAGGAAAATGGTGCCATTAAAGCTGTACAAGATCTGTATGATGTGGTGCGGCACGATGTCCTTTCTGTCAACATGAGGTCTGGTAAAATTGCTTGTGTTCACTTATGCATTTGATACGTTGACACTTTCCTCTCAAATATGCCTTATGGGTTCATATTCCAGGGAGCACTATGAGACGTGGAATTTGCTGTCAAAAGCAAGGACTGAAGGTCGTTTGTTTACAAACATGAAGTGGCCAAGAGATACAGAGCTGGTATGTTAGAGAAGATTTATCTTGTTTCTTCTCTTAGTAATGACAGGGTGTGTTCTATATGAAATTATTTAACTTTGGAGGATATGCAGAAAACGCAAATCAAGAGATTGTATTTGCTTTTAACAATCAAAGATTCCGCTGCAAATGTCCCCAAAAATATTGAAGCCAGAAGGAGGCTACAATTCTTTACAAATTCCCTTTTCATGGATCTGCCTGCACCAAAGCCAGTTCGTGAGATGCTATCCTTCAGGTTGTACTTTTTCAGTGCATTAATTGTAGGCATTAATGCATACTTGATGGATCTAGTTTTCTCATGATGTTTGTATGCATGTGCAGTGTGTTCACTCCATATTATTCTGAGATTGTTCTTTATAGCATGAATGAACTTCAAAAGAAAAATGAGGATGGAATATCGACTTTGTTTTACCTCCAGAAAATATATCCAGGTACTCCGTGTGCTTTGTTGTGATGATTAAACTAACTTTGACACCGCCCTTTTTTCTTGAGTTCATTTGTCCTTGCTTTGTAATTGCTTGCAACCTTTAGTTCATGGTGATTAGAATGTTTGTTCTTTACTTTGAAGGGAAAGGTTGGAGAAATTTACCTGGTTGGTTGGGAGGATTTTATGTGATAGTCTTGATTCCCAATGCGGTCAATTCTATTTGTGTTTTCTTTTTCCTTTCTTGTTTTTTTTCTTGTCCATGTGCTCCTTGCATTCTTTATCTCTTACTATATTACGATCCTGGTTTAGGCATGGTCAATGGACAGAATGCACTCACTGAAGGAGTCTAAGCTTTATGCTCTGTGTATTTAGCTTTATGTGATGTCAAGCTTTCATCCGCTTTGGTATTGGTGTCTCAGACCTAGACATGTTATTTGGTTTCCCATTTCTTGTAATTCCAATTTGTGATTACTTCTGGGATTTACATTACACTTGGTGGACAATGTACATCTTCGCAAACTAAAAATGTTGGAAAATTTTTCGCTCAGTTTTTAACACTTCACTTTCTGTGGACCCAATATCTGTTAGAGCGGAATACGTGATTCCATACATGACTTGGATGTGGCATGTCATGGATAGTTAATTGCAGGTAACGATATGAGGAATAGAGTTGTTGACGAGGTGGAGTGATGATCCATGATAAATCTTGATTCTCTTCCAGTGAATGATTTTTCACTTAATTATGTTGATTTTTATGTTCTCTTTCAGTGAATGATTTGATTTATATAGATAGTCCGATTAGGGAAAGAAGAAAAAATAAAATAGGTATTGGGATTTAGTTATGAATAGAAGAATTTCTTGGGTTAGTTTTAGTGATGATCATGGAAATTTTTTTATTCCCTTCCAGTTTCATAGTCTCTGAATTTAAAAGAATACCATTGATTACATTGTCAATTGTTGATTTTTAGTAAAGTCTTTGCCTGCCCTTGATTTTTATTGCATTTTTATCCAAGTACTAATTTGAATTTGAGATAGTATAGAATTGGGAATCCAATAATGAAGACCACCTGACTTTTTGATAGTTTACCAACAGAAAGTGCAAAAATGGACTGTAATGTGGGGTATAGAGGGAGTGTTGCAGTTCTTGAGTTTTTGGTTTATCAGTCTGGTTGGCTAGTTGACTATTTATGGCTGCTTTGAAAAAGTTTGCTTTATGACTTGAAATGTATTTTCTCTCACTTGCTGGCAGCCTCAAAATTGTTTATGTTTTGTCACAGATGAGTGGAAGAACTTTCTTGATCGTATTGGCTGTGATGAGAATGCACCAGACTCAGAGCTCATTAATAATCCTGATGACAACCTTGAACTTCGGATTTGGGCCTCTTACAGGGGACAAACATTAGCCAGAACTGGCAAGTGATCTTTTCTCTTTTCTCACTTGAGTTTCTTGGTTCCATATTCTATTGGTTCATTTGGGAGAAGTTCTTATAGTAAAACAATATAATCCGTTTCTTTATACAGGATCTGGTCATGGTCTAAATTTGTATGGGAAATCTGAATTTTGTTATTTGGTTTTATGATGTTTAGTACATCTTTCCTGTCCTATTCCAAGTGCATTTATTTCAGTGGATATATGATTTCACACACCGCTATTCTATTCTCCCTTATATTTGGGAAGTCATGAACCATTTCTTGTATTCTAGTATTGTTGCCTGGTTGCTGTAAGGCACGCATGTCCTTTTTGGGCTTGCCATTCCAGATTGCTTTCTACACTGTGCTTGCAGGTTTTCTTCTCCAGTTTTTTTTTTTTTTTTTCCAAAAGTTGCTTGTTGTTTGAACTGTTTTCTAGGAAACTGTGTATCTGGTGTATATGTGGGACAAATACATTTACTGTGTTTCTAATTCATGTAAATGCATGTTAAGTTAGTGATAATTCTTTCCTATTTTGATCTTTTAA
>Ga0307515_10014557_pt1 | contig 14563 bp, 11 predicted proteins | sample 17_EM_MG_FD_194513 | JGI IMG/M metagenome (GOLD analysis project Ga0307515, IMG submission 194513) | Populus trichocarpa ectomycorrhiza microbial communities from riparian zone in the Pacific Northwest, United States - 17_EM | ecosystem: Host-associated > Plants > Roots > Unclassified | place... | reverse complement strand
ACGTTAGCGTCTAACACATAGCAACACCAAAACTACATGGATTTGTGTATCGCCCTCTCTATAAGGCTGTCAATAAGGCCCCTTATTCACCCCCTCCCTTATAAGGGTCGATCGACATTTGCGACATCACGCTCACGCATTTTTATCAACCTCCGCACATTCTCGACGGTCAAATAATGCATTGGCAGCCACTCTGATTAGTTAACTGCTCTGCTGATCTACAGTGCCATTGTTGACCCTTTTGCGCTGCAAGTCCACTAGCTCCACGACTACTCCTTGATCATTGACACTTCGCTTCCACAACAGGGACCAGAAGACGCCTGGAAAGAGCGGAGATCGAAGTTCACAAAGCTCTGCAGGATTGGGGGGGTCGAATGCGAAAGGAAAGTACTGACGACATGGAGGCCAGCCTGCGGCTCGGTACGGTCACAATCACCCTTCGTGTGACATGCAGCAGTTGGGCCTAGATAATCATCTAGTTTATCTACGGGTTAGACAACTCAGGTACAGTAATAAAAACCAGATCGATGGACATACAGTTTCAGGTCCTAACACATCTCAATGACGTTGCAATTGACGTTGAAGGACCGGCCTATTGAGCATTTGTCGAACTGGCAGGCGCACTGGAGTGTCGGAATTTGTGTTTCCCATTTAGTTTACTGCTGTATGTCCTCGCGACTAGTTGATTTATTTACATGCTTGTTAGACCCGACCACATCTGACTTGTATCCGGCGATTACGTTGGCCAACTGTGCACTCGTTCCATGTCCCGGAACGGCATATCTAAAACCTTGTAATCCAAGCGACCCGGCAATGCTGCCCTAGAGCCCTTTCATTCAGTACTGACAACGTCAGCCATCACGAGCCCCTCGCACTACCTAGAGCGCATGTGCCAGGGAACTTGATGCCGATCAACCTCAAGGAAGCTTCTAGGGTTAGTTATGCTCGGCTGCTCTGGAACCCCAACATAGAATACCACGCTGGCAGATTCAGTGGTACTCGATCGCGAACGCTGTATGGACACCCAATCAATCAACGCCTCAAGAATTTGAGACGACCCCATCGTAATTAGCGGTACATTGTTTGGGAGGTGTATTTGTTTTATAAGGATTTAACGTGAGGGAGAGGGAAAGGAGAACACGCAACAGAGCGTGAGCACAACCCATATTCAAGTTACTTAGCGCAAATGATTTTCATTTGCAGCCGCGCCACTCATTCAATCACCCCCTTCGTTCTCTAGAAACAAGAACTTGTTCTGAGGTGCCGAGCGGCCTCTTGAACTCGACGCTGGCTGTGGCGCGTTGGTGAACTTTGAATCATCATCGCCGCCCTTCCCCTTTCGCTTCTTTTTTTTCTGGCTCTGTTGCGACCTCTGCATGCTCGAAGTGACCGAGTTCGAGGTTGGTCTCACGGGACGTTGGGGCGGTGGTACTTCGGCTTCATTAGGAGCCGCACGTTCCTCGACATAGCTGGCAGGGAACAACCCCCTTTTCCCGTCCGCCGTGGTGCCCCTCCACCACCCATCGTCTATTGGCTCAACATCGTAGATGTATTCGCCCTCTACGAGGTTGATCTGATCGTCCTCTTGGGCTTCGTGCGGGCACATGACAAACACGGTAGGAATTCGTTGGGAACGATAACGAGGTGAAAGGCGTGGGGATGGATCGGGCGTAGGAATCTGGGACGGTGGATCCACAGGGACTGGAGTGTGGGGAAGTGAAATGGGTGGTGGTCGATGTGGTTCTGGAGACGGTCGACGTGGTCCCGGGGACGGTTGATGTGGTTCTGGAGGCAGCCGTTCTGGTTCTGGTGGGGGTTGTTGTGATTCTGGCAGTGATTGTTGTGGTTCTGGTGGGGGTTGATGTGGCCCCAGAGGCGGTGGATGTGGATGTGGTTCTGGCGGTGTTCGCTGTGGTTCTGGAGGCGGCCGACGGGGTCCCGGGGACGGTCGATATAGTTCTGGGACCGGTCGTTCTGGTTCTGGCGGTGGTCGTTGTGGGTCTGACGGTGATCGGTGTGGTTCTGGAGGCGGTCGTTGTGGTCGTGGTGAGGGTCGATGTGGTTCCGGTGGAGGTGTTCGTTGTGGTTCCGGTGGAGGTGTTCGTTGCGGTTCTGGTGGGGGTTGACGTGATTCTGGAGGCGATCGTTGTGGCTCTGGTAGTGGTTGTTGTGGTCCTGGTGAGGGTCGATGTGGTTCCGGCGGTCGATGTGGCTCTGGCAGTGTTCGCTGTGGTTCTGTAGACGGTCGGCGTGGTCCCGGGGACGGTTGATGTGATTCTGGCGGTGGTCGTTGTGGTCCTGGTGAGGGTTGTTGTGGTTCCGGAGGCAGTCGATGTGGCTCTGGTGGTGTTCGTTGTGGCTCTGGTAGGGGTTGATGTAGTTCTGGAGGCGGTCGTTGTGGCTCTGGAAGTAGTCGTTGTGGTCCTGGTGAAGGCTGATGTGGTTCCGGAGGCGGTCGATGTGGCTCTGGCAGTGTTCGTTGCGGTTCTGGAGACGGTTGACGTGGTCCTGGGGACGGTCGATGTGGTTCTGGAGGCGGTCGTTCTGGTTTTGGCGGTGGCCGTTCTGGTTCTAGCGGTGGCCGTTGTGGTTCTGGAGGCGGTCGATGTGGTTTTGGTGGGAGTGGTTCATCTGGTGGTGGTTCATCTGGTGGTAGTTCATCTGGTGGTAGTTGTTCTGGTGGGAGTGGTAATCGAGGCAGAGGCAACAACGGCGGGGGGTGAAGTGGGAGGGTGGGAGTTGTAATAATAAACCACGCATTGTCAATAATTGAATGGCCCAGATCATGACAAAAAAGTGCGCACTAGAACAGAGACAACCCATGGGTCGAGTTAAGCCTCAAAGGCCTCAAATATAATGCAAGATTGAGAGGGGTGTAATTCAGGGGCGCCTCTGAGGCGTCGCAAGAGTGAAGTCAGTTCGCCCGAATCACCGTGACTGCGGTGACCTCCGATCTTCGCGATGATTGGAACGCCGCTAAATTATGTGCGTCCTTTGTAAGTGTAGCTGAACCCTGGTGTCGAAGTGCTCCGCAAAACCTTCCAAGCTAGTGTCGCTCCCGGATTGAGTGGGCGATGAAAGAAGCTAGGTGTGAGTTGAAATCACTCGCCGTCCGATCCGCCTCTTAAAGGTACGCCTGAGAAACGTGAGGCGGTTGCGTGTTGCGTGGCTTCCTGCAGGTCGAGATGGTTGGGACGACATGAGACTGGAAGTGGAACAAAACCTGCCGTTCGCCTCGTGTTGCTCATATCTCAAAATTTCCACGAGGGTTGAACTAGTGTCCTACACTCTGTAAGATATGTCAGACGGTATATACGGGGTGTCGTTGCGGTGAATCGTCTGATCAAGTACACACCCAATAGGACATTACTGGTTGACTGCCAAAAGATAAAGGTTTTCTAGACAGGTAAATGCATGTAAGGGAGCCGGAGTGAAAGGAGTGGAGGAATGGGCTTACCCCGTTGTTGAGGTTATCAAGGTGGGGGCCGGGTTGAAGTAGCGCGCTATTCATACCGCGCCAGGCTGATTGGAAGACTTTAGGCAACATCTATGCCTCTTGTGAATCCTTTTACACCTATCACCTCTCCCACAGGGTGCTGGGTTCCGGACATATGGCGCATTTTACCAACCTCCGCACATTCTGGATGGTCAAATGAATGCACTGCGGCTCACTCCGATTATTTAGCTGCTACGTTGATCAACGGTGCTACTGTTCGCCCTTTTGCGCACGCTGCGAGTCCACTGGCCACACGACTCCTTGATCATTCGAGCTCCTTTTCCACAACAGGGACCTGACGGAAAATGAGACCCACTTGCTCTCTTCTTCTACGATATGATTACTTTATGTAGTACAAATGGCCGAGCCACATATGAAACTAGTATCAGAATGCACGGAAACGGGTCTGCAACCCTGTATATGACCGATATCCAGGAACTATGGGAAAAACGAAACCGTACATGTTATATTGAAAACACTACTATTCCGACAGAACCAGAAGACGCCTGGAACCGTTGTATTGCAAGCGGCGGAAATCCAAGTTCACAATTAGGGGTTTAGCGAGCTTCAGACTACTACCCATTGCGTATCAGGGGTTCTAAATGATCCTGTTTATGAGTATTCGGGCCAGCCGGCTGATGCATGACCCACAATACTAGCCTTGTTCCAGGAAATCTCCAATGCCATATTACCACTTCCCGAATTCTTCGGCACTTTTGATCCCTGTCATTGACGTGTTACCAGCATCTGTTTTTGCATCCGGGTCGTTCTTCGTTGCGGCCGGCATTCCCGCAAGTCACAGTAGGGAGGCGTGCTGACGTGCTGTGAGAGAGCATTGGCTTATTGAGCTTGTACATATGGAGGTGCACAAGCTAGTGTTCGTTTGTTGAGTGCCGTATCACCTTATTCTGGTTGGTTTGGTCCCATTCCCCAAACATTCATCTGTCGATCCCCACCCGATCCATTTTACCCGTCTGATTACGCACCAATTGCGTTTCTATCTTTCTTTACCATTATTTTCCTGGCCGCGCACAGGTGCCCCTATCACCCGAAGGGCGCGCTGTACCAACAATCCTGCGCACTTTCTTGTCAGTAACATAGCATGGTCATATACATCTACGCCTTACCAGCCTTCTTATCTCGCGCCGTGCCCTCGGTATCTATGCAGGCGTGCGACCCACGCGGTGCAAGGGGAGCCTCCGTGCTACCGCGGTACTACGGCCATTGAGCAGTCACAGCCCGTCATAGCTAGAATACCCAACCATTTTTGCCCGCCGATCTACGTCACTCGTCCTTACAATCACGCGCGACTCCAATGGCCCAAATTCTGACTATGTACTGTAATTTGCCTTGAATGTACATAGATGCACTTCGTTTGGGCTTATTTTCTTTGCTCCCTGGCTTGTAGCAGTAGTCAGGGACTAACTGCGTATCTCCTCTTCCTCTTCCCTCCCAAAATTTCTCCCTACAGGTCGTCATGAGTACACACTCAATAGATCGAGACCCGGTGTTTCCTTCCTCTTGATGATCAGTATGAAAGGAGAAGGAATGACGCGACGGCCTACAAATCTTCATCCTGTTCGTATCTAAGGACCGTAGTTATATGTACAGGCTTGAGATAATGGAACTATGAAAGTCCGTGTCGCGTGATAATGTTCGTGGTAGAGCGATGTGCATGGCACACGGAGGTCATACCACTTTGCCTCCAACGATTAGGCACAACGATAGGACGTGGGCATGACAGGCGTATGGAGTCTTACCCGAAGCTCCCGATGTCCAACAGTTCCTCATGCGGAGCGCGCGCAGTTGCTCGCATGCTTAAATCGCCGGATCGAGCTTTGCAATGCACAACATTCGGATGAAACAGAACTTAGTGTACTCCCACTTTGATCGTTGTCATCGGCTATCGAACACGGGCTGTCTATGCGCCTACACCACGTTGCATCTTGATCCGCTCCTGATCCGAAACCACGGAGCGAACAAATATGGGGACTCGAGCAGCCAAGACAATGAACCTGTGAGTACCCTACAGAGTCATATTGCGCAGTATAGTTGTGACTGATGACTTGAGCACTGAGGCTTTTCCTCGATCGTATGGCATTTCACTTCAATCTAGGTCCACACCACTTATTTATCCAATACATAGAAATCACTTTGCATGATGGCCCAAACACAATACATCGGTTGCAGTTGTTTGTAGGAGATCAGGACATAGAGTTGCAAAGGAAAGACAGTTGCACCTGGGCACCAGTGCGACGCCCGTGTGTCCTCCGTTTCTTTACAACGTGTAGTTGCTAAGAGCTGTGTGCATATAGGGGGATTTCTCCGACATCCCACATGCGAGTCGAGATACAAATGAGGAGTTCTGGTCTACGGTTGGTAAAGAAGGGCCCAATGGACAAGGTGATCGACATTAAAAAACTCTACAATGATTATCGGGCCTCCAATGCACCTGATATCACGGTACAGGGTCAGTTGTGATCCCCAACCGATCCGCCCATAACTGATAGAGAAATGTAGAGATCGTTGGTTTTGGGAATGATCGCTGCTCGTTAATACTGCGATATGCTACAAATGCTACTGTTCGTCTGTTTGTACCTGCAATCCCAACGAATTAACGGGTTCACACAGGCAGAATCTGTCCGCTCGTCGCTCCAAGTACTTGAGGAATTGTTAGAGAAATATTCTCCACTGATGGAAAGCTCGACGGAAAGGGTATTAGGGAAGGTTGTTAAAGTTGGGGCCGTATTCGCAGAGGTTCGTCCTGCCATATGGAAAACCAGCAAGACCTTGACAGTTTTTAGTTGAATGACATTGCAAGCGCAGCCTTCGGTGTTGCCGGAGCCACGCTTGAGGTTCGTGCTCGCTCCTGGCATATCAGGGGCAGAAGTAAATTTGGCTGTTTAGTTGTTGAGGGAACAAAACAACTACGATCATATGCCATTTGACCTTTTCAATCGGCTGCAGCGCATTTTGTTTTTTGCAGACAAAGTCGCAGATGAACACGTCTGCGAGGAGACAAAAATCTTGGAGAAGACCATCCCGCGAATGTTTGAAACAATGCAAAGGGTCGCAAGATTCACGTGCGACTATGTGAAACGTGGGCGTTTTGGTATGTGATCATTTTCTGACTTGGAAAGGTCTAATTGTCGCAGAGAGAATGGTGGGTGGGCTGGGCCACCTGGGAATGATCGAAGAAATGGACAGAGAGTTGACCGAGGTAATCGAAGATTTTGATCGTGCAATGAATGTCGAGGTTCTCCGTCTTGCCAGGGAGAGTGGTAAGTAATTATGTCAGTCTGGCCACGGATCATTCTAAGCGGTTTCTTGTAGAGCTATTAGACCACGAAGTCTGTCTTAGGTGGCTTAGACCTGTCGAGACCGGCTATCACCAGGATTTCTGCTGTATGGAAGGCACCCGCGAATCTCTCCTTGGACAAATCATAACCTGGGCGACCAATAAATCGGACCAGAAGAACAAGAACAATATACACTGGATCTATGGCGTACCTGGGATTGGCAAGACATCGTTAGCTCATTCAATTTGTGAAAGGCTTCACGACCAAAAGCACCTGGCCGGAGCCTTTTTCTGCCGGAGGGATGACCATGATTTGAATGAGCCTAGAAATATCCTCCCCACTCTCATCTACAAACTCGCCAGAATCTTTCCCCCTCTTCGAAGGGTTGTGGTGGAATATCTTCGAAACGACCCAAACCTCTCACCCGGGTCGATGAAGCATTCACTCTTTGTTGACTTCATCAGCAGTCTTCCTCGCCACCCTCCACAACCTCTCGTCTTTGTCATTGACGCACTTGATGAATGTGGCGACGATACGACTCGCCCAGCCCTCCTGAGGGCTCTAATCGACGCAACAGCACATGCCCCATGGCTCAGAATTATCATCACGAGTAGACCCGAAGCCGACATCCAAAGTTTCTTCAATGCCGCTGTCCGATCGTCGTATTCATCATTTGACTTGGCTAGAGATCAAGAAGCCACTGGCGATTTGCGAAGCTTTGCCCAGAATCAGCTCAATTTGGTGGCAGGAAGATGGGGTCTCCCAACCCCTTGGCCAGAAAAATCCCTCCTCGATAGAGTTATATCTCGGGCAAATGGTCTTTTCATCTTCATCAAGACTGTTGTTCTTGCCCTTGAGAGTTGTGTGGACCCGACAAAGACTTTGGAGGAGACCGTGCAAGACTCAGGAGGTGCTGGCTTGCAATCTCTTTACGGACTTTACTACGGTATCCTCAAAGCACGAATGGTGCACCGGAGTGCCGAGTTTCGGCAGACAGTTGGCGTGCTTCTTGCAACGGCTCCGCACCGCCCGCTATGTGAGGACACCATTGCTGAACTGGCGGGACTGAGCCCTCATTTTGTCAGAAAGTTGGTGAATGATCTCAGCTCTCTGCTATACCGAGAGAAAAAGGCCAACAGAGGGGTTCGTGTCCGGCATGTGTCCATTTCCGATTTTTTTATCAGCGATGGCTGTCCACTCGACTACCGAATCGACCTCCAAGGCGCGAATGTGCATCTGGGAACCGCTTGCCTCAAGACGATGATTCACCAACTCCGTTTCAATATCTGCAAATTCGAAGACTCCCGGCTTGCCAATGCAGACATACATGATCTCCAATCCCGAATCGACCAGAACATCTCCGACCCTTTGCAATATAGTTCTCTCTATTGGTCAAATCATTTTTGCTGCGCTCCCGACAATCACAAGCGGGGCCTGTTGGGAAACTTGAAGGAATTCTTTGGAGGGTTGTACCCATTGTTCTGGGTTGAAGTACTGAGTATAATGGGATTGGTCCCAACTGCTGCTCCCAAGCTTCGAAGAGTAATGTCGTGGATCAATGTGAGTACCGCTCCAGTTTATTCGTATTTGCATTCCAAGCTAGTTCCTATGTCACAGGATTCCGATTCGGACCTTCTGGAGAAGGTCCAGGACATTTCTCGTTTCATTGTCACCTTCCACACGCCTCTCTCCATCAGTGCTCCACACACCTATATATCAACGCAACCCTTTCTACCATCACAATCGCATCTATCCAATATCTTCAGCACAAGTTTCACTAAATCCATCAATGTGCAAAGAGGAGGGTTATTATCATGGCCAGTGCCGCCATTGGAATGGGTTGGACACACCGATGCTATCAATTGCATAAGTTACTCCCCCAATGGGTGCTACATAGTCACCGGGTCCTCTGACACGGCCATTCGAATCTGGGATGCTGAAACTGGCGCGGTGGTTGGCGAGCCTCTGGAAGGGCATGGCGGAAGAGTGTGGACTGTTGCCTACTCTCCAAATGGGCGGTACATCATCTCTGGATCAGAAGACAAGACGGTTCGGATCTGGAATGCCGAGACTGGTGCTGTAGTTGGAAAGCCTCTAGAGCGGCATACAGAGAGGGTGCTATCCGTTGCTTATTCTCCAGATGGGCGGCACATCATATCTGGTTCCGCTGACAAGACCATCCAAATCTGGGATGTTCTGAGTGATGCTGCGGTCGGTAGGCAACTGGTGGGGCACACGCAGCCCGTGCAGTCCGTTGCCTACTCTCCAAATGGTCGACGAATAGCATCCGGATCAGCTGATAAGACCATTCGAATCTGGCATGCTGAGACTGGTGCCGAAGTTGGCAGGCCTCTGGAAGGGCACACCGGTCGGGTTCAGTCTGTTGTTTACTCTCCCGATGGGCAGCACATCATCTCTGGGTCCATTGACATGACCATTCGAATCTGGGATGCCCACACTGGTGCTGCAGTTGGCAAGCCTCTCGAGGGACACACTCACTGGGTGCAGTCCGTTGCCTTCTCTCCTGATGGACAGTACATCACCTCTGGATCCGGTGACAAAAGCATTAGAATCTGGGATGCCAAGACGGGGGCTGCGGTTGGAAAACCGCTAGAGGGGCACACTCACTGGGTGCAGTTCGTCGCTTACTCCCCTGATGGACGGTACATCACCTCTGGATCTGCAGACAAGACCATAAGGATCTGGGGAGCCGAAACTGGAGCTTCAGTTGGCAATCCACTAGATGGGCATACCCAGAGGGTGCGATCCGTCGCTTATTCTCCAGATGGGCGGCACATAATCTCCGGCTCTGCTGACAAGACCATCCGAATTTGGAATGCTGAAACTGGTAGTGAAGCCGGAAAGTGTTTAGAGGGGCACACGCAGAGTGTACAGTCCATAGCTTGTTCTTCTGATGGGCGGCACATTATCTCTGGATCCATTGACACGACCATTCGAATATGGGATATCCGGACCGGTACCGCAGTCGGCGAACCTCTAAGGGGGCACACTCACTGGGTGCAGTCCGTTGCTTATTCTCCTGATGGGCGGTACATTATCTCCGGATCTGCTGATAAGACTATTCGAATATGGGGTGCAAGGACTGGTGCCTTAATCGGTAAACCTCTCGTGGGGCACACCGATTGGGTACAGTCTGTTGCCTACTCCCCCGATGGGCGACACATCATCTCTGGATCCGCCGATAAAACCATTCAAATATGGGGTGCCAATACTAGTACTGCAATAGGAAGGCCTTTAGAGGGGCATAATGATTGCATCTGGTCCGTTGCTTACTCTCCCGATGGACGGTACATCATCTCTGGATCCGGTGACAAGACCATTCGAATCTGGGATGCTGAGCTCGGTACTGCAGTAGGAAAGCCCTTGGAGGGGCACGCACAGCGAGTGCAGTCCGTCGCGTACTCTCCCGATGGGCGGCACATCGTCTCTGGATCCGCAGACAAGAGTATTCGAATATGGGATGCTAAGACCGGTATTACGGTCGACAAAACTTTAGAGGGGCACACTCACTGGGTGCAATCTGTTGCTTACTCCCCTGATGGGCGGTACATCATCTCCGGATGTGATGACAGGACCATTCGAATCTGGGCTGCTGAGGCTAACGCCGTAGTTCTGAAGGGGCACACTCAGAGGGTACAATCCGTCGCTTACTCTCCCAATGGGCAATATATCATCTCTGGATCCGCCGACAAGACTACTCGAGTCTGGGATCCCAAAACTGCTGCTGCCGTTGCAAAGCCTCTGGAGGGGCACACCCACTGGGTGCAGTCCATTGCTTACTCTCCCGATGGGCAGCGCATCATCTCCGGATCCGCCGACAACACCATTCGGATCTGGGATGCTGAAAATGGTTCCTCAATTGGCAAGCCTCTAGACGGACATTCTCAGAGGGTACGGTCGATTGCCTATTCTCCCGATGGGCAGTACATCTCTGGATCCACCGAAAACACTATTCAAACTTGGCACACCGAGACCGGTGCTCTAGTTGGAGAGCCTCTAGAAGGGCACACAAAGAGAGTACAATCCATAGCTTACTCTCCCAATGGGCAGCACATCATCTCGGGTTCCCTTGATACGACCATTCGTATCTGGGATGCCCACACTGGTGATGCAGTTGGCAAGCCTCTCGAGGGCCACACCCACTGGGTGCAGTCCGTTGCCTACTCCCCGGATGGGCGGTACATCGTCTCTGGATCTGGTGACAAGACCATCAGAATATGGGATGCCAAGACCGGTGCTGCAGTAGGCCGGCCCCTAGAGGGACACACTCACTGGGTTCAGTCCGTCGCATACTCCCCCAGTGGGCAGTACATCATCTCTGGATCCGCTGACAAGACAGTCCGAATTTGGGATGCTGACACCGGTGCTCAAGTGGGAAAACCTCTGGAAGGGCACACCGATTGGGTGTTGTCCGTTGCCTACTCTCCTGGTGGGCGGTACATTGTCTCCGGATCTGAAGATAAGACCATCCGAGTTTGGGATGCTGGGACTATTATTTCCAATGAGAGGCCCCCCGGGTCGGGTGACAGGTCTGTCCATATATGTGACCCATTTTTTCAGGCTAACGTTTCTCTTCTTGTAGTTCAATGCTCACCGTTCTTCGTTCACGGCCAGACCCGGATGGTTGGGTCCGCGACTCGGAGCGTAGGTTACTGTACTGGGTACCCCTAGACTTTCGCCCAGGCTTACATTCACCTGCTCTCCTCACAATCCCTCTGACCTCTCGCTTCCAAACTGTTTCGCTTGATTTTGACAACTTCGCCTTTGGAACGTCATGGGCCGAAATATTCACCAGATTTTAGCCCTATCATTTCCTCCCGTGCCTGTAATCAACATAGCATGCAATTTGTACTAGCTTCAATGAATGTACAGAACATTAGGACCTAGATGAATACGTGATACGCGCCATACATTGTATAGTGTTATTAGTGATCATACCCCTTGGATCCAAGGTATTCAATTTCCAACTTTAGCCTTGTGAGCGACTCACACGACCCCTATTTCGGTTCGCCCCGCAAGTTCGGCAATCTCCTGGGTCCGGGGGCGAACCCGACCATGTACAATGTATTTGTATTATGAGGGAAAGGATGTCCTTTGACAATTCAGATTCAGAAACCAACGCAGCAACAGTGGCGGGGGTCATAACTATCCTGTCACGAGAACAGGAGTTGATACTAAGTAGTGAGATGGACACATCAATATCACGTCGTCCTTGGAACTCTTCTTGAAACCCCTCGAGGTCTCGAAGACGACGCTTGATGAATAGCGGTGTCATCCAACGGGGCCAACGGGGATCTCGGTGTGAACTCCTCGTAGCTCGTAGACAAGAAAAAAACAAGACGGGAACACCCTCCAGACTTCTCGCCATAGGCTTCTGTATGCATTGCATCATGCACAACATCCCCGAGAGTGCGTGATCGAGGTAAGTACCTCCGGCCCATAGGCGGGTAGGCAACCTGCCCACAACGCTTGAAAAATCCTGAGTGGCGGCGAGGTCCAAACCCTTTGCACAAACGCGGGTCCCAAACTGTCTTTCTCTTGCACGCCCCCCATCAAGTACGAAATTTTACTCTTTCTGTATTCAGCCATACTACTAATATATTTGTTAGAAGGAGTCATCCTCCTGTGGGGAGCGGGCCAACACAGAAAGGGGGGAAGGGAGAGCTAAGGCTACATCGGTTGTTCACTGTCCACACCAATCCAAAGACCAGAGAGAGGGAGAGAGTAGACGGAGAATAGAAGGGGCGAAAGGAAAAGAAAAAAAAAATCGAAAAAAGATTAAAGGAGTGGACGCGCACTATTAAGTGCACATAGGTAAATCAGGAATCTGGGCATAGGAAGAAGGCGAGGATGGGGAATAGGTAATAGCACAAACGGACGGAGAGTCAGGAGACGTGTGGGTCGGGGTGTTTCGTAGTGTGATTTGGATTAGGCTCTGGCACAGAGGCAAGAGCAGTAGACAGTAGGTATATGTAGAAATCGTAGAGCAGAGGTTTGAAGGTAGTCGGCGAGAGTGAGGGGTATGGGACTGGTGTGGGAAGTGAGCGGAGGAATAATGAAACGTATGTCGAGGTCGGGTTCAAACGAACAGTGGCGTGGAGATTAGGTGATAATTCTGGAAGGAGAGGAGAGAGGGAAGTGGCCCATTTACGGTGGAGTTGCAGTCGTAGGGATCGTGTTCGCCGGCGAAAGGAAGGGTCATGACGCCGAAACCAAACAGAAGCGGGAGTGCCAAGGCCAAAAAAAAGAAAAGAAAAGAAAAGCAAAAGGAAGTACAATGCAAGATAGAGAGATAAGTCGAATGAACCGCACACCCTGCAAGCGTAAAAGCAGCGCAAGGGCGCTTGGATACTGGCTGCCGGCAAGCCCAGTGTTGACTGTCGAAAATATATATGCACAGGCTGTCGAGCGTGGGTTGAGTCCGAAATATATAGATAGATATGCCGGGCAGAAGCAAACGCGAAAGGGAAACAGAGGAAACGAGTGACAGGACCCGGGTCACAGCAAACTTTTGCTTGATGGGTGTAATTTGAAATTCGAAGGTTAAAGGTTGACCTGGCGGCGGGGGGTAGAGTAGACGAGACGAACGCGATTCAGCGATTTAGCAATGACGCTCGTCATCGTCATCTTCGACTTGGAACACCTCGCTCCATGCTCTCCCCTGGGCGGCGGGTGTATTAGTGAATTTGTGTGCGTGCACATGTGCGTTCGTGTGATGGACGGCTCCCTGCTCTAAATCCATCTCCATCTCCATCTCTATCTCGACGTCGCATTCCATATCCATCTCGACATCGAGCTCAGTGCACGTAGTTGGTCCCTCAAACTCGAATGGGCAGCACACTACTGCTGATTTCTTGCTCATCACGTGCTCCTCGGCCTTGCGCTCACCAGTGCACACGACCTCCTCCTCGTCGTCGTTCTCGTCACATGGCTGGACATAGACGCTCGTGATCTCCTCGATATCATCATCGAACTCCATCTCCTCATCCTCCATGCCTTCCAAAGCTTGTTCGGCCTCCCAGACCTCGACGGCCCCGCGGACGTCGCCACCCATCCAGGCGAGCTTGCGGCCACTCTCGGAACTCATGAGGGCACAGCGACGGAGTTCGTCGTTCTTGCCGCCGCGGGCGAGGGTGGCCCTGAGTGACCATCCTCCAGAAGGTGTGAGAATGGCCTGTGCAGGACGGGGCCGGGCGCGGAGGAGGTAGCCGGGGTGGAGGCGGGCGCGGGTAGGGAGGGAGCTGGGGGTGGAGAGAAGAGCGGCGATATGTGGGGGGATGGTGGAGGTGGAGTCGAGTGGTGAGAGAGTTGAGTTGGTGTTAAGAGGCGAGGACACGCGGGGACGGGACCACTGGACGGGATTAAAGACGATGGGATCAAACGTGGGCTTGCGATTTGCGGGCAGGTTGTTAAAGTTGAGTGGCCTGACGGGGAATGGTGGGCGGGGGATCGTGCATCGCGCTGTGGCTGTGGCTGTGACCGTGTCCGTGGATTTGGCACCTTGGGCATTTGCGCTTGGGATAGGGACACTGAAGCGGGGTGCAATGGTTCGAGAATCCTTTCTGGCGCGGGGTCGGAGTGGAGCAGACGCTGACTCGGACACTGGCCGAGAGGCTGGCTGCTCAGAAGCAGACTTAGACTCAGACTCAGACTCAGATGCATGTGGAGGCGTGGGCGTGGGCGTGAGCGTGGGGATGGGCGTGGGCTCGGACGACTCGGCGGGCGATGACTTGTCGACTGGGAATTG